>JAEEGL013085965.1_pt1 | contig 11771 bp, 5 predicted proteins | sample 9134231 | NCBI WGS metagenome assembly JAEEGL01 (sample SAMN16246548, study PRJNA631951) | gut metagenome | biome: gut microbiome; feature: rumen; material: fiber-attached | host: Bos | place: Iran: Karaj | collected 2018-10
CGTAAGATTTGGATTGCCGGAATTATGAAGTTTGTTTATATCTTCGGCTCACTACTTTGTATCTTTGGCGGTATTGCTCTCATGATCTATGGTTTCTGGGAAGGCCGCGAACCGGGTGTCATGATTTTGGTTGGTCTTGGTGTGATGATTGTCGGACCAATTTTACTAAGGTTAACATTTGAAATGACTATGCTCTTTGTTGGTGTTTGGGAAAATACAGCTGACATTCGTGGCGCGGTAGTTGGTGCAAGGCAACGCGTTGAAGAGAAGAGGGCCGCAGTGCTCGCGAAGGCAGAAGTGAAGTCGGAACCAAAACCAGAAGAACCAAAGCCAGAAGCTTAAATTGAATAAAAAATGGCCCCCTTACCGGGGGTCATTTTTGTAGAAAGGATTATTTGTCGACTACTTCGCCTTCGACTGCATCGTCGTCGCCTTTGTCGTCTTTTTTGTCATCAGACTTTTTATCGTCTGATGCTTGTTGATACATCTTTGCGCCGATTGGCATGATTTTGTTAGAAAGTTCCTTAGCGGCTTCTTCTAATTTATCCTTGTCGGCGTCGGTATCATTTAAGACCTTCTTGGCTTCTTCGACGGCTTTCTTGATGGTTTCTTTGTCGTCGTCAGAGATTTTGTCTTTGTATTCATCAGGCATTTTTTCGGCTTGATAAATGGCATTTTCTAGGTGGTTTCTGACATCGACAGTGTCACGCTTCTTCTTGTCTTCTTCGGCGTGAAGCTCGGCTTCCTTTTGGGCTTTTTCGATGTCATCTTTACTCATGTTGCCAGAGTTTTGAATAGTAATGGATTGCTCTTTGCCGGTGCCTTTATCCTTGGCGGTAACATTCAAGATACCGTTGGCATCAAGGTTAAAGGTAACTTCGATTTGAGGCACGCCACGAGGAGCTGGAGCGATACCATCAAGGATGAAGCGACCGAGAGATTTGTTGTCTTTCGCGAATTCGCGCTCACCTTGAAGGACGTGAATCTCGACCTGTGGTTGGTTATCGGAAGCGGTAGAGAAGATTTCAGATTTAGAAGTTGGAATCGTAGTGTTACGATCGATGAGTGGAGTACGGACACCGCCCATGGTTTCAATACCGAGGGTGAGTGGAGTAACATCGAGGAGAAGAATATCCTTGACGTCGCCTTGAAGCACACCACCTTGAATAGCGGCACCAACAGCCACGACTTCGTCTGGGTTCACACCCTGCATTGGGTCCTTGCCGAAGATGGATTTAACTTTTTCGACCACGGCTGGCATACGAGTCATACCACCGACCATGACGATTTCGTCGATGTCTTTGGTGGAGAGCTTGGCATCCTTAAGAGCCTTCTCAACTGGGCCAGCGAGACGATCGAGGAGTTCAGAAACGAGTTCTTCGAGTTTAGCACGGGTAAGAGTGTGTTCGAAGTGCTTTGGACCATCGGCATCAGCAGAAAGGAATGGGAGGTTGATGTCGGTGGAAGTGGAGCTAGAAAGCTCCTTCTTAGCTTTTTCAGCTTCGTCCTTGACACGTTGCATAGCAGCGGCGTCGCCACGGATGTCGATGCCGGATTCTTTCTTGAACTCATCAACGAGGTAATTCACGATGATGTTATCGAAGTCTTCACCACCGAGGTGAGTATCACCGTTTGTAGACATTACTTCGAAAACGCCGTCACCGAGTTCGAGAACGGAAACATCGAAAGTACCACCACCAAGGTCGAAGACCACGATCTTTTCATCTTTCTTAGACTCAAGACCGTAGGCAAGAGCAGCGGCGGTTGGTTCGTTAATGATGCGCTTGACTTCAAGGCCGGCAATTTTACCAGCATCCTTGGTAGCTTGGCGCTGTGAATCATCGAAATAAGCTGGGACAGTAATGATGGCTTCGGTCACTTTTTCGCCAAGGAAGGCTTCAGCATCAGCTTTGATTTTAGAAAGGACCATTGCGGAGATTTCTTCTGGAGTGTATTCTTTGCCATCCATCTCGACGGCAACACCTTGGCCTTTTTTGACGATTTTGTACGGGCTGATTTCGAGGTCACGCTGGACTTCTTTATCATCAAACTTACGGCCAATTAAACGTTTAATACCATAGATAGTGTTCTTTGGGTTAGTAACACGCTGACGTTGGGCAACTTTACCAACTAGACGCTCGCCTTTTTTAGTGACGGCGACGACGGATGGAGTGGTGCGATCGCCTTCGGCGTTCGTGATAACTTCTGGCTTGCCAGCCACCATGTAAGCAAATGCGGAGTTGGTTGTGCCAAGGTCAATACCAATGATTTTTGACATTTTTTATCCTCACTTTCTTTAATATGTCTAGCACTCGTTATATGTGAGTGCTAATTAACTCTATTGTAGTAAACTAGCACTCATTTGTCAATAGTGCTAATAAATTTCGCCATCTCTTAAAAGGTGAAGATTTTTGGGTAATTTGGGTTTAGATTTTCGTACTTCGCTTGAAATATGGGTGCCGAGGAAGAGTTTTTCAGGGTATTTTTCGGCAAAATTAATCACAGTGTCGAGGCCCATGTGAAAAATACATTCGGTAAGATAGGAGGTGTCAATGACGAGAGTGTCCGAGGCTTCGATAATTTTCGTGATATTCGGGCAGGTTTTGCTGTCACCAGAGAAACCGACGATGTGATCTTTAGTCTTAAAAATCAGGCCATAAGAGGGAACCATGGCGGCATGGTCAACCTTGAGGGCTTTAACCTCATAGTCTTTAAAGTGAATTGGGCGATTATCATATTCTTTAATCTTAGAAGAGAAATGCATCCAGGTGTCTGGGTCAATGTTTTGGTCAAGGGTGTTTAAGGCGATGACGTGGAGCGCTTCGATGCCACCAACCGGCAGATAAATACGGAGAGTAGGGACATTTGGGTCGTCATCTTTAAGGATGTTGCGGTGAGCGATAATGGCAGTAAGATCGATGAAATGGTCAGTATGAAGATGGGTAATAAAAATAGCTTCGAGGCTTTTAATATCGACATTCTCTTGGAGAAGTTTTTTGTAGACACCATGGCCGGCATCAACTAAAATCGCGTCATCGATTAAAGTCGAGGCACAGATTTCTTTAGAACGGGCGTTACCACTACCAATGATTTTTAGCTTCATAATCTATAATTATATGGGTTTAGAGATAAAAGGCAAGATTTCTGGTATAATATAGATATGGCAATTGAGAGGCTAGTTGAACCAACGGCTGCGAATGATTCTGAAGAGGCGAAGATAGAGATTTCGCTTCGTCCGACGACTTTCAAAGAATACATTGGCCAAGAGCATCTCAAGAATAATCTGAAACTAGCAATTGATGCAGTAAAGAAACGTAATGATGGCGCTTCGCTCGACCATGTATTATTATATGGTCCACCGGGGCTTGGTAAGACGACGATGGCAGGCGTGATTGCACACGAACTGGGCGCGAATCTTAGAGTGACTTCGGGGCCGGCAATTGAAAGGGCGGGGGATCTCGCTTCAATTTTAACGAATTTGAAAGACGGCGATGTGCTGTTTATTGATGAGATTCACAGGCTCCGCCGGGCGGTAGAAGAGGTGCTTTATTCGGCGATGGAGGATTATAAACTTGATATCGTGATTGGTAAAGGGCCGGCGGCAAGAAGTGTAAGACTAGATTTGCCACACTTCACGGTGATTGGGGCGACGACGAGAACGGGGTCACTCGCGGGGCCTCTTCGTGACCGGTTTGGCATTATTCATCGTTTGGAATACTACAAGGAGCCGGAGATTGAGCAGATTATTAATCGGACGGCAGGGATTCTCAACACCGAGATTAGCCCAGATGCGACGGCGCTTCTTGCGACGCGTTCAAGATTAACCCCACGCATTGCGAACCGTTTGTTTAAGCGGGTACGTGACTATGCGGACGTGAATGGCGATGGCATTATTGATACAAAAATTGCCGAGAAATCGTTGGAACTCATGGAGATTGATTATCTGGGGCTCGATCCGGCAGATAGAAATATGTTGAAATTGATGTATGATAATTATGGAGACCGGCCGGTTGGTCTTACAACAATCGCGGCGCTGACGGGTGACGAAGCGACGACGATTGAGGATTACTATGAACCTTATCTTTTACAACTTGGACTTTTAGCCCGAACGCCGAGAGGCCGAGTGGTAACGGAGAAGGGAAAAAATCATTTGAAAGGAGATAAATGGACAAAAATCTAATTCAAATCCGACATGCTAGGAGCGTAAAGGATTTTCCATTTTTGAAACTAGAAGAAGATGAATATGTAGAATTCGCATTTAAACGGGCGAGAGTCTGTTTTATGTTGATTTTTGGTGGCGTGGCGGCGGGATTAATCCTCGTACTCGCGGTGTTTTTGATGGTTTTGATGAGCCAGCAAACGCTTGACCCGATGGGGCGAAATTTCATGTATATATTACTAACCGTCCTAATACTTACAGCAGTTGCGGTGGCGTATGCTGCGGTAGTGGTGTTTAGTAAAAATAGATTATTCTTAACGAATAAACATGCAATTCAATATGTAATGAAGTCGCCACTTGCGACATCGGTAAATATTATTGATTTGGTGTCGGTCGAAGATGCTAGCTATTCGCAGGAAGGTGTTTTTCAGAACTTCTTTAAATATGGCACGTTAAGGTTATCAACGGTGGGCGATGAAACAACCTATACTTTCCCTTATTCAGACATTACGCCAGCCGAATTAAAGGCGGTGTCGAAACTGATTTCTTCAAAGAAACAAAAAGATTAATTATTGCGGCTGTTCTTGATGTAGGCGTCTTCTTTTTCGAGTTCAGCTTTTAAGATGTATTCTTTACATTTGCCATCTTTGCAGTTGGCTGGGGTATAGGAATAAGAGCTAGAGCCGTCGCCGATGTGGAGTCCGTATGGGTCGGACCAGAGAGCCGGGTCGATGTAGGGAATCACCTCCTCGTTGATTTCTTCTGGGTAGTATTTATGCTCGGTGTAGTAACCTTCTTCAAGGGCGAAGTACATGGCGTTGATGGCGGTTTTACGATCTTCGTCGCGCTCCATAGCGTCAAGATTGGATTTTTGGATAAAGAAGAGAATTAGGAGTAGCGAGGCAAAGACGGCTACGATGATAATCTCTAAAACTGTGAAGCCCTTTTTCGTTTTCATATCTTTATTATAGCACGAAAATGTGTTATAATGGAAAAACGTGGTACCGTAGCTCAGCAGGTTAGAGCGTGGGACTCATAAGCCCGAGGTCGGTGGTTCGATCCCACCCGGTACCACCATTTTTTATTGGTCTTCGTTTTCTGGTTCGTCGTTTTGCGTATCTGTTTCTGTCTCTTTTGAGGTTTCTTCTGGCTCTTCTTCGACGGTTTCGTCTTCTTTTTGGTCTGTGTCTAGGATTGTGCTGTCGGTAGTTTCTTCGGTGTCAGGGGCGGCGGATTCTGGGTCTGGCTCTGGTTCGACCGGGTCGTCGGCGACGCAACGGACGGCGTAACCAAGATACTTGTAATGGTAGTCTTGAGTGCTGGAAATTCGGCCGACGAATCCTCCGTAGAAATAGAAGGCGTAACCATAGTTGTAGATTGCTGTGGCAGTCCAGTAGTATCCGCTACTCCCGCGGTTGGTAGGTGCGGAACTAGAGTATTTGCCATTTCTTATGAAATTATATGGATAATTTACTGGGTAGGCACTGTTGTTTTGCAGAATTGTAAGTAATCCTTGATACTCACCGTTATTGTCGCCAGTCGGTAGATGCCATCCTTTTGGACAGATTGAGCTAGAAGTGATGTTGGTGGTGCCTCCACTGTAATGATTGTCGGTATCAGCAATGGCGGCTGCCCAGGTATAATAGTTGCCATATAAGAAGAGGTTCTTATTGATGGTGGCACCACTGCCGGTTTTATTATCTGTGATAACTGCCGCTCCATTGTCTTGATCTGCGACGTTTGAATTATTGTGTCTTGGCATGCGATCTCCTATATAGCTACCAGTGATATTGGATGAACTATACAAGCTGTTCGCTGTCGTGGAGGATGAAAAGTTTGCTGTTTCTGGATTTGCAAGACCAGTAAAGACGCCACCAAGTCCATGAGTATTATTGGTATCTAGAACCACTGGCACCGTGGTGTCATTATCGATGTAAGTATTGCTGAGCCTTAGATTGCTCGTCATCCAACACTCACTATAACTAAGTTCATTATCTATGATTTTGGTAACTGTGTAGATGTTATTATCGCGACTGTCCGTTAATGCAACCACCTCGTTGCTATCAAGTGTTGAACAATCGAAGTTTTGGATAGAGCCGCTTGAAGCTAACCATATAGCATAGAAGGTAATAACACCATTTTCATTAGCTGAAATGATTTCATTTGTAATGGTGATTCTTTCGTTTGGTCCGTAAATGGTATCATTACCGTTTGCCGTTGCATTTTGGTTTATGCTCCAACCAACAAATGCGTAGCCACTTTTAGTATAGTAAGGGACATACAAATCAATATAATCGCCAATACCATAGTTGATGTGAGAAATATTTGCCATTGTGCTAGTTCCGTCTGCACCGTTCCCATTATAAACAATGGTGTATGTCGGTACCCATTGCGCATACAGGTTAAGAGTTTCTGGAGTGGTCATATTCGAAGGTGTGTCATAGTATATGCCAGTCGTATATGAAGTGCCAGAGCCATCTGGTGCAGTATTCCAAAAACCTATTTTAGTATTATTCGTCAATGCAGTATAGGTTGTTGATGACTTTGAGTACCATCTTTGTCCATGCGTGGCAGTGGTGGTGCTGACTAAATCTGAGGCGTTATTGGAATAGAAATTTATTGTGTAAATAGGGAGCCACTGTGCATATAATGTGATGACGTCTCCGTCTGTCGGATTGTACTTTGAAACTCCGCCGGAATATGTCGTGCCAGAGCCATCTGGCGCAGTATTCCAGCCGTTGAAGGTATACCCATTTCGTCTAAATGCGTTACTCTTTACGGTAGTACTGTTAATGTCGACATTAATTTGATCGTCCGTAGTACTTGTAACTGGATATGCTTCGGTTCCGTTACCCTCATAATGAATTGTAATTTTGCCATTTGAGGCTATACATCTGATGGTCTCTCCATAACGTTTATAATTATTAGTGTACTTAGCTGCTGAATAGGCGTTGGAGTAGTAAGCATTGCCCGCATAGGATCCGGTTGCGCTAGTAGATGTCCATAAGTATGTCGAGCCGGAGGAACTAACTGTACCCTGGTTTGAATAACCACCAGCGACGAAGTTATACGGAGATGCACTGGCGCGTGATGCTGTAGTAAGTCCGGCCATAGATACCAGATTGTCGTATTGTTCACTAGTAGGGAGATCCCAATGAGCTGGACAGATTGAAGTATTGATGGCTACGGTAATATCATTAGTGCTAGCGATGGCTGCCGCCCAAGAATAATAACCACCATAATTGTTACTTGCGTAAAATTTTGGTTTGGTATTGGCAGTCAACCCGTAGTCGAAGGTGCTATTGTATCCAGGTAGTATGAAATAGGAACCGTTTTCAATATCAGTATCATGATAAGATAATAGTATGGCATCGTTTTCGTTGCCGATACTGAGGTTTTGTGTCATCCAGACATTGCCATCATCTAGCAAAGACAGAGTATAAGAACTATTATTGCGGGAGTCAACTAAGTTATAAGTTGTTTTTGCTATCATGTTACTTTTGACGGTTGGGTTCATGTCTTGGAGACAAACGGCGTCAGTTTCATTGTTGTTGGTTCCAATAGTAGTAGCATTATGATTACAAAACGTTTCAGTCCATATTGCGAATAGTGTAGCTGGCGTTTTTCTGACGATATATGGGTCATTCGGCTCAGTTATTCTTCCTTCTTCGTCAATCCATCCAGAGAAAGTATAGCCAGAACGGGTAGGGACTGTATTTGAAATGTGTTCTACAATGCCAGTGTTGTTTTCAACGGTTTGTGATGCTGGTGCACCTTCTCCACCGTTTGCGTTGTAGTTTATAGTATAGGTTATTTGTGGATTAGCAATACAGCGAACCGCCAAGCCGTATACTTTATGATATGAGTAACTGCCAGAATTGTTCATGTTATTATTCATGTAATAAGCGGTGCTGGTAGTGTTTGTGTTGGACCTAGCGAATGTTGATGTCCAATAGTTGGAAGAATCACCACGGCCAGATGATGCTCTATAATATGAGTCAGTGCCATAAGAAGCGGAGTTGGAAGTTGGACCTGTTAGGAATAGACCAGATTTTACAAGATTAGTTGGGTATGATGTGAAAGAAGCGATGGAGGATCTTAGATTAATAACGTCGCCACCAGTATATCCACTTGGTAGACGCCATCCGAGAGGGCAAATGCTTCCTTCTACGTTCGTATTAGTTATGCCATCCCATACACCGTTGCCGGCGGTGGCGGCATACCAGTTATACATGACGCCATAAGAATACCAGTATTTGTCTTGGTGTGGTCCATATGTTAGAGAATCAGTATTAAAGTAACTGGCTTCGTTCTCTTTATTGATATTTCCGATACCAAAGTTTGTTTGATTGACATCCACAACTCGGTAATAATCAGCTGCATTTCCAATTAACTTCCAATCGTCGGCGAAGTTGTCATCGATTAGGAAAACATCTTTTGGATTGTTTGTATTATAAACTGTAAGTGGAGTAACCGTGCCGTCGGTGATTGATTTTGCGCCAACGATTGTCTTGTTGTCTGTGGTACTACCGTAAGAGGCAAGTTGAAGTCTTAGGTTCTCGGTCATCCACCATTGTCCGTCTGCAAGTTTGGCGACCGTATATATATTATCATCACGTTCGTCTCTTAAGGCTATGACCGTACCACTTGGACTACTGGCATAATCGCCAGGGTTGAATTGCTGAAATGTTCCACTAGATTGAACCCATATGGCGTAGAAGGTTATCACTCTGTTGTTGGCATTTGAAAGAATGGTACTAGTAACTTCTATTGATTCATTAGGGCCATAGATAGTGTCTCCGCTGCTAACTGTCGCGTTAGGATTTAGGCTCCATCCGGCAAATCCATAACCAGTTTTATTATAGTTTGGGGCGATTAGGTCGATGGTTTCTCCTTGAGCAATATTATCTTGTTGCACACTGGACATGCTCCCTTCGCTTGCGCCATTGCCGTTATAAGCAAATGAATAGGTTTGGACCCATTGTGCATATAGATTAAGTGTCGTAGGGGCTGATAGGCTGGACGACGCAGTAAACGTCTTATTAACATTGTATGTATCGCCACTTCCGTCCGGCATAGTATTCCATGAACTGATTTTAGTGTTAACAGTACCTGTGAATGCGTTATAATTAAGTGTTTTCCAAGAATTGCCAGCTTTGACGTCGAATTCATTAGTTAATTGGCTTGTGTCGTTGGAGTGGTGAATAACAGTTAGATTGGGAGTCCATTGAGCGTATAAATTATATTGCCCATTTAATGAGATAACGGTAGCGTTAGATGAGATGGTGGAACCAGTACCGTTCGTATTGGTGTTCCAACTCTTAAATGTGTAATGGTTTCTAACGAAACTGTTACTGGTAACTCTGCCCTCATTGTAGGAGACGGTCCTATCGATTTGAGACGGGGAATCGACTGGATAGTCTATTGAGCCATTGCCATAGTAATGGAGCGTAACTGTACCATTATTTGCTATACACCGAATGTTTCTTTTAACTGTTTTCGCGGCGCCCGTAGTGGAAGATGTTCCGGAATCAACAGAAAGACTAAGGCTGGTACCAAGATTATTCACGCCATAGGCGGTGCTGCTACTGCCTGCGGTTGATGTCCATAAATATGAATAATTCTCATTATACAATATGGTGCCGTTGTAGAATCCTCCGTTGGTATTAAATAAATAAGGGGAAGAGGATGGTAGTTTGTTAGAATTAAATCCGACGATAGATTGTAAGGAGCTGTATTGGGTAGATGTTGGCAGATCCCACCCGACTGGGCAGAGTGACGTAGTAATAGTATCAGAAGAATAGTATCCTTGATAATTGTCGGCAATTGATGCATTCCAAACATAATAGTTGCCATAAGTATTATTTGCAATGTATTGCGAGTCTTCTAGTAAGAACAAAGAGGCGTCGCCTAAATCTGTATCGAATTTCGTGAATAACATATTTGTTCCATCGCCGATTTTAAGGTTTTTGGTTAACCAGATGTTGCCATCCTCTAGTAGCGATAAAGTATACTCTTCATCGTCGCGAGCATCTTTGAGAGTATAGATGTCATGTAACGTCATACTGCCTTTGATTGTAGTATTAATATCCTGGAGACAGACGGCATCGGTGACACTATTACCAGTTCCGATTGTGGTGGCATTTGGGTTGCAGGTGGTATTATCCCAAATTGCATAAAGGGTGGCCGGATTCTCATTAGTTATGAATGTTCCATTTGGAAACACCTCGTTGCCATATTTATCCATCCAGCCAGAGAAAGTATAACCGGTACGAGTTGGTATGGTAGCACTAACAGTGAAGTGATAATGACTAGTCGCAGGTGCAGATGTGGTTGATTGTGGGGCGTTATCTCCGCCATTGGCATTGTAGCTGAGGGTTGAAGTGGTTAATTCTTTAACGCGGCATTTTGCTGCTTTGCCGGAATAACTATTATGTGGGTAGACTGACACGCTGGCATCAGTAATGGTCAACGAATCATCGTCGTGATCACTTTCCCTTGTATCCGAGATTGCATATTTGGCGTTTTCTCCTCTTTTTAGGATATAAAAAGCGAATGGGCTATGAGCTTCTACACCGTACATATCAAAGTATCCAGATAATACATAATTCATTGGGTATTTTAGAATACTTTTGGCTTTTTCGGCGGATGTACTTCCTGCTAGTTGATTTGCGATGAAAGTATTCATTTCATTTTTAGTTGGAAAACGCCAACCGGATGGACAGAGATCGCCAGATAGCTCAGTCATATTCCCGGCCATTACGGTGGACCAGCTGTAGAGAACGCCATAAGAATACCATGAGCTATTATCGTCATTATTGGTCGGTGATGGAGTTTTGCTTCGGTTGATGTTGTCGTTGTTGTATGCATATTGCCAACGGTTGCCGCCCCAACTGCTCCATTCTCTCGAGGTAGTCCCGACTTGATTAGCAAGGAATGATTCAGTAGGCTGATTGGTGTTTGCTTCGGTTATGGTTGCAGTGTCTAGACTTAGTCGCATGTTTTCCATCATCCAACAGTTACCATCGCCAAGTTTTGAAACAGCGTAGGTGTTGTTATCGCGATTATCTGTAAGCGCGACAACACTTCCAGTAGTCATTGCGCCGCACCCGGCCCAATCCTGGATCGTTCCAGACGACTCCAACCAAATAGCATAAATATAACGAACGAGGGTATCACCAATGATGATTTCGTCTTCACCGTATTCTGGAGCGATGATTTCTTCGTTTGGACCATAAATCACGGATTCATTGGCAGTACCAAGCGTCTCAGCAGCATTTTCATCAAAGGACCAGCCAAGGAAACCGTAGCCATCACGATTGTAGTTAGAAGCATAGAGATCTACAGTTTGGCCTTCTGCCACATTCTCATGAGTAACCATGGCCATAGAACCGCCATCCGCACCATTGCCATCGTAGATGATGGCATAGAGTTTCTTCCAAACGGCATAGAGCGTAGTGATGTTAGAAGTTTCTGGATCAAGAAGGTAAGTATCGCCTGGTTCATAATCTGGCATAGAAGCATTGCTAGTCTCAGCCCAGCCAATGAAGCGGTAGCCATCACGTTCTGGCATAGCTTCAGACAGGGAAACTTCAAGACCACTGGTTGGTTC
>JAEEGL013435540.1_pt1 | contig 11771 bp, 9 predicted proteins | sample 9134231 | NCBI WGS metagenome assembly JAEEGL01 (sample SAMN16246548, study PRJNA631951) | gut metagenome | biome: gut microbiome; feature: rumen; material: fiber-attached | host: Bos | place: Iran: Karaj | collected 2018-10
CCCAGGAATTGCAATTGTTCTTATGGGACTTTTCTTTATGATGAACTGCGAAGCTTCTTCTCTTTTGAGCGAAGGAGTTTTGTATCTTTTACTTGCAGATGTAGTAATTGCTCTTACAATTCTTACGATTTCGCGTTTTTCTGCAAATTCAAACCCTTCAATTATTGCAATGGGCCAGCTGTTCTTTTCTTTTATAATTTCTGCCGCCTGCTGGATTTTTGAAGTTCTCTTTTTTGGAAAATCCTTTACGCTTTCTGTTGAACCCTCCTTCTGGATTTGCGTATTGTACGTCAGTCTTTTTATCCGCGGTTTATACAGCATTGTTCAGCTTTATGCCATGCGCTACGTTTCGCCGCTTTCTACATCATTAATTTTTTCTACAGAAATTATTATGACAATGCTTATGTCGCCGGTGCTGGCATTTCTTTTTGGAACAGAAAAAGAAATCATAACACCAATGAGGGCACTTGGCGCCAGCGTGATGGTTGTAGGAGTTCTGCTTGCAGACAGTTCTGTGTATACGGCAATTATTCAGGGCATTAAGAAACTAAAAGAGCCCCCTGTAGAAAAACGTTCAGCAGCAGAAAAGCTCTATGCCTTCTGGTCTGACTTAAAAAAATGGTGGTCTATAATACTTTCTATCGCAATTGTGTATGCCTGCCTGGACTACATGGTTCAAAAGATGGACTTTCTGGACTACGAAAGCATTGTGGGACTTAAAAACTTTTTACCTATAGCTGCCGGTCTTTTATGGGGTGTTTGGGGCGCAAGCGGAACATGTTTGGGCTGTATTATTACGGCCCATGTTCTTAAAACGCCGGGAGACCTTATCCTTTGTGAATGTTTGTGCAATCTTTTAACAGGCGTTGGACTCTGGTTAATATGGCACAACACCGTTCCGACTCATTATGTGGGCTTTAACAAAAAACGGCACTTCCTTGTATTTATCTTTTCGCTGGTAATTATTTCTTTTACGGGAGCCTGCCTTTCTTCGCTTATTTCTCCGCAAATAAACGTGATTCCAGTATTTGTTTCTTATACAAGCATGGGACTTTTTGTAGCCCTTCCTCTGATTATACTTTTTGGAAGCCTTCTTCATGTGCAGACGGCAATTCCTTCTAAATTTCAACTTATGCCGGATTTACTTTGCAAAATAACTTCAGATTCCCAGACGCTTGCCACATGTAACGAACAACTGGAAGAAGCCGCAATGTCAAAGAGCATTGGCATTAAGCGCATTTTTGAAGTTCAAAGCTGTATAGAAGAGATTTGCATCCGCATTCATGACGCATTACCAGAAGCAGAAATAAACATCAGCATAGTTTTTGGAAGTGCAATTTCGCTGCGCATTATGTACAAAGGCAATCCTTACAACCCATTCCACATGAAGGCTACTGACGATGCCTTTTCTATGACAGGATTAAAAATACTTCGCCACAGAGCCTTAAGGGCATCTGTTTTTACGAGCAAAAAACAACAGCTAACCCGAATTCATATTGTAATATAAGCTTTTTCAGATTTAAGGAGGCTAGAAAATGGATATTACAGAAAAAAAACGAAAAACCATCCGTCACAAGGTAAACTCAATTGTTCTTACGATTACTATGGCATCTCTTTTTTTGACCAGTGTGATTGGTGTTTTGAGCATGATTCAAATTCAAAAAAGTAGTAAAAAAGCTCTTCTAAAGCAGACTGTTCAGAACCTTCACTCTTATTCTGACGGAAAAGCCCACCTTGCAGATTCTGAGCTGGAAAAATTCCTGAACTGTACAAATCAGTTTTCTGATTTCATTCACGATTTGTACACTAAGCCCGCAGATTACAAAGAAAAAGAAGTTCTTCCACCTAATGCAAAAAACGGCGGCAAATGGGTTTTACAAAGAACTTTTGCCACAGAAAAAAACAGACTTTCCGATGTAAGAAAAGAACTTGTTCTGCTTGGAAATGTTGAACAGATTTTTAAGCCCGTTATTAACACTTATCAGGACAAGATTTTAAGTATTTATATTGCCACAGAAAGCGGCTTTATGATTTCTTATGATCCTAATTCTGATAATGATAAGTCAAACAACGGCGTCTCAGAAGTTTATTACGATTATTTTAATTCGCCATGGTACGTACTTGCAAAAAATAACGGTAAAACCTCTTTTACAGATGTATATTCTGACTCTTTTGCTCACGGACTTATGATAAGCTGTGCCTCGCCCTTCTATGATTCAAACAAAAAATTTGCTGGCGTTGTCTGCATGGACGTTCTTATTTCTGATTTGTACAATGCCACAGTTGATGTTTCTGACATAGAAGGCGCTTATGCGTTCTTAATTGATACAAAAGGAAACGCAATCTCTCCTGATCCTGTAATTGCCTCTGTTTTTAATGATGAAAATCTTGATGATGCTGTTCGCGATAATATGCTTCATAAAGGAAATGACGTAAAACTTACCTCACATAACATTTATTACGCATATTCACCTTTAAAGACTACAGACTGGGAATTCTGCATCTGCGTTCCTCAAAAGACCGTTCTTGAACCTGTAACCGCCATGAGCCATCAGATTAGAATTGCAATTATTGTATTTGCCATCATCATGCTTTCTATTATTGCAGTTGTAACTGGAATTGTTTATGACTTTGCCCTTACCCTTACCAGACCAATCGAAAAACTTGTAGAAGACGTAGAAATTATCAGTCAGGGTAACTTTGAACGCCGCGCAAGAGCCTTTGAAAACGATGAAATTGGTGACCTTGCAACCTGCGTAAATGCAATGTCTGTTTCGCTCCAGAAGTATATTGCTGATTTAACTGCAGTCACTGCAGAAAAAGAACGCATTGGAGCCGAGCTGAACGTTGCTACAAAAATTCAGGCAGATATGCTTCCGCAGATTTACCCAGCCTTCCCAGAACACGAAGAATTCGACCTTTTTGCAACTATGGATCCAGCCAAAGAAGTTGGCGGCGATTTGTACGATTATCTTCTTTTGGATGATGACCATCTTATGATTGTTGTAGGTGATGTTTCTGGTAAAGGCGTTCCTGCAGCCCTCTTTATGGTAATTGCCAAAACTTTGCTGGAAACCCACAGTATTCAGCGTCTTTCTCCTTCTGAAATTTTCCAGAGAACAAACAACGAACTTTGCAAAGGAAATGAAACAGGCCTTTTTGTAACCTGCTGGCTTGGAATTATTACACTTAGCACAGGTGAAATGCGTTTTGTAAACGCAGGACACCCTTATCCAGTGCTTTACCATTCAGGTGAGTTTAAATTTGTAGAAACTAAGCCTAATTTTGTACTTGGCGGAATGGAAGGACTTCCTTACACAGAGCATACTATAACTCTGGAAAAAGGCGACCGTCTGCTTGTTTACACAGACGGTGTTACAGAAGCTACCGATGCCAACGAAAAACTCTTTGGCGATGACCGCCTTATAAATGCTATGAAAGGCACAGAAACAATGACGGCCCCGGAAACACTAAAATCTTTGCGCAAATCAATCGACGCCTTTGTTGGAGACGCCGAACAGTTCGACGACATTACCATGCTTCAATTAATTTTGAAAAACCAATAAAAGAGGTTCGGATTTCAAAACCGCACGCTAGCGTGCTACACGCTGTTGTGACTTGTAATTATATACTTTGACCGCTTTCGCGGTCACACAACAGAGTGTTTTTGAAATCCGAACCTCTTATTCGTAAATTTCTAACTAATTATGCCTTTACAGCTTTCTTCAAAGCCTCAACCTTGTCGGTCTTTTCCCAAGGGAAGCCTTCGCGGCCAAAGTGACCGTAACTTGCGGTCTTTCTGTAAATTGGCTGCTTAAGGTTCAAAGTTTTAATGATTCCAGCCGGGGTACAGTCAAAAACTTCTTTTACGGCTGCTTCAATTTTTTCACACGGAACTTTTTCTGTACCAAAAGTCTGAACCATGATAGAAACTGGGAAAGGTACACCAATTGCGTAAGCAAGTTCAACTTCAGCGCGGTCTGCAAGGTCTGCAGCTACAATGTTTTTTGCAATGTAACGTGCCATGTATGCGGCAGAGCGGTCAACTTTAGAAGGGTCTTTACCGCTGAAGGCACCGCCACCGTGACGTCCCATACCACCGTAAGTGTCTACGATGATTTTACGACCGGTAAGTCCAGAGTCACCATCAGGGCCACCAATAACGAACTTACCTGTAGGGTTGATAAAGTATTTTACCTTGTCGTCCAAAAGTCCTGTTGGTTCAAGAACAGGCTTAATTACCTCTTCAATCAATGTCTTTTTGATTGTGTCGTAATCAACATCAGGATTATGCTGATGAGAAAGTACAACAGTATCAATGCGGACAGGTTTGTTTCCGTCGTATTCAATTGTAACCTGAGATTTTGCATCAGGACGCAGCCAGGCAATTTTACCTGAATGGCGGAGCTCGTGTGCTCTAAGCAAAATCTGATGAGAATAGTAAACAGGAGCTGGCATTAATGCAGGAGTTTCGTTGCAGGCAAAACCAAACATCATTCCCTGGTCGCCGGCACCCTGCTGTCCTTCGTATTCATCAAGGCCTTTTCCTACAACACCCTGGTTGATATCAGCTGACTGTGCGTGAAGTCTGTTCATAAAAAGACAGTTTGCACCATCCAGACCAACATCAGCAGAATTGTAACCAATATCAAGAGCAACACCGCGGGCAATACGTTCAACCTGGCGGTTAAATTCCTTTAAATCAATGTCTTTAGAAAATCCGATTTCGCCGCCTACCAGCAAAAAGTCAGTAGAAGAGAAAGTTTCACACGCTACGTGAGCATCAGGATCCAGAGAAAGGCAGTAATCCAATACAGCATCAGAAACCTGGTCACAAAGTTTATCAGGATGGCCTTCGCCAACAGATTCAGAAGTAAATAAATAGTGATTGTTAGATAAGACAGACATATTAAGTCTCCTTTTTAGCAAGATTTTCACTCTCATACGAGGTGACGTCCGCCCTGCAATTTGGATAAATCGGCGGATAGAAGTGTTCATACACTGTTGTATACAGATATAGTAATGTTTTTATCTATTTTAATCAAACAAATTCGAAAAATAAATATGTACAAATCAAAAAGTAAATGTTAAAATAATTTATCACTATAAGGATGATACCTAATTTTCAACATTTTTGGTGTAAGAAGTGGAGATTGAAAAATGCCTTTGAAAAAAACATTTTCTAAAGATGGTAAGAAGTGCAATGTAACTTTTTCTGTTTCCCCAGAAGCAGCTATAAACGTCTCTAAAATAAATTTAGTCGGCGATTTTAACAGCTGGAGTAGTACCGACACACCACTAAAAAAGGCAAAAGACGGTTCATTCAGTGTAAAAGTTGAACTTGATGCCAACCGCGAGTATCAGTTCCGCTATTTACTTGATGGAACAAGATGGGAAAACGACTGGAAGGCAGACAAATACATTCCAGCCCCTTATTCAAATGCAGACAACTCTGTTGTCGTTACTAAAAAGGATTTTTAGGCCATTCGGCATGAGAGTAAACAATAAAGGAAGCGCCTTGGTAAAAAACCGGGGCGTTTTTTATTTTTATTAAGAATTTTTATAAAATAACGAAAATATAGATATGCAGAACACTACTTATAATCATGTATCAGAAAATTTTGGAAAACGCGTTTTATTTTTACTGCTCCTGCTTTTTAGCGTATGCTCACTAAAATTGTGCGCAGAAGACATTACACCTGCACAGGCTCAGGTTGCAAGAGAAAAGTTTGTGGCAGAATCTAAAAAATATGTAGGATGCCCTTATGTTTTGGGAGCCGTTGGACCAGACAGCTTTGACTGTTCAGGCCTGATTTATTACGTTGCCAGAGAATCAGTTGGTATACAGCTTCCACGAACTGCAAAGGCCATCTACAGTTACTGCCGCATTGTCCCAGACAGAAGCCGTGAAGTTGGAGATTTGGTATTCTTTAAGACAAACAGCACCGGAAACATTAGTCATGTGGGAATATACATTGGTAACGGCCAGTTTATTTCTGCAATCAGCGATGGAGAAAACACCGGCGTAATTATTTCTTCTCTGAACCAGACTTACTGGAAGTCAAAATACGTTGGTACCGGACAGTTCCTTAAATCTGGAACTGGCAGCGAAGAAAAAGTAGAAGAAGCGATTGCTCAGGATGCAAAAGAAAAAGAAAAGCATCCGCGTCAGGTACATGCTTCGCGCAGCGGAACAGATTTTACACGCAATGTAATTTTTGATGCAACTTCAAACATCGGATGGTCTTTGATTGCACCAAACTCGTTCATGTTCAGATTTCGCGCTGTAGACCTTCAGGTAAATGCACGTTATAAAAAATGGTTCCTGGAACCAGGAATTAGCTTAGGCACCCGAATCAACTTTAGTCAGGACGTATTCCAGATTCCAGTTTTGTTCACAGCCACAATGAGCGAATACGTTCGAGTTTACGCAGGTCCTGTAATTTCGTTCAGCAATGCGCATCTTGTTACAACAGACGAAACAATTAAGGCTTCTGTATTCCCAGGAACAATCGGAGTAACTTTTTCTACCCCAAGTTTTTCTATAAAAGAAGCAAAAGTTCAGTTTGTTCAGGACGTAAGCTATTCGGTATTCAATCAGACCGATAACGCAGCCTTAAACTTTCTGGATTCTGTTTCGGCAGGTCTTATTATGTTCACAGGTGTGCGCGTAAGTCTGCCATTAAGCACATTTGTACGCTAGGAATGCCAATGAAAAAACAAACACTTCTTCTTCTGATTTTGTTTGCTCTCTGTTCAATGTTTTTTTCTTGCAAAAACACGCTTTCTTTTACGCTCACAGGCGACAATAAGATAGCGTTTGAAGCAGACTGTGACTTTGGAAACGGAAGTGCCATTCAACAAATGCTCGCCGGAGTTGGCACAGATTTTAATGATTTAAATCTTGATGATTTGAAGGCGGGCCTTGAATCAGACGGCTTTAAGAACGTAGAAGTTTATCCTAAAAATAAAAACCTGAACGGCGGAATTATTGTAAAAGGAATTCTCCCACCCGACAGTCCCATCATCACTGCCAGCGGCGATTCGCTAACATTCAGATTAAGTCCTTTGAACTTCCGCGACTTTTACCACGGAGGCGGCGAAAATCTTGCCACCATTCTAGACCTGTTTTTGATTCCAGTCCTTGCAGATGACGAAGAGTCCTTGCAGATGGACGAAAAAGCCTATTTAGATCTGATTGCCTCTTTTTACGGGCAGCCTTTTGCAGACGAAATCAGCCAGAGCACATTAAAAATCCTTCTTAAAAACAAAAAGCAAAATACAGCACAAAAAACAATCAGTTTTGCAAATCTCTTTACAATTAAGTCAACAATCGAAATCACACTATAAAAAACACAGGAGTGCGATTCTATGAAAAAACTTCTGACTTTTATTCTGGCAGCAATCTGTACAGTAAATCTTTTTGCTTATGATGGTGCTGTAAGTGGTCACAAAAAACTGATGGTTCATCAGACCGAATGGTTTGACGTTATTTATGCAAAAGAAAATGAAGCTACAGCCCGAATTCTGATTGCAAATGCCGACCGCATTTATAAAGAAGTTTCGGCACAATACGGAATGACTCCGCAATGCAGAATGCCGCTTGTAATCACACAAAAAGTTGAAGCTTTTAATGCTTACTGGACTTCTTCTCCATATAATCACATTGTTGTGTTTGATACTGGTGTTATGGAAAGCATGCAGGTTAGTGAAGACGCATTGCTTTCTACTTTCTGGCACGAAATTACGCATTCCGTAACCTACAATATGAAGAATGACTTTTGGACAGCTTTTGATAAAGTTTTTGGAGATCCGATTTACCCTGGAAGCGTTACAATCAGCCGGGGAATGGCAGAAGGCGCAGCCGTTGCAAGCGAAAGTCTTAATGGCGAAGGCCGCCTGAATGATGAATTTTCGCGTCAAATGGTAAAGCAGGCAAAAATTGAAGGAAAGTTCCCGTACTTTAGCGATGTTCAGGGCGCTGGAGACAAATACCCTACTGCAAGTTTTTACAATTTTAATGGCGAGTTTTATCAGTGGGTACAAAAAAAATACGGCCTGGAAAAATTTGCAAACTTCTGGTACAGACTTATAAACCTGCAGTCAATTTCTGTAAGCGGCGCCTTTAAAAAAGCGTTCGGGCAATCGCTGCGTTCTGCCTGGAAGGAATTTGAAAAAGATTTAGCAGTTCCTGTTGCAACCGAGGCAAAAAATCCAGTAGCAGAAGGAACTTCTAAAGACTTTTTTGAGCCGGATTCCCAAAAATATTCTAAAAAAAATAATGCTGGTGCAATCTATTCAAATCTTAAAAAATGCGATGAAGGCCTTATTTTTACAGACGAAAAAACGAACTCCCTTTATTTTGTAGAAAATGCAAAACTCACTGAGCCAAAAAACAAAGCTAAAAAGCTGTTTACACTTAACGCACTTGGCGATACAGATATTTCAAGTGACGGAAGATTTATTTCTACCCTGTATTACAGCGCTCTTGCAACAACTCAAAAATCAAAGCTGAAAATTTACGACAGAAAATCAGGACTTTTTACCAATATTACAGAGTTTACAAATATTCACGGTGCAACAATCATAAAGGCAGAAGACGGATATCATCTTGTTTTACAGCATTACGATTCTCCAACTTATCACATTCTTACTTATAAAATTAATCTTTCTGATAACAGCAAAAAAATCACTTCGTTTACTAAAAATGCTGATGTAGCCTTACCTTACGGAACAATGGTCCAGTGTTTTTCTAACAGCGCTCATAATGACGGCTTTACGGCAATTGTAAAAAGTGGACTAAAATATTTAATCTGTAATTACTCATTAAACGCAGAAGAAATCTTCCAGTCGGCTCTGCCAGAAGAATTAACTTCTGCCCGCTATCTTTCTTACAACAAAGAAAGCGCCCTTTACTATTTTAGCTGTACTCTAAAAGATTCCATGCCGCGAATTGCAGTTTACAGCCCGGAATACAAAATTTATTCTGTAAGCCAAAAGGATTATTCAGGCGGTATTTATTTTCCTGTTTACAAGGGCAAAAAACTCTACTACATCGGAAACTTTTACCGCCAGAACAGGATTTTGACTCTTACAAGCAAAACAGAGCCAAAATTTGATACAGAAGAGAATCCTGCAGAAAATCAGTTTGCAAAAGTAGAAAGTAGTGCTTTCGAAGGCGAACTTTTAGAAAAACCGTATAACCGCTTTAATTTTTTTAGGGGCATTTTTGTTCCATACAGTTTGTGTACCTCAACTTCTTACAACTACGCAAACAAATCATCTTATCCTCTGCCGATTGGAGCAACTTACATCACTTCTAATCCGTGGACATCAGCTCTTCTTACAATGAGCGCGGGCTACGGAATGAGCACTAATTCTGCGGCTATTCAGGCAACTTACCAGAGCGGAACTTTTACAAATCTTTTTAAATATCAGCTGGAAGGCAGCTGCGAATTTGATGGCGATGGCTGGAAGCAGGCAAACGGACAGGTAACCTTAAATTCTACAATTCCGTTTGGACGCATTTCTTATCTGGTTCTTTCTGATTCACTTTTGCTGCATTACGGACGTTCAAATCTTAATTTAAAAGCGGCAGAAGAAAAGGCTAAAACAAAGTTTATTGGCTATGCAAAATCAGAAGACAGTAAAAAATATTTTTATGGGGCAAATGGCGTAAGCGCGGGATACACAAATATTCATCAGGCTGGAGACGGAAAATTTTCAACCGGCGGATTTTCGCTTTCTACCACGTTTATAACGCGCTACAACGCAAATAATCCAAGAGATTTAGATAAATATAAATTCTGCAGTGATTTGGGCTTTACAGGGGGCATTGCAATTCCTCGTCTTTTACCGCTGCACGATTCTCTTAATCTTACTTACAATTTGCCAACTAAAATAAAGCTGCACATCCTTACAGAAGATGGAAAAAGCATATACAGCTTTCAGGAAAACTGGAAGCCATCTGACTTTCCAGAGTTTAACGGCGCAAACGTAGATGTGGAAACAATTCTTTTTGGAGTTGATATTCAAAAAGGAGCCGGGATCCTATTCTTTAATGACTTTTGCACGACCTTCCATTATAAAGTGGGCTTTAGCTATTCAGAATTTGATGACGATGATAACTGGCGCATAAATCAGCTTTGCGACTACCTTAAAAAACTTGGCGATGACGTTCCCGTTGAACAATACTTTGGCATAAAAATCACGGCAGGCATTACACCAAACTACGGGCTTGCCGCCAACAGCCAGTATAAAACCGACTGCTACTTTGAAGCAGGCATTGCCACCCGCAAAAACTCATCCCACAGCTATGCAGCTCTAGGGGTTAGTATGAGGTTGTAGTTTTTTGATAGATTCTTGAACGACCTTAAAAATTGAAAATTCAGATTGAGTCTGAAACTTTTACAAAGAAATACGGTTATATAAGTAAATAAACAGGAGCTTTTTATGAAAAAACTAATTCTTTCACTTTTGATTGGATGCAGTTTAATGGCAGGACTTTCTGCAAAAACAGCATTTGTATACTTTACCATAAGCGGCAACACAGAAAGAATGGCAAAAGACGGTGCTGCTGAAATGAATGCAGATATTTTTAAAATTGAACCTGCACAAACATACACAGCCGAAGATTTAAACTGGCGTAACAAAAAAGCACGTGCCACAGTTGAATTTCATGATTCTAAAGCGCGTCCAGAAATCGCAGACAAAATCGATATTTCTGATTATGATACTGTAATTGTGTGCTATCCAATCTGGTTTGGAACTGCACCAAAAATCATGTTCTCTTTTGTAGAAAATCAGAATTGGAATGAAAAAAATCTGATTACACTTTGTACAAGCCACAAAAGCGGAATTGGTCAAAGTGGAAAAGACCTTGCAAAGCATGCTAAAGGCGCATCCTACAAAGGCGGAGCAGACCTTGCCAAAGCTACTGGCAAAGACATCAAAAATTATATAGAAAGAATATTATCAGGAAACTAAAAATGAGTGTAGAAACAACAAACAAATACTTGCGCGCAAACGATGCTTACAATGAACTTTTTGATGCCATGGAAGCATTAAATGTAGATGCAGAACTTCAAATGCCTCTTAACGCCGCGTTAGTCACTTTGAGTAATATTCTTGATTACTGGAAAGAACACAATGATGTGCACACAAAGCCAAGAGTTAGCGAATCTGACACTAACTCTAAGCCAAAAAATAACGGCGGATTTTCTCTGGTAGAATAAGTGGTTTTATTCTTTCTGGATGTATACCCATCTTCTCTTTGATTCAGAAGTTTCTGAAGAAAAATAGAGTAAAGTATTGCCATTTGATACAAGAAAAGCTATTTGTGCATCAATATATGATGTTGATTCTGGAGCTAATTCTAAAAGATATTGCTGAATATCATCTTTTGTAGCATCAGAGAGTTTTACACCGTCATAAGAAATAGATGGAGTCATTTCAAACAAATAATCTCTAAGAATTTTTATGTTTCTGAAATTATATTTATTATTATATGACTTTTTCATAGCCTCAGATATGTCATAAACGCTTTTTTCTACTTCGCCTGTTTCAATTTTATAAGTTGCATCTTCGTCTGGGATAATTTTACAAGCGTTGGCAGCTAAGCAAACACTAAAAAGAACTAAAATTTTTATGAGTTTTTTATACAATTTAAAATCTCCTCATACTTATAGAATTAATCATTCTGGAACCTAATTTCAACTATATTATGGTAAATTGTATAAGTCAAACAAAGAACTCATAAATAAATTTTGACG
>JAEEGL014271929.1_pt1 | contig 11771 bp, 6 predicted proteins | sample 9134231 | NCBI WGS metagenome assembly JAEEGL01 (sample SAMN16246548, study PRJNA631951) | gut metagenome | biome: gut microbiome; feature: rumen; material: fiber-attached | host: Bos | place: Iran: Karaj | collected 2018-10
ACAGAAGAGAAAAAGAAACGGTAATTTTCACGGTCTTATATGTGGTGCCGCCCGCGGCGTCCGGAAACAACATATGGGAGTGACCTGCGAAAAAGAAACAAATCTGTGACAATAAATGACAAAGCTTGACAATCTTTCCCGCACGGGGTAAGATAGTTTTGCCGCCGGATGCTGCATGACAGTATGAGCGCGGCATTCATAAAACGGGCACCCCGTAAGGAGCGATTTGATGAGAAGAATCATTTCTGTTTTGCTGGCATTCGCAATGGTCGTATGCCTTGCGCCTGCTGTTTTCGGCGCGAGTGACGCTGAAATTCAGGCTGCGGAAGATCTGCACGCACTTGGCCTGTTCCAGGGCACCGGAACCAATCCGGACGGGACGCCCATCTACAGCCTTGACCGCGCACCGAACCGCTGTGAGGCGGTTACCATGCTGGTCCGGCTTCTCGGGAAGGAAGCGGAAGCCGACAGCGGCACGTGGAGAATTCCCTTCACCGATGTGGATCGCTGGGCAGTGCCCTATGTGGGATACGCATACAGCAACCAGCTGGCATTCGGTACGGGCAGCACTACCTTCGACGGCAAGAGCAGCGTTACGGCCACTCAGTATCTGACCTTTGTTCTGCGGGCACTGGGATATGAAAGCGGCACGGACTTTCACTGGAATGCCGCCTGGGAGCTTTCTGACCGGATCGGCCTTACGAACGGCGAGTATTCCGAATCATCGGCTTTTACAAGAGGCGATGCCGCAAAAATCAGCTTCAACGCACTCCTGATCCCCTTAAAGGACGGGAAGGAAACCCTGGCGCAGAAGCTGATCCGGGAAGGCGCGTTTTCCGAAGCCGCATTCCGCACCGTATTCTTCGAGATGATTCCTGCTCTGACTGCGAAACCGGACCCGTCCGATGACATGGATGTTCTGGAAGCGGAAGCGTATGAAAGAATCCTTGCGCTGCAGGATGAATATCCGGAGGGCGCCTCCTGGACGATCCATGACATGTATCACCGCGAGCCGATTGGAACCGGCTATCCCACATTTGATTCCTATGGCTGTTTGGGCTTCGCGATGCTTGTCAGCGACGCGGCCTTTGGAGATCTGCCTTACTGGAGACGGAACCCAGGCGAATTTGATTATGATTCCATCCGGGTCGGTGATATCCTGCGCATTAATAATGACACGCATTCCGTGGTTGTTCTGGAGAAGCATGATACCCACCTGATTCTGGTGGAGGGCAACTATTTGGATGTCGTTCACTGGGGAAGAGTTCTTCCAAGGGAAGAGGCGGAGAAGGCGGATTATCTGCTGACCCGTTATCAGGACAATTGACAGTATTTCATACTGGCGGCTCATGACCCGTATGGACGTTCTAATCTGTAGTCACCATGCTTTCCTGGGAAGGGACCAAAGCCTTTCCCAGGAAAGCTCTTATATTCCGGCTTCTATCAGCACCCGGCCATGCGTATACACTTCTGAGCCTTGGATTTGTCCCCAGCAACAAACGTTCTGCCGCATAAGTGGGTGAAGGAACCTTCGCCTGAATACCATAAGGAGTTTAAATATGTCAGTTGTACGAATGAATTTTCTCTCTAAAATGTTGGGAATGATGACCAATGTGACGATCTGCTTGCCGACTCCGACTTTTTCGGAGATGCTGAACAGACAGCAACCGTTCTATGTCCCGGGAATGCGCTATCAGGTTCTGTATCTGCTGCACGGGGGGAACGGGGATGATTCTGAGTATGTGACCAACACCTCCATCGCGCGGTATGCAGATGAAAAGAAGGTAGTCGTGGTCATGCCGAACGACTACAACGCATCATATACAGACCGGCCGGTGGGTCCGCTTTACTATCGCTTCATTACGGAGGAACTGACGCAGATGCTTCGTGCGTATTATCCGGTTTCCCTTCGGCGGGAGGATACCTTCGTGGCAGGCTACTCCATGGGCGGCGATGGAGCCATGAAACTGGCGCTGCGAAACCCTGAGATGTTTTGCGCATGTCTGTGCATGTCCGGCGTTTCGCCGAATCCTGATTTGATTGCTGAAATGGACAAAATGTTCTCCATGCCTGAAGATTCCGACGCTCCCAGACGGACCACGACAGCGGATATCTACGGAGATATGAAACAGTTCCGAGGCAGTGAGCACGACATGTGGCACCGGGCCAGGCGGATTGCGGAGGAGGGAAGGCCAATGCCGCGTTTCTATCTGACAGTTGGAGATCTGGATCATCCCCAATATGAATTCGTACAAGGTGCCTATGATTATCTTAACAGTCTGGGCTTTGACGCAACCCTGGATGTTGCCCCGGGGTTCAGGCATGAATGGGAATTCTGGGATCTGGCTCTGCGCAAGGCATTCCATGGCTGGTTTGGCTTCCGGGGTGAAGCATTCTATCCGGAGACATAACAAAAAAGGGGACGTCCATGAGAGGACGTTCCCTTTTTTGTCGATGACATAGTGCCCTGTTTTTGTGTGTGCACAAGTTGATCCGGTGCAGTATTACGAAGTATTACTTAGCTACGTTCACCAGGAAAATGTGAATTGCGCGGGCAATCTCCGCTCTGGTTGCGGGGGAGGTGGGACGAATCTTTCCGACAGGAACATCCTTGAGAACGCCGGATCCGCATGCCCACTGCATGGCGGGAATCGCCCAGCTGCTGGTATCAAACACATCGTCGTAGCTGAGAATGTTTGTGTTCTCGCCGATGGATACGTCATAGCCCTTGTACTTCGCATAGCGGAAGAGAATCGCGGCAAGCTGCTCGCGGGTCACGCTGTCATTGGGACCGTATTTGCCGTTGCCGTAACCGAAGACGATGCCGTGGGATGCGGCCCACTCCACGCCGTCGGTGTACCAGGTGTTGTCCGGAACATCGGAGAATGTCTTTCCGTACTTCACATCCGGTTCGCCCTCCATCCGGTACAGAATGGTGACGATCATGCCGCGGGTGAGGGGAAGATACGGACCGAACACATGCGCGCTCATGCCGACCATGATGCCCCTGTCATAGAGGTACATCACATCATCATAGAGCGTGGTGCCGGGCGCCACGTCAATGAAGGGGGAGACGGGCTTTACCGGTACATAGGGTGTGTATTTCGCGGTTCTGGTGAAGACAGCCGTGTAGGTTGCGTCTTCTGAGACAGCGACAATGGCGGGCGTCCATTTCTGGAAGGTGTAGGTATAATACGCATCATCCGGCTTGGTAGGAGTCGTGTGAGTCGGCATCTCGCCGGAAGCATAGGTCTCTGTTTCCTCCACGCCGTCAATCACCCAGGTGATTGTGTAGGTCTGTTCTCCGCCGCCGCCTGGCGCAGTACTCTTCTTGATCACGGCTTGTGTGGCAGTCTCGCCGTCAGAAGTAAGGATTTTCTGCTGCGCGTCGTCGAGCTTGCCGCCCGCGGGCTTAAAAATGCCGAGCGGGTCTTTGATGTCGATTTTGCCTCCGACTTGTACCGCAGATTTCTTACCTTCTGCCGTCACAACGGTGGAGTCGCCGGAGATGGTGATGTCTCCAAAGGCGTCGATGCCGTATCCCTCTGCGCCTGTCGCCGTTGCGGTCACTTGGGCTCCGTCGGAGATTTCGATATTGCTGTTTGCTGCGTCAATGGCGGCAATTATGCCATTCGCCGTGACCACGGTATTTTCGCCGGAGATGGTGATGGAGATGGGGATATCAGTAGTCTCCTGGGCCCATGCAAACAAACCAACGTTACCGTTCTTTGCTGTCACTTCACCGCCGGTGATACGGATGGCTGCTGCGCGGATACCTTCATTATTCGACCCCTCAGCCTTCACCTTAGTGCCGGTCCCGGAAATCTCAATAAGTCCCATGCTGGCTTCAATACCCGTGTCGCCTTTTGCCGTTACGTCTCCGCCCTTAATGAAGATATCTCCGCTTTCCACAAAGATACCAGCATCGCCATTAGCTTCCGCAAGGACAGTACCGCTTTCGATGATCAGATCGTCCTTGCTGTAAATTCCCATGGTTGAGCCCTTCACCTTGATGTCGCCGTCAATGGTGAGTTCTTTACTGGCAACAGCAATACCGGTTACTGCATCGCTGTGTTCCAGAGTCGCGGTGCCCTTGATGGTGAGTTCGTTAAGGGAGAGGATGATCGTTTCGCTGGGCAAGTTCACCGCTTTGATCGTCGGGTTGTCCAGAGTCAGGGTGTTCGTCTCGGGATCGAACTTCACCGAGCCTGTACCATCGCCCAAAATATCGTCCCTATTGCCGTTGGTGACCTGGTTGCCACCGACCCAGACGGGGTATTCGGTGATGCCGCTGTCGTGGTTGTCGAACTCTATCTTTATCGTTTTTCCGCCGTCGGTCACGTTGAACGTGGCGCCTGTAACGGAAAGCAGCGCCTCGGCGAGCGCATCTCCGTCGGCGTAGGTGCCGGTGCCGTCCGCCGAAAGCGACCGGTTGATGTAGTAGCCCTCAGCCGGAACGGCGCCGACGTTGAGCTTCTGCGCGCCAGCGGGGATCGTCAGCTCTTCGGTCCCGCTCGCGTCCCATTCGCGGGTCATGTATACGCCCGCGTTATCCCATTTGTACTGCACCTTGCCCGACGCGCCGTTGGAGCAGCGGATGTCGAGCGTCAGCTTCGGGGTGTCCTTTTCAAACAGCGCATACAGCTTCACTTCCTCCGTTACCGTAAAGCTGTATGGGTTGGAAGTGCTGACGATCTCGCCGGATGGGGATCCTTTTGCCCACCCAGTAAAGATATAGTCAGAGGCAGGATAGACGCCGACTGTCCGGGTGCTGTTTTCCTTATAATCTCCGCTTATCGTTGTGCCTCTGCCACTGTCGGAAAACGCAACTTCACCGCCAGCTCGCTCCGTGCCGTTGGTCTTGTCATAGGCGATCAAGGTGACGGTGTAGGTTGCAGCAGAAGAAGTCGGAACAGTGAAATCCCTGTATACCCAGAATCGCGGATATGAATAACGCGTGCTTGTAGCATTCGCACCATTTATCTCACCGATACAATCATTATAGAACCGATAACCTTCCTCGGGTTCCAGCCTGACGCTGAGCCGGTAAGTTTTTCCGGCCTTGAACTCCGTGTCGCCTGTATGCTCATATTCATCCTCGCCGATATACTCCTTCCAATCGCTGTCAACAACCCGATAGTTGGCTCCGCTCTCGGCAGAGACACCCGCATGGTTTGCTTCGCTGGTATGCGCCGGAACGGAAGCTCCTGCTGCCGGTTCAGTCACTGTCAGTGAGACGGAAGGAATGATCACATCGGTTGTTTCAAATACAGCGTAAACTGTTAACCCAGTCAGAGCACCTGGAAGAGAATAGTCTTCAGATTTTACAGTAGTTCCCACAGAATAACCCGTATTAGTGCCGAGTATTTCCCCGTCAAGCGAATCGATTCTCCATTCCTTGAAAGAATACCCAGCTGCAGGAAAAGCGTAAAAAGCGGTTGTATCAGGAACTGGTCTTGTACATGTTATTCTACTACCTCTGACTTCACTTACACCATGGATAGCAACTTCACCGCCCTGTGCTTCCAGGCCGTTCGAAATATCATAAGCAATGACCGTTACCTGAGCGGTTCCTGCCGCATGAACAACTTGCGACAATCCCGGCATCAGGCTGAAAATCATGACCATTGCCATGAGGATGCCCATCATTTTTGTTATTTTCTTTTTCATATCTTTTCGTCCTTCCTTTCAGAAGATTCTTTCCCGACCTTATTTTCTGTACGGTCGTCCTCGTGGACGACCAGTCCAAGCACCCGGGCATTTACTGCCAAATCAACCCGGCTCTTAAATCCGGTCTTTGCAAGCATGTTCTCTATGTGGCGTTTGACCGTATGCGGAGAGATTTGCAGGTCCTCCGCTATCTCCTCATTCGTCAGATTGCGGGTCAGATCCCGCAGCACTTCCAGTTCCCGCTCCGAAAGATCGTATTTCGATACCTCACCGAAGTCCGGATTGGGCGGGATACCCGGATAGACCGATTCACCGCTTATCGTACGGTCCATCACCTCAGTCAGCGGGATATCGGAGTATTCCTTGAACCAGAAGCTGTCGATCCCCGCTTTTCGTGCCTTTTCGATCCACCGGGTCTCCGCGGTGGAGGTCGTCAGAATGATCCTGATCCGAGGATCGTTGTTCTTGATCGTCCTGGCACAGGTCAGACCGTCCAGACCGTATTTCATCATCACATCCATGATCACCAGATCGACCGGGTTTTCCATGCACCAGGCGACAGCCTGCTCCGCATTGGCGAAAGAAGCGACTAGCTCGTAGCGCTTTGTCATCTCTACATGGATTTCGAAGAAGCTCCGGGCAACGTACTGATCGTCTACGACCAGCACCCGGATCTTATCGCTCACAAGGCATCACCCCACTTTCGTACAAATCAAAAAAGACGCACTTTGCCCGAGTGAAAATGGGCAAAATACGCCTTTCGAATAATGGTATTGACAAGTGAAAAGAGCAGAATCAGCCTTTGCCGTGTTGTACTGTGTAACGCAGCCGTTCGCCATGGCATTGTCAACCCCTTTCGGTGTCTTGTCATGGGGAAAGAGTACAATTCCCCCTTTCCCCATACAGATACACCAATATTTTACAGAATTTATAAAGGGATTGCTATGGGCCGTTCGGCCCATTTTCACCATACTGAGGCTGAGCGAAGAAATTATGTTAACCCAAAGAGAGCTTATCCGGAAGCAAGATCCTGACTGTGAAGCGCGGCGAGATTGCCGTGACCATCGTTCCATGTTCTTTTTCTACGAGAGAACGCAGGGACAACAGACCGCCGGTTTCGTTGATCGGGCCAAGCGGCGCAGATCCATTGCTTTGCAGAATAAACAGGATCCCCGCATCTGCATATTGAATAATGACCGAAAGCAGATCGCCGTTTGCGTGCTTGACCGTATTGGAAGCGCATTCACTGACTGCGGCGGCAAGAATCAGCCGGAACGGATCCTTTGCCGGGATCATGCCGGTGATTGTCACGTCCACGCCGATGACTTCCGCCGTTTCCAGCGCGTCGGCCAGGGGATCCCTTGCGGTATCATCTTCCTCGTATTCGCGCAGCAGATAAGTGTTTGTATTCTTCAGAGCCTGCAGAAGCTTTTCTTCATCAAAGGACGAGGGATCCCGGAGATACTGTCTGCTCTCCAGCAGCACATTGCCAACCTCACTGTGGACCGTCATGCGGGCTGTGAGCAGCTCCTGTGCGACAATGATCCGGTCGGCCTGCTTGTTGTAGATGTCCAGACGCATGTGGATGTCCCGGAGCTTGCTGTTCTTTTCTTCGAGCTGTCTTGTGATTGCGGCCTGTTCCGTGATATCTGTAGCCGTGAACTGGACATACTCCTTGTTGTCCGCATTCAGCGTATCGTATGCAAGCTGCCACACGGCAGAGGAATCAGATGGCGTGACCTGCGTTTCGTTTTCAGTTCCTACGCTGTTCCGGAACACTTCAAGATCGACGAGTGCCTTCCCTGTCAGTGAGCGGGAGAGACGGTTTATGGCAAGATTGCTGAAAACAACTGTTCCGTCCGGCTTTGCGAATGCAATCCCAACCGGAAGCAGATCCATGGTTTCCTTGATGCTTTCAAAGCTGGGAGTGTTTCGACGATATTGTATCAGGCTCCACAGTTCAGCAATGAGAGAAAGACCAAGAATGATTTCCATGAAGATCATGACGGCAAGCGGCAGCGAACCGAAAGCGGACAGGACTGCCGGACGGACTTTTTCCCAGGCGGGATCATTGATCTCCCAGCAAATATCCAGCATTGGCAGGTAGAAAACTACAAAACTGAACGCAAAATGCAGGAGGCTGATACACTTGATTCCCTTGCTTCTTTCATCGCGAAAAGATGCGAAAATCAGAGCAATCTGAAGAGTCAGGATCAACAGACAGATTGTCAGGAGCGGTTGCCTTGCCGATGTGTACAGGGCTTCATGGATCGTCATGCTGTTTCACCGCCCTTTCCTGCAAGAATGTCCATATAAAGGACATCATCGCTTCTGCGAATACGTACCGGCAGAGAAATCTTTGATGCATCCGGTTCGTTCTCCGCTTCTGCAGCGAGGCGCAGGCCGTCCCCATTCCATGAGACCATGAGAGAAGGTGCCTTGCCCTGCAGCTGTTCCGCGATTGCTTCAAATGCGTCATACAGTGAAATCAGTACATCGGCAGGCAGCTGCTTCTCTTCCGGCTGCAAAACAGTTGCATGAAGTCCGGACAGCGTCAGATAATTCGCTGATTCCTGCAGGGCAAGATATAATTCATTCATGCTCAGAGTATCGTTTTCGGAAGCGAGAAGAAGCAGATTGGTTTTTCTTTTTACATATGCGTTCAGGACAGAGACGAAGGCGATCTTCTCCTTGAAGTCTGGCGATCCGGGAACTGCCTCGTTCAGTATTTGTGTGATTTTCTTCTGACAGGGGTACAGTTCTTCGGCAATCTCATGATAGATACGGTGCCTGGACTGCAGATAGGCGTCCTGCTCCTTCTGTTCCGTCTCTGCTCGGATCAGATCATTTTCCTGCTCAATCATTTCGTTGGCTTCCTGCAGACGTTCCTGCATGCGGTGCGCGGTGCTCTCATCCTGCACCCAGAACGCATAACCGGCGCGGATCGCCTTTCCGTATAATTTCAGATCCGGAGTCAGTGCGACAGGCTCTTTTATCGCTGCTTTCAGATGCTCCGGTTTGAGAGATAATGCAGCGTCGGTACAATATACTGGCCTGAACGTTTTGTCTGTGATAACAGAGGGGATATGAAGCTTCTGGAAGAAGGCAGAATAGCTTTCGTTGTAGGGAATCAGACGGTATCGGATGCAGATCTCGAATATTCCAAGCAAGCAGAAAATATGAATCTCGGGATTATAATACATGTGATAACCGCCCGGAAGACGGTCAAGGACCAGAAGGTTCAGTAAGATAAGGCCGAGCCACAGAATGGCGACAACGCTAATGAGTTGTATGACCTTCTTGGGCATCTGCCCAGAAGAACGGTAAAACAGAAGAAGCCCCGAAACTGTTGCTCCAATCATCCATGCATACATAGGCCAGAAGGCGGGACCATAGCGATAGGTACCCGTATTCAGGATAAACTCCGAGAGCGCAACCCTGGGAACATAGACCAGCGAATGGACATCGTTGGTCATTGCTATGAAAGCCAGAATTCCGGCCGGGATCAGGAGCAGGTGCTCATTCCACGTTCTCTTTTCCTGACTGCCGCGCCGAATACGGATACAGGTAATAAGAAACATTGCCGGGATCAGCATTTGCGGGATGGAGTAAGCATAAACAGCATAACGCATGGCGATGGCGCTTAACGCAAAACGGTACTTGAAGATCCGCAGCAGCATATGCAGAAGCATCAGAAGCGCCGCACTGAGGATGCCGGTTCTGGCAGCAGTAGGAAGAAGCCTTACCCGGACCGCCTCAATCCAGAACAGGAGGAGACCGATCAGAATCAGATAGTTGATGCAGGTCGCTAAGGTATCCAGTTCGGGGACGGCGGTTCTGGAGAACAGATTGGCAACTCCCGCCAGCAGCAGGAATCCGATAAACAACCTGGTGGATTTATCCTGTTTTGTCATGGCTGCAGTTCTCCTTTCCTTGGTATTACAGCAGTAATGCAGGAAGATTCTTGTCGGCGGGGCGGTACAACTGATGTATATCGCTTCCTGAAAACCAGGCAGCTGATGCAGATATTTCCGCATTGTTTACTGTTTCCTTGTTTCTCGTACAATCGTTCTCTTTACTATATCATCTCTTCCATCTGAAGTGCAACACACGGTTGATTTGTGCCCACACGGGAAAACAAAAAACCCCGGGCGGTCGAGAGGACCGTCCGGGGTTGGGGTGCGATTGCTGGGAATGGGGTGCTTACATATCAGCTCTTTTTGAGCTCGCAGAAGCGCATGAGGATCATCGCCGCCTGGGCGCGCGTAGCCTGCCCGCCGGGAACGAGGGTCGTCTCGGTGACGCCGGTGATGATGCCGTTCATCACGCACCAGTGCATCGCTTCGTTCGCCCAGTCGCTGACGTCCGCCGCATCCTCAAAGTCGAGCGGGAAGTACCACACTCCTTTGAACCCGCCGCCTTTCGTCTGCTCGTAGCGATAGAGGATCGCCGCAAACTGCTCACGGGTAATGAGGTCATTCGGTCCGAATTTGCCGTTGCCGTAACCCATGACAATCCCGTTTGCCGCAGCCCACGCTACAGCTTTCGTGTACCATGTATTGGCTGCTACGTCATTAAAGGGGCTGGAGCCGGAGACGGCGGGCTCACCTTCCAGACGGTAAAGGATGGTCACAATCATGGCGCGGGTGGTAATGAGTTCAGGGGAGAACTGATCCGCCGCTGTACCTGCCATGAGGCCGTTGTCCACTACATAGTCCACTGCTTCCTTGTACCATGCGTCTTTGGGGACGTCTGTAAACGCATCGGAGGGAGCTTTACTCTTTTTCCATCCGGCGTATACAGTCTTGTCACCGTCCATCCGGATGGAGCTGATCTGATACTTCAGTCCCGCGTCGGAATACCAGCCTGTAAAGGTGTAGCCTGGCCGGGTGGGTTTCGCAGTGAGTTTTACAATCTCCCCGCTGCTGTGCGTGGTCGCCGCTATTGCACTGCCGCCGTTGGTTTCGTAGGTCAGTGAATACATCGTGATGAGCCCGCTTCCGCTGCCGGAGTTGTTTTTTGTGTACGTGGCTTGGACTTCAACGTTTTCGGCCGGCATCGCAAAGGTGGTCGTCTTTGCGCTTGCATCGGCAAAAGCGATCGTGCCGGATACAATCTCCCATGCTTTGAATGTGTAGCCGCTCTTGTCTGCTGCCGTGATCGTCACAGTTTCATTGGGTGCAGCTTCAGCCTTATCAGAAGTTCCGTTCGTTACGGTGACTGTGTAGGTAATGAGCTTGAATGTCACATCGACCGTCACATTCACTGCCGGCATCGTGAACTTGCCGGTTTCTGTAATATCGGTCTCTGTGCCGCCATCGGGGGTATAAGTTATCTTGTCAAGTTCATAGCCCGTTTCGGGGGTTGTCGTCACATTAATCTCCGCATCTTCGAAAGCCGTCTCACTGCTGAGAACAGCCATGCCATTTTCAACCGCAGCAAGCGTTACTTTGAAGACCTGCTTGATTATCGCGTGCTTGGCGACAGTTGTGTCGTCGTCCTCGGTGACGGTAAAGAAGGTGCTGCTGTCCACAGTCACCTTATTGACTGCCCCGCCTGAAGGCGTCGCGATTCCGTGAGTCGAGGGGATCTCAATGCCTTCAGACGCCCTGATGGCGATCTCTTTCGCGTCTATGTCCCAAATGCCGGAGAGCATGGTGACTTTTTTGGAGGAGAAGATGCCGTTGTCAGCCCCAGTGACTGTTGCACTGCCGCCGATCGTGATCGGGCCGCCGCTTGCGTATACGCCGTCTTTCGCTCCGGTGACTTCCAGGTCGCCGTTGATGGTGACAGACTTGTAGGCGTATATGCCGTAGTCGCTGCCAATCTCGGACGTTATCTTCGCATTGCCGCCGATAGTCACATCGCCGAAAGCGTAGAGCGGATAGCCCTTGTTGTCGCCTGTAGAGGTCAGCTCGGCGTCGCCGATGACGGAAACGTCGCCGTTGGCATAGAGAACATTACCTGTCGCAGAGCCGGTGGCCTTGCCGCCGATCGTGATCGGGCCGCCGCTTGCGTATACGCCGTCTCTCGCTCCGGTGACTTCCAGGTCGCCGTTGATGGTGACAGACTTGTAGGCGTATATGCCGTAGTCGCTGCCA
>JAEEGL015373919.1_pt1 | contig 11771 bp, 8 predicted proteins | sample 9134231 | NCBI WGS metagenome assembly JAEEGL01 (sample SAMN16246548, study PRJNA631951) | gut metagenome | biome: gut microbiome; feature: rumen; material: fiber-attached | host: Bos | place: Iran: Karaj | collected 2018-10
CCTGCTTGCAATGAAACTGATGGACTCGGTACGCTACGAGCGTATCGGTAATGAGAATGTACTAACTCTAATCAAAAGCATAACATGAAAACTGAAATCAAGGAAATCGAAGGAAAGATGCTTGTCACCCTGAGCGGTGAGTTTGACACTGCAGCCGCTCCCGAAGTGGAAGCGGCGCTCAAGCCTCTTACGGAATGTGAAGGCAAGGATATAGTCATCGACTGCTCGGAGTTGGAATACATAGCGTCCAGCGGTCTTCGCATCCTTCTCGGCATTCTCAAGAAAGCCAAGGCGGTAGGAAGCCGGGTAGTCTTGAAAAACGTCAATGACATCATCAGCGATGTCCTGAAGATGACCGGTTTCATCAGTATATTCGAGTTCGAATGAAACGCCGTCTCTGCATCCTTGCACTGCTGGCCCTCACAACCGGCGTCATGGCCCAGGAGGAAGGACTCAAGATCGATGTCAACTTCCTGACGCGAGGCGAGGTGCGCGCCGGTGGACTTTCGTCCTCAAAATCCGAGGATAAAGGAGAAGAAGCCGAAGAAGGAGAAGAAGAGATCGACAAGAATTTCGCGGCCTTCATATTGGAGCGCACCCTTTTCGGGGCGGGTTATACCAAGTCCGATTTTTCCTTCCAGCTTACCGCACAGCACAGTGGGACATGGGGCAGTTCAGAGGGAGGCATATTCAATGTCTATGAAGCGTGGGTGAAGATGGGCTCGAAGAATGGTTTCTTCGCCAAGATAGGCCGTCAGAACCTGTCTTACGACGATCAGCGCATCTTCGGAGCGGACGACTGGGCAATGACCGCCAGGTCCCATGACGTCCTCAAACTTGGGTACGAAGGTCACGGGCACAAAGTGCACGTCATCGGAGGTTTCAACCAGAACCCTTCCAATATGAACGGCGGCACGTACTATAAGGGGGACCTGCAGCCATACAAAGCCATTGAAGCGCTCTGGTACCATTATGACATCCCCCGTACCAATCTCGGAGCCTCGCTCATTTTCATGAACATGGCAATGCAAGGGAGCATAACGGCCATCAGTATGAAAACGTTCCAGCAGCAGCTGGCGGGTGCATACCTCTCGTTCACTCCGAAGAAATGGAATGTAGAAGCTGCATACTATCATCAGTTCGGCGACGATGCCAGCGGCTTGCCAATAGACGCGTGGATGACAAGTGCCAAAGTCATTTTCTCCCCCAGCGTTCACTGGTCCTTCAATGCAGGATACGACTATCTCAGCGGAGATGAGGATTTCGCCACTCCTGCAGAAGGCAACCTCGGGATGATGCGCCATGAAACCATTCATGGCTTCTCGTCCCTCAACGGTTCGCACCACAAGTTTTTCGGGGCAATGGACTTCTTCTATGTCACGACATATGTCAACGGCTTCACCCCTGGACTGCAGAATGCCTATGTCGGGTTAAGTTGCGATCCGGTGGGAAGGCTCTCTTTCGATACTTCCTACCACTTCCTGGCGACTGCGACGAAACTCCGCAATGCTGACAAGCCTCTTGGACACGAGTTCGAAGTGTCGGCGTCACTGGACATCACAAAGGAAGCCACCCTGAGCGCAGGCTACACCTTCATGAGCGGCACAGAAACGATGGTCGTGCTCAAAAGATCTTCCGACAAAAGGGAGCTGCACTGGGGATGGATCATGCTGTCCGTCACTCCCAAGTTCCTGTCAAATAAATAGGTACACTCGCGAGTGTACCTATTCAAGTTCCAGACAGAACGGAACCAGAGGCAATCCCTCGACGCTGTGGATATTGCCGGGACGGAAGTCGGCCCAACCGTAGCGGACGGACTTAGGTTCCTGCACTTCGTCGATGGCGATGCTCATCGTATCACCGTTGAAGCGTATCTTCGTAACAGGATACCAGACGCCGTCAGCGCCGCAAACCTCAAGTCCCTCTATTTCGTTTACCCGGTCGATGCCGTTGGGGCAATTCGCGATTCGCACGTTGATTTCATTTGCCGGGATGCGCCAAAATCTTGCCATGGGGTTGTTGTCTCCTTCCTTCGGAGGCTCACGCTTGAATAGAGTCACAGCCTCCGGCGACTCATACGCCACGCGCTTGTAGCCATAGTCCCTGTTCAAGGCCATGTAGGCAAGCCTGTTGCCGATAGGCTCCTTGCGGCAGGGATGGATATTGTCTGCCTCGAAAGGTGCCACCAGGTCGTTGGTGCAGACAATGCCGGAATTGGGAATGGCCTTGGCGGCATCGTGCTGCGCCTTGCGCAGACGCGCTCCGCTGTCGCCGTTGTCACGCGAATAAAGATAGGGCGCGATCTCCACCATATAGAAAGGCATCGAAGCGTCCGTGTCGCCCCAGTCCTTGCGCCAGAGGTTTACCAGGTCGTTCATGCGCGGGACGAACTCGTCCTCGTGTCCGACGTTGGAACATCCCTGGTACCAGATGAAACCACGGGCGGTGTATCCCTGCAGAGGGACCTCCATGGCATAATACATCTGGAAAGGACGGGTGTAACCGTTCATCCTGGCAACTGCTTCCGGGCTAAGGTCTTCAGTCCCATACGATTCCAGGATTTCGCGCGGGAGCCAGCTTTCGACACGGGCCCCTCCCCTCGGGAATGCGACGATGCCGACTGGAATGTCCAGGACTTCATTGAGCTTATACGCGAAGAAATATCCCACTGCGCTCATTTCCGGGATGGAATTGGGATCGGCGCACTGCCAACCTTCGGTGATGCGCACCTCCTCGAGAGGTTCGTCCGTCTGATCGGCGTGGGCATAGAACATACGGATGCGGTTGCGGGCTGGCGCGCGGGTGATGACTTCGTTGTAATTCTCGATGGGACAGTTGGTGAACCCTCTCAGCGGTATCTCCATGTTGGACTGGCCCGAAGCCAGCCAGACTTCTCCGACGAGGACATCCTTGATCGTTATCACGGAACCGTTTCCGCTGACCCGGATCTCATAGGCGGTATAACCGGCGGCCGGGGTCTTGACCTTTGCGGTCCAATGCCCTTTTTCATCGGTCTTGACGAGATAGGGCTGACCGTCCCACGACGGCGTCACGGTGACTGTGGAGCCTGGTGAGGCATAGCCCCATACAGCGGCCTCGGTATTCTGCTGGAGTACCATATGATCCCCTGTAGGATGCCTGAGCGCCAGCTCGGCATGCAATGCGGGAGCGATGAGCAGCAATGCTGCAAGCAAGATGATCTTTCTCATAATCGAATAAAAAACATCCTTCGACTTTCGGTCGAAGGACAATGGTCGTTAAGATTCAGTAAACTCCTCCTTCGAGGCTCCGCAGAGCGGGCAGACGAAATCGGCGGGAACTTCCTCCCAAGGGGTTCCGGGGGCGATGCCTCCTTCAGGATATCCGGCTTCGGGATCATACTCCCAGCCGCACAGGTCGCATACGTACTTTGACATTTCAGTGATATTAAATGGTTGCTTTACAAAAATAACAATCCCAATCCATATCTCAAAACAGTTTCTTATCTTTGTGAACTCAAAATAAACACTTAGACATGACCGTTTCCCTCAATCCCAAAGTCAAGTATATCGGAGTAGACGACCTTGACCTCGACCTCTTCGAGAGCCAATATATAGTACCTGAAGGCATTTCGTACAACTCATACGTCATCCTCGACGACAAGGTAGCCGTCCTGGACACGGCCGACGCCCGCAAGGCTGAGGAATGGAAAGCCAATCTGTCTGAGGCTCTTGCAGGCCGCGAGCCGGACTATCTGGTCGTTCACCATATGGAGCCCGACCACTCCGCTCTCATAGCCTGGATGCTCGAAGCATATCCGTCGGTCGAACTCGTCTCAAGCGCAAAGGCCATACAGATGCTCGGACAGTTCTTCGAAGGGATTGAACTGGCCGGTCGCACCCGTGCCGTCAAAGAGGGAGACGTTCTGACCCTCGGCGAACATTCGCTACGGTTTTTCGCCGCTCCGATGGTACACTGGCCGGAGGTTATGGTCTCGTTCGACGAGGCGGACGGTGCACTGTACAGCGCCGATGCTTTCGGCAAGTTCGGTGCACTGTCCAAGTGCGGCTTCTACGGCCGGGATGATGAAGACTGGACCTGCGAGGGAAGGCGCTATTATTTCAATATCGTCGGAAAATACGGCGTCCAGGTCCAGGCACTGCTCGCAAAGGCAGGTAAACTCCCCATAAGCACCATACGCCCGCTCCACGGTCCCATCCTTGAGGACGATCTCGGTGAATACATCTCCCTGTACGACACTTGGAGCCGTTATGAGCCTGAGACCGAAGGCATATTCATCGCCTGCGCTTCCATTCACGGAGGCACGCTGGAAGCCGCCGGCAAGCTTGCGGACATACTCCGCGCAAAGGGTGCTAAGAAAGTCGTTCTCAGCGACCTCTGCCGCTCGGACGTGGCGGAGAATGTCGAGGACGCATTCCGCTATCCGAAGATGATACTAGCAGCGTCTTCGTATGATGCCGGTTTGTTTACTCCTATGTATGAGTTCCTTCACAGGCTCCAGATAAAGGGATACTCCAATCGTCGCGTCGCCATCGTGGAGAACGGATCCTGGGCCCCTTCGGCCGCCCGTGTAATGAAGGAGATGGTCGGGACGATGAAGAATATTGAACTGGTCGAACAGGTCGTCACCATCCGCAGCCGGATGAAAAGCGCCGACATACCAGCCCTCGAGGCTCTTGCCGACGCCGTACTGGCATAAAGGGCTTTACTCTACGGTTACAGATTTGGCGAGATTGCGGGGCTGGTCTACGTTTCGGCCCTTATAGACTGCTATGTAATAAGCGAGCATCTGAAGAGGGACCGATACGATGATCGGCATCAGGCAGTCCGTAGTCGCGGGGACCTCGATAACATAGTCGGCAACCTTGCGGACGGTCTCGTCGCCCTTTGCCATAACGGCTATCACCTTGCCGCCGCGCGCCTTGACCTCCTCGACATTGCTCAGGGTCTTCTCGTAGGTCACGTCCGGAGTGACTATGGCGACCGTCGGCATCTCGGCGTCTATCAATGCGATGGGACCATGCTTCATCTCCGCCGCAGGATACCCCTCTGCGTGTATATAACTTATTTCCTTCAATTTAAGCGCACCTTCCAGAGCCGTAGGATAGTTGTATCCACGCCCGAGATAGATGAAATTGTGGGCATAAGTGAATATCTTGGCAAGGTCAGCAACCTGTCCGCTAAGCTCGAGGACTTCCTTGAGCCTGCCTGGAAGGTCCAAAAGACCCCGCGCAACCTCCTCATAATACTCGGGGCTTACCGTCCCCTTCCTTTCAGCTATCGCCAGCGCCATCATGGCCATCACGGTCACCTGCCCGGTGAACGCCTTCGTGGAAGCGACTCCGATCTCAGGACCGACATGCACATAGGTGCCGCTGTCCGTTGCACGCGCGATGCTTGAGCCAATGACATTGCAGATGCCATACACGAACGCCCCGGCCTTGCGAGCAAGGGAAATGGCCGCAAGGGTATCGGCGGTCTCGCCGGACTGCGAAACGGCGATTACGACATCGTCCGGAAAAAGCACGGGATTGCGATAGCGAAACTCCGATGCGTATTCCACCTCAGCGGGAATACGGCAAATATTCTCGAAAAGCTGTTTCCCGATCAACGACGCGTGCCATGAGGTGCCGCAGGCGACGAATATCACTCGCCTGGCACCCAGCCAACGGTCGATATTGTCCCGAACTCCGGAAAGGATTACCCTGCCGCTCTCGGAATTGACGCGGCCACGGATGCAATCGACGATGGTGCGGGGCTGCTCGTTGATCTCCTTGAGCATGAAGGTCGGATATCCGCCTTTCTCGAGGTCAGAAATCGAGATGTCGAGCGTGGTGACCCTGACATCCGCCTCCCGGTTCTCCAGGGTGATGAGCTGAAGCGGCTTACCGCGCTCTATTACAGCTATTTCGCCATCCTCTACATAGACGATGTCGTGCGTGTACTCAACTATCGAGGAAGCGTCGGAACTGATGAAATACTCGTCCTTCCCCACTCCGATGGCCATGGGACTGCTCTGCCGTGCGGCGATGATCCTGTCATTGTCCCCGCGCTCGATCACGGCGATGGCATAGGCTCCGACGACTTTCTTGAGAGCCAGGCGGACGGCTTCTTCAAGGGAACATCCTTCGGTCTCCCGGACGTATTCGATGAGGTTGACAAGCACTTCGGAATCTGTCTCGCTGCGGAATTCGACGCCTTCGGCCATCAAGGCCTCCTTGAGCACACGGTAATTCTCGATGATGCCGTTATGGATCATCGCGATCCTTCCGTCCGCCGAAAAATGCGGGTGCGCATTCGTGTCGTTAGGCTCGCCGTGGGTGGCCCAGCGCGTATGAGCTATGCCGATGGTCCCGCGGGTGTCCTTATCCTTCAGGAATCCTTCCAGGGCGTCGATCTTCCCCTTGCACTTGAACACGTTGAGACTGCCGTCTTCGCCGACGAGTGCGACTCCGGCGCTGTCGTACCCGCGGTATTCAAGCCTGTGAAGACCTTTGACGAGCACGGGACAAGCCTGTCGATTACCTATATATCCAACTATACCACACATAGTTACAAACTGTCAATCAATTATTTACTCCCACTCGATCGTTGCGGGCGGCTTGGACGAGATGTCGTAACATACCCGGTTGACGCCCTTGACCTTGTTGATGATCTCGTTGCTCAACGAACGCAGGAACGGGGTCGGAAGGTCCGCCCAGTCCGCCGTCATCGCATCGCTGCTGGTTACGGCACGCAGGACCACCGCCCTGTCATAAGTCCTCTCATCTCCCATCACGCCTACTGAACGGACGGGAAGCAGGATGGCTCCGGCCTGCCATACCTTGTCATACAGGCCGTTGTCGCGCAGGCCGCGAATGAAGATATCGTCCACATCCTGAAGGATACGGACTTTCTCCGGAGTTATCTCTCCAAGGATGCGCACCGCAAGTCCGGGTCCCGGGAAAGGATGCCGGAAAACCATGCGCCTTGGCATGCACAGGCTGAGGCCGACGGCACGTACTTCATCCTTGAAAAGCCATTTGAGAGGCTCACAGAGTTTAAGTTTCATCTCCTTGGGGAGACCTCCGACATTATGGTGGCTCTTGATGACTTTTCCTGTGATGTTACAACTCTCGATTCGGTCAGGATATATGGTACCCTGGGCCAGCCAGCGTGCTCCGCCTATCTTCGCCGCCTCGGAATTGAATACCTCCACAAACTTGGCGCCGATGATCTTGCGCTTGCGTTCCGGGTCGGACTCCCCCGCCAGGGAAGACAGGAACTCTTTTGAGGCGTCAACACCTATCACATTGAGTCCCAGACCCTTGTAATCCTCCATCACATCCTCGAACTCGTGCTTGCGCAGCAGCCCGTGGTTGACGAAAATGCAGGTGAGATTCGAGCCGATGGCACGGTTGAGGAGGACGGCCGCGACCGACGAATCCACGCCGCCGCTGAGGCCGAGGACGACCTTGTCGTCCCCGAGGGTGGCGCGGAGTTCCTGTACGGAACTCTCCACGAACGAGTCGGGTGTCCATTCGCGGCGGCTGCCGCAGATGTCCACGACGAAATTCTCCAGCAAGCGCGCTCCCTCGGTGGTATGCATTACCTCAGGATGGAACTGAACGCCCCACACCGGAGCATTCCCGGCCTCGAATGCAGCAAAATGAACGCTGTCGGTCGAAGCCACCGTACGATAGCCATCAGGGAGTGCGGTGATAGTGTCGCCGTGGCTCATCCAGACCTGTGAAGGGGCCTTTATGCCAGCGAAGAGCGGGCAGGAGGAATCGATATTGGAAAGGGCTGCACGGCCATATTCGCGCGTGCCTACAGGCTCTACGCGTCCGCCGAGGGTATAACTCAGCAGCTGGGCGCCATAACAGATGCCAAGCACAGGCAGACGTCCCAGGAAGGTGGACAGGTCTGGCCGGACGGCATCAGAGGCGTACACGCTCAGCGGTGAGCCGCTGAGGATGACGCCGATCACGTCCGAGTCGTCGGACGGATATTTGTCATAAGGAAGTATTTCGCAGAAAGTATGCAGTTCGCGCACCCGCCTGCCGATGAGCTGGGTCGTCTGCGATCCGAAATCAAGTATGACTATCCTTTGCATTTTATCATGGCTCTGTTGGTCTTGCCGTCGATGCAGACCTGAAGTTCTTCCGGGAAACGTACATGGCGCAGATACTCGGTCTCGCTGACGGCCGGAAGGGCGTCGAGAACCGAGAAGTCAAGGCTGTCTTCGCGGTGTGCGAAAGGATTGACGTTGATGTAGCCGACGTTGAAGGAGGTCAGGTTCTGGAAGAAATGCGTGCCCTGGCTGGGATCGATCTGGAAGTTCGGCAGGGAGCATTCGACGATGGCCTTGGCCTCGGATATGTCGCTCCAGCGGACGGGAACTCCAAGCGAAGGCTGGCTCGTACCCCAGCGTCCGAAGCCGATGAGGATGTAACCCTTCCCTTCTTCAAGCATATGCGTGTTGACCGCCGAAACGTCACTGGCTATATCATGGGTCTTGAGCACGTCCCATGCGTCTTTCTTAAGATAGACCACGTCGTTGACGCCCTCTACCCATCCTGTACCGAGGGCGCAACCGGAAGTCAGGAATGCGTCCGTCGTGTCTATCTTGTCCCAGTTGACGTCCGCGAACCGGGTGTCTACGGAAATGGGCCTGACCTGCAGGACGTTGAAAAGGGTACGTCCGTCCGGTTCGAAATCGGCGGCGAACTCTATCTCGACGTTGCACTTCATCTCGTCCTTGGCGATCTGCAGCAGGCGGTCGACGATGGCGGCGATCGGCACTGTGTTGTACTTGAGCATCTGCGCGAACGTGATGTATTTCGGCCCCTCGGGGAATCCCGAGTCGACCATCCTCATGTTGCCCAGGTCCCAGGTAGAGACTACCTTGGAGAAAGACTTGAACTTGTAGCAGTCCACGATGTTCAGGCGTTCGAGGTTGACGGCATCGTCCACGGACGTCCTGAAGCGTTCCGGGCTCATGCTAAGCGCAAGCATGGACTTCTGGGTATCGGTCATGACCAACTCCGGCGTGGAAACCTGGAGCGCGTGCTTGGGATACTTCGGAGAGAAGCGGAGTACCTGCTCGCCGTCCACGACGGCCTTGCCCAGGCCATATGCCACCTTGACTATACCGTCCTCCGCCTGTTCGTGCCCGACGGGGTAGAAATTGATGGAACGGGCCACTCCCGATACCGCAGGGAAAAAGTATCCCTGGTCCTCGCTTCCGCATACCTCCTGGATGACAATGGCCATCTTCTCCTCGGAAATGACGTTGCCCGAGGACTGGATATAACTCTTGGCAGCGGAGAAGAATACGCTGGCATAAACGCTCTTGATGGCCTTGGAGACCAGACGGAGCTGCTGAGCGGAATGCTCCGCCCAAGGGAGCATGTATGTCGAATAGACGCCGGCGAAAGGCTGATGATAGGAGTCCTCGAGACGGGAGGAAGAACGCACGGCCAAAGGCTTGCGGACAACCCTGATGAAGGCCTTGAGAGAATCCATCAACTCTTTGGGAAGGTTCGAGGAAACGAACTCGGAAAGCAGGTCCTCGTCGCTCATGTCGGAGTCGATGACATACTTGAGTCCGTTCTCGTGGATGAAGCGGTCGAACCAGTCGGTCGTGATGACCAGCGTGCGGGGCACCATAACATGTACGTCCTCCCACTGGTCATAGAGATTGTACTTCTCGAGGATGTTGTTGAGGAAAGCGAGGCCGCGGGCCTTGCCGCCGATGGATCCGGTGCCCAGCCGGGAGAACCAGATGGTGTCGTTGAAGTTGGCGGGATTGAAGGCGGCCACGACGCCGAGGGCCTGCGAGATACGGTAGTCGTGGATGACCTTCAGGTCGTAGGACCTGTGTGACTCGATGTCCTCATAGTCCTCCGAACGGACGGGGTTGAGAGCCCGTCCAAGTTTGAATATACCCCTGGAATAGAGCCACTTGGAGAGATAGTTCTTGTCCGCGAGAGCCTTGAAAACGCTCGGAGGCAGGCTGCGGAGCAGGTTCTCGAACTCATAGAGGTCCCTGGCGCGGCCTATCTCCAGGCCGGTAGCGGGATCTACTGCGACGAAGTCTCCGAAACCGAACTCACGCTCGATATATTCCTCCAGTTCCTGCAGGAGCATCTTGGAGGACTTGCGCAGGAATCCTACTCCGAGTCCCGCAGCGACGGACCTCATGCTCTCCTGCGAGGATTGCATCAGGATGGGCATACGGGGATTGTCCTTTCGGATCAGCTTGCACAGGTCCACTCCCGCGTCTATCTTCTCGTCCGAAGGCTTGTCGTCCTTGTGCAGGACGAAACCCACGTCGGTTATGACACCAAGCAGGTTGGATTTGTATTTATCGTACAGCGCGACTGCGTCTTCGTAGTTGGTGGCCATGAGGATCTTGGGCCTCGCGCGCTTACGGGCTATCTGCTGCTGCTCGTTCAAGGTGTCCTTGATGGACTCCTTGTTCTGCTGCAGGACCATACGGTAAAGCGCGGGGAGGTATGTGGAGTAATACCTGATGGAATCCTCCACCAGCAGGATCCCCTGCACGCCGCCGCCGAGGATATCGTCCTCGGCATTGATCCGGTCCTCCAGGAGTTTGATGATGGCGATGATGAGGTCCGTGGAGTTGTTCCAGCAGAAAACATAGTCGATGCTGGAACGACCGAAAGCCTCGATCTTGCGATACACTTCCCTGGAGAACGACGAGAGGAGTACGATCGGCATGTCCGGATCGTACCCCTTCGCCTTCTCGGAAAAATCGAAGACATTGATCTCCCCTACGTAGTACATGGTTATGACAAGGTCAAAACGCTCTCCCCCTTCGAATAAAACGAGTGCCTCCGCCGTGGTCTCGACCCTCCGTATCTGCGGCGGGTTACTGAGGCCGAGCTCGGCGTACTCCTGCGAAATCTGGGTTTCGATGCGTCCGTCCTCCTCGAGGGAGAAGCTGTCATAACTGTTGCATATCAGCAGAATACTGCGGATACGCCTGGACATCAATGTCGTGCTGTTTTTCATTTGAATCGATTATACAAGTCCCTGGTCGACCATGGCGTTGGCGACCTTGATGAAGCCGGCGATGTTGGCGCCCTTCACATAGTTGATGTATCCGTCCTCTTCGGTGCCGTACTTGAGGCATGCGGCGTGGATGTCGGACATGATCCTGTGAAGCTGGGCGTCGACCTCCTCGGCCGTCCATTTCTGGCGGATGGAGTTCTGGGTCATCTCAAGGCCGGAAGTGGCGACGCCGCCGGCGTTGGAAGCCTTGCCGGGAGAATAGAGGATCTTCGCGGCCTGGAAGGCTTCGATGGCCTCCGGAGTGGAAGGCATGTTGGCGCCCTCGGTCACACAGAAGCAGCCGTTGGCAAGAAGGGTCTTGGCCGCCTCGCCGTTAAGCTCGTTCTGGGTAGCGCAAGGCATCGCGATGTCGCACTTGATGCCCCAAGGCTTTGCGCCTTCGCCGGTGTACTGTGCGTTGGGATACTGGTTCACATATTCCTTGATACGTCCGCGGAGGGCGTTCTTGAGATGCTTGACATAGGCGATCTTCTCCTCGTTGAAGCCGTCCGGGTCATAGATGAATCCGTCGGAGTCGGAGAGGGTGACGACCTTGGCGCCGAGACGCATGGCCTTCTCGGCAGCGTGCTGGGCGACGTTGCCGGCGCCGGAGACGACGACGGTCTTGCCCTCGAAGGTCTCGCCGCGGGTGGCGAGCATCTCCTGTGCGAAGTAGCAGGCACCGTATCCGGTAGCCTCCGGACGGAGCAGGC
>JAEEGL016169013.1_pt1 | contig 11771 bp, 10 predicted proteins | sample 9134231 | NCBI WGS metagenome assembly JAEEGL01 (sample SAMN16246548, study PRJNA631951) | gut metagenome | biome: gut microbiome; feature: rumen; material: fiber-attached | host: Bos | place: Iran: Karaj | collected 2018-10
CTCGGAAGGCACGGCTGCTACTTCGCGGACACGCTGGGACAGAGCTTCTTCTGCAGGCTGGACTCCCCTCTCACGGCTCTGAACACCACCGGCGCCGGAGACGCCTTCATGGCGGGAATGATGAGCGGCCTGCTCTGCGGGCTGTCCGCGAAGGACGCTGCGGCGAGAGCCCTCGCCTGCGGAGCCCTCACCTCCGCCACTTCCCTTACGATCGACCCCGCGCTCAGCGCGGCCGCGATAGACAAGCTTATCCAAACATCTGAGATACATCTGGAGGTAATCTAATGGACACAGTCATCAATCTCGACAAGGCTAAAGAGATACTCGACAGCGGAGTAGGCAAGGCTCAGGACATGCTCAAGGACAACGAGCAGATCAACAAGCTCCTCGCCCAGATCAACGCCAAGCTCGCCGAGTATCCCGTGCTCGCTGAGACCGTCAAGGACATCCCCGTAATGGTCAATATGGTCAAGGACTACATCACCAAGGAGTACACCGTGGTCTCCCCGAAGGTCGTCGCTTCCCTCGTGAGCGCCTTCCTCTACCTCGTGAGCCGCAAGGACCTCATCAACGACAGGATCCCCGTACTCGGACTCCTCGACGACATCGCCGTGATCGGCCTCGCCGTCAAGTTCTCCGAGCCCGAACTCAGAGCCTACAGCGAGTGGAAGTCCGCCAGGATGAGCGCCGCTGCCGTCGAGACCGAAGCCGAAGAGGCGTAGGGACCGGCGCATTCAAAGGCCCTTTCGCCAGCTCAAAGCGAAAGGGCCTTCGAACAGAGGTGTAATAATTATGAAAAAGCTTTTTTACTGTTTCAGCAGGATGGATGCCTTCAGGACTGCTTCCCGAAGTATTCATCCTTTTTGATCGAATATATGCTCTTGCCGACGCCGTTCCCGGCGGTGTATTCCCTTCTCAGACTCATGCCGGCGTTCAGCGCCACGCGCCTCGAAGCCTCGTTGTCCGAGCGCTGCTTTGAGTAGACCTCGCTCATGCCGAGCTGCTCGAAGGCATAACGGACGCACGCTGACGCAGCCTCGCTCGCGTATCCGCGGTTCTGATGCTTTCTGACTATGTGGTAGCCTATCTCGGGATAGCGCTCGCCGTCCTCCCAGATGTTCTGCATGGTTATCCCGCAGTCGCCGAGAAACTCACCCGTGCTCTTCAGGATCACAGCCCAGAGCCCGAAGCCGTATCTCTCGTAGTTATCCTTCGTCCAGTCCACCCACTCGCGGATCTTCTCGGGAGTGAACGGCGCGGGATAGTAGATCATCGCCTCGGGATCGGAGAGGATCTCATGCCAGTGGGAATAATCGTCATCCGTGAACTCGCGCAGCAGGAGCTCCTTTGTCTCAAGTATGAGCATCAGTAGTCCAGATTCTCCTGAGTCTCCTTGTCGAAGATGTGGCAAAGCTCGCCTCTGAGGCTGAGCACCACGCTGCCCTGGATGTTGTTCCAGTCGGCGTACTCCTCGGGGAGCTCGATGATGGGGACCCTTACGATGCACTCTGTGCCGCTCTGGGCCTTGACGTGCATGTAGATCTCGCTTCCCATCATCTCGGAGACGTCGAGAGCGCAGCTCATGGTGTTCTTCCCGCTTCCGCCGAGCTTGATATGCTCGGGACGGATACCGAGGATGACGTCCCTGCTGTCCACACCATTCTGCTCGAATCTGGCGCAGACGTCCTTCGGGAGCTCGATCTCTGCGTCCTCGCATCTGACGACGTAGCCGGACCCGGTCTTTTCGAGCCTGCCGTCTATGAAGTTCATCTGGGGAGTCCCGATGAATCCCGCGACGAAAACGTTGGCGGGATGTCCGAAGACCTCCTGCGGGGTCCCCACCTGCTGGATGACTCCGTCCTTCATGATGACGATGCGGTCTCCGAGGGTCATGGCCTCGGTCTGATCGTGCGTGACGTAGATGAAGGTCGTGTCGAGCTTCCTGCGAAGCTTGAGGATCTCTGTCCTCATCTGGTTCCTGAGTTTGGCGTCGAGGTTGGAGAGAGGCTCGTCCATCAGGAACACCTGAGGATCGCGCACGATGGCGCGGCCGATGGCGACGCGCTGCCTCTGTCCTCCGGAGAGAGCCTTGGGCTTTCTGCCGAGAAGATCGGTTATGTCGAGGATCTCGGCGGCCTCCTTGACCTTGCGGTCGATGACGCTCTTCTCCTCGTGCCTCACGGAGAGCGAAAAGGCCATGTTCTCGTAGACCGTGAGATGCGGATACAGCGCGTAGTTCTGGAATACCATCGCGATGTTCCTGTCCTTGGGGATCACGTTGTTCACGAGGCGGTCTCCGATGTAGACCTCGCCCTCGGTGATGTCCTCGAGGCCGGCTATCATCCTCAGGGTCGTGGACTTGCCGCAGCCCGAGGGACCTACGAAGACGACGAACTCCTTGTCCTCGATGCTGAGGTTGAAGTCCTTAACAGCGACGACCCCTCCGTCGTATATTTTCTTTACATTCTTCAATGTAACGCTTGCCATATTATTTACACCATTCTGAAAGTTATCCCACTCATATGAGCTTCATAGGAATGAGGGAATCTCTAAGTTATACGGTATCTTCAGCGTTCCTGTGTCTATCGATCTGATCTAAGCTGAGCAGGGACTCCCGCCGGATCCGCCGCTCGGGCGGATCCGGCGAAGACCGGTCAATTCTCGTTTATTCGTTCCAGAATTCGTCGAGGAGAGCCTGGACCTTGGCGTTAGCCTCGTTGAGAGCGGTCTCAGGATCCTTTCCGTTGATAATGACCTCGTTGATGGCGTCAAGAAGGATCTGACGGTCGGTGGTCTCGTCGATGTAGAAGTAGCTGCTCGCGTAATCGAGGGCCTTGAGGAACGGCGCCAGGGTCGGATCCTTGGCAAACTCCTCGTTGGAAGCGATGGTCTTCCTGGCTCCGATCTCTCCGATGGAGGTGGTCCAGCGCTCCATGACTTCCTCAGAGGAGAGGAACTTGAGGAACTTGACGGCAGCGTCGTACTTGGCCTGATCCTTGGTGGTCAGGTTGGTGATGCCGTTGGTCCAGAAGGAGCCGAAGGAACCCTTGTTTCCGTTGTAGGTCGGGAGCTCGGTGACGCCCCACTCGAAGTCCTTGACGTTCAGCCTGAGGTTGGCGAGACGGTAGGATCCGTCTACATGGAAATAAGCCTTGCCGGCGGTGAAGGCGGTGACGTCTCCGGTCATGAAGTCGTTGAGACAGGACTTGTACTCCAGAGGCAGGCTCAGGAAGAACTTGAACGCGTTGAGGCATTCGGGGCTGTTCCACTGGGCGGTCTTGCCGTCAGCGGAGATGGGCTCGCCGCCAAACTGCTTCATGAGCACAGGCCTGAGCCAGGAGTGATACTGGCTGTTCGGCTGCCAGGTGGTTCCGGCGATCTCGAGCTCGTCGCCGTTCCACTTAGCCAGACGGCTGGTGAGCTCGGCCCACTCGATCAGATCGGTGGGGATGTCCTCGACCTTGATGCCGGCCTCGTCGAGCAGGGTCTTGTTGTAGAACAGGGCGGAAGCTCTGACGGCGATCGGCATGGTGTAGTACTTGCCGTCGATCTTGTTGATCTGGGCCATCGGGGTGAAGTTCTCGTCGATGTCCTTGGCGATATCGTCGGGCAGGACGCTCAGAACGCCGGACTTGACGTACTTGGGTACCCAGCCGTAGAAGATGTTGATGATGTTCGGACCCTCGTTGCTGGAAGCGGAAGCGGCGATAGCGGCGGCCACCTTCTGCTCATAATCGTCGTACGGGAAGGTCTTGTGCTCGATGTGGATGTCAGGGTTGGCTTCCTCGAACTCAGCGATCAGCTGATCCATGAGGTCGACCTTATCCTGATATACGTACTGCCAGTACTCGATGGTCACCGGCTCCGGAGCGGCGTTTCCGGAACCCGATCCGGACGGCTCGGTCTTGGACTCTCCGCAGGCCGCCATGGAAAGAACCATCGCGAGGGCAAGCAGGATTGCAAATACCTTTTTCATTTTTCTCCTTTTATAGAAACTGAGTTTCTATTTTCCTCCTTCTTGTTTCTCGTTGACTGTTGATGTGAATAAACGATCGGTTCGCTCTGAGTCCCCCTTTCTTCGAAAACTACGGGTAATTATTTTAAGTGATCGATAGCTATTATTGCGGCTCCGAGAGCTCCGCCGTATTCCCCGGTCTGGGACCTTGCGAGCTCCGTCCTGGTGTTGATGAGGCGGCGTATCCTGGGCTCGATCTGAGAGAGCAGGTATTCCCATTCATTCGTTACTCCCCCGGCGATGACCAGCTTTTCAGGATCGAGTATGACGATCAGATCGGCCAGGCCGACTGAGAGATAGGCGAACTTGTCGGAAGCGAAGCGCCTTGCGGCCTCGTTCTCCGGGTCGCGGAACCTGCAGTACATCTCCTTGGAGCTGAGCTTCTCGCCCGTGAGGCGGCTGTAGTCCTCGACCATCGCCTTCGCGGAGACCTTGGACTCGAAAGCCCCGAACTCGTCGGCGCTCTTGACCCCGCTTCCGAGGTCCTCGGGGAAAACCATGTATCCGACCTCTCCCGCGGCCATGTGAGCTCCGCGGTAGATCTTGCCGTCCGCTACTATGCAGCAGCCTATTCCGGTGCCGAGCGTGACGAATAGATAGTCCCTGACGCCCTTGCAGTTGCCTATCCTTCCCTCGGCGACCGCCCAGCAGGCTACGTCGTTCTCGGCGAAGACGGGAAGCCCCGTAAGCTCCTGAAGCTCTCCTGCGATATACCTCGAGCCCCTGATTATCGAGGGCGCGGTGTTGACAAGTCCTGTTTCGGCATCGACTACGCCGGGCAGACCCAGCGAGACGCAGGCAAGCTCCGGGAAGAGGCGCGAGGCGTCGGAAACCAGAGATCCCAGAAATTCGATCACGTCGACCGAACTGTCCGTAGGGATCTTTCCTGCCTTGAGGATCTCCAGCTCCTCGTTCACGACGCAGAACTTGGTCTGCGTGCCTCCAACGTCTATGCCCAAACAGTACTTGCTCATATTTCCTACTCTTCTATCAGTTTCCTGACTATCTCGCCGAGCTGCTTCTCGGCGCTGAGATACTTCTCCTTGACGGCCTCTATCCCGCTCATCTCGGCCTCATAGACCTTGAGACGCTCTTCGTACATTCCCTTCGCGGTCTCGGGGGACGGGCCTCCGGTGATCTTTCTGATCTCCACGAAGTGGACGGGGTCCAGAGCCTGGCGGATCAGCCCAGCGTCTATGCTGACGTCCCTGCCGAGCACCTCCTCGCTGACCTTGTTGATCAGCTCCTGGGTGATGCTCTCGGCGGAGAGGCCCTCGCTGTAGAGGGTCTTCACTATCCTGCTGGTGATAGTGTGAGCCTCTCTGAAGGAGAGCCCGACCTCGCGGACGAGCGTGTCGGCAAGCTCTGTAACGGTTATGAAATTCTCGCCGGCGCGCTGCCTGAGCAGTTCCTTGTTGATCTTCATGGTGCCGAGCGCGCGGGACGTGACATCCATAGCTCTGGTGATGTACCAGACTGACTGATATACGTGCTCCTGAAGCTCTTCCTCGCTGTCGACGATATCTCCGTACGGAGTGTTGTGCATTATGGTGAACACAGCCTCAGCCTCGGCGAGCGCCTTGCTGATGATCGGACGGCAATGCTCCAGCGAAGAGGGATTCCTCTTCTGCGGCATTATGCTCGATTTCTGCACGTATCCGTCCGCGAGATAGAAGAAGCCAAACTCCTTGGTGCACCAGTCGAGCACGTCCTTCATGAAGCGGGACATGTCCACGCAGAGGAGCATGAGCGCTCCGGCGAACTCCATGGTGTGGTCAGCCGCCGCTATGCAGTCGTAGCTGTTCTCGAGCAGCTCGTCGAAGCCGAGGAGCTCGCAGACCCTTTCCCTGTTGATCGGGAAGCCGGTGGTCGTGATCGCGGCTGCGCCCAGAGGCGAGCGGTTGATGCTCTTTTCCGCGGCGAACATGCGCGTCATATCCCTGCTGAGCACGTCGTACATTCCGAGCAGGTAGTGCGAGAGCGTCGACGGCTGCGCGGGCTGAGTGTGGGTATACATCGGCATGACGGTATCGAAGTTGTCCTCGATAAGTGAGAGGAGCGTATCCTTCAGCCTCATCATGCTCTCCACGGTCTTGATCCACTCCCCGCGGAGCGCCATCCTGAACTCGGCCACGCCGATGTCGTTGCGGCTTCTCGCGGTGTGGACCCTGCCCGCGGTGGTGGAGCCTATCTTCTCCTCGAGCGCCTTCTCGAACATGAAGAACATGTCCTCGAAGTTCGGATCGTACTCGCGCTCCTCGAAGGGGATCTGCTCAACCTCGAGTATGCCCTTCATGATGGTCCGGGTATCCTCTCTGTAGATGATGCCCTGCTCGTGAAGCATTACCACGTGGGCCTTGGTGAGTTCTATGAAGCAGCGGAAAAAGTGCTCCTTCTGGATGTTGAAGATCGGGGCGAGTACTCCGGTCTGAAAGCTCTTAGCGGGGAACTTTGTTCCGTCGATCTTTTCTATCTGCTCTTTGGTGATCATTTTTCCTCCTACAGGGTGATCCCAAGCTTCTGGTTGAGCACGAGGTACGTGCCGCCGAGGGTTATGGCCTTCTGGCCGAGGAAAGAATACTCTACGCGGCAGCTGACAGGGCACATGACCTTGAGCCTCTGCTCTATGTGCTCCTGAATGAGCTTCTGCGCGCAGCGCAGCCTTCCGTTGATGACTATCGCGCCCGGATTGAGAAGCACTATGATGTTGGTGATGCCCATCGCCATCTTGTCGCAAAGAGCGTTCAGGTCCTCTCTGAAGGCGGGGTCCTCGCTCCTGCTCTCGACCAGGTGCTCGAAGGTATCGGAGTATTTGAGCTCCAGATTGTGTATCGAGGCGACGCTCTCAAAGGGACCGAAGTCGTTCAGCGTTCTGGGCTGAAGATCGATCTCCTGCGATCCCGCGGTCATGAAACCGATCTCCCCCGCCATTCCGTTAGCTCCGCGGACCAGGTTGGACCCTATCAGGGTCGCCGAGCCTATTCCGGTGGAAGCCCAGATGGCTGTGAAATCGTCGTAAGTCTTGCCGACGCCCTTCCACTTCTCGCCGTATGCCATGCTGTACACGTCCCTTTCGAGGAAGGTGTCGAGGCCGAGGCGGCTGCTGAACATCTCCGCGAGGTCGAGCTGGGTCAGCCTGGGTATCGGGGAATTGATTATCCTGTTATCCTCGACATTACCCGCTATCGACATTCCTATCCCGAGGATCCTGTCGGCGCCGAAGTCGGCGACCGCCCTTTCGCAGCAGACCGCGAGGTCCTCGCAGAGCTCGTCTATGTCGTCATACGCGCTCTTGCCGGTCGGGTATTCCCTGACGGTCTCGCCCATGAGATCGTCGACCTGCACGACCGGGAGGAAGCGCCTGACGATTATGGTGATCACGCTCGCGTAGCCCGCGTTAATTGAAAGATATATCGGCCGCGGGCCTCCGTTGGGCGATGCCAGACCGTTTCCCGTCTCCTCCACCAGACCGATCTTGATGAGCTCATCCACGGCGTTGCTCACCGTGGCCTTTGAGAAGCCGGTCAGTTCCGATATGACAGTGCGGGATACCGGCTGATTGCGGAATACCGATGACAGAATGGCTTTACTGCTTTCGTTGAATGGGGTCCTCATTTTTTGCTTACGCTGCCTTTCTTAAGGGTTGTCAAAGTGTAACTTCGCTTTCCCTTAAGAAAAACATAAACTATTTTCGGAAATCGTTCCATATCCTCTCTATGTTTCCGGAGAAGATATTCTTCACATCCTCGTCACTGAAGCCGAGTTCGAAGCAGTCTCTGACCTGCATGTCGAAGTACTTCATGACGAAGCCTCTGGGGAACCAGGAGCCGTCGGTGCCGAAGATGATCCTCTCGGGGCCGATGGTCTCATAGTACCTGCTGAAGAGATCCTTTACGGTGATCTTGTAGGGCATCCATCTTGTCCACTGGTTGGAGCCGGAGGTGTCGATGTAGACGTTCGGGCAGGCCCAGCAGAGCATGAAGGTGTCCTCGAGCTGGCCGCAGCCGAAGTGCGGAACGATGAACTTCACCCTCGGGAAGGCCTTGGCGACGTTGTGGATGACGGCCGGGGAGATGTTGATGTGATGAGCGATGCCGCCCGCGGCTCCCATGATGCCGAAGTGGAACAGCACGGGGACGTTGTACTTCTCGCAGACCTCCCAGAGGGGCCAGAGCTCCTTGTCGCTCAGAGGGCGGTCGATGGCCGGGCCGAGGATCTTGATGCCTCTGAGGCCTTTGTTGAGTATGGCGTCCTCGAGGATCTCGGCGGCCTTGGGATCGAACGGATCGTGATGCGCGTAGCCGATGAAGCGGCCCTCTCCGAGCTGTACGATCTTGGCCATGTTGTCGTTGGAATCCTTGAAGCCTCCGGCGGTGACGAAGCAGATCTTGTCGACGCCCTTCTCGTCCATGTCCTTCTTCCAGAGGGCGACGGACTCCTCGATGGTCGCGGGTGTGGGAATGGGCTTGGGGAAGCCCCATGCCTTTCTCCACTGCTCGGACTGGTATACGCTCATCTCCTTGATGAGCCTTCTGCTCTCCTGCTCGGCTTCGGAGAGCTGTACCTTCTCGAGAGGTATGACGCCGAAGTGCGCGTGGGAATCATATACTTTCAGACCGTTGATCATTATTGACCTCCTATAGCTAACGCTTGCGTCGGGAGACCTTCAGGCCTTTGCCTAAGGCCGTGGTCCCCGCGTGTTTTATCGATATCAGATGCGGCTATCAGCCCTTGACGCCGGTGAGCTGTATGCCCTCGATGATCTGCCTCTGGAAGATGAGGAACACTATCATGACAGGGATCGTCGCAATGGATGCTCCGGTCATGATCAGATCCCACTGGGTGTTCATCTCGCTGGAGAACTGAGCTATGCCGACCGTGATGGTGTAGAGCTCCTTGTTGTTCAGAGCGATGACCGGCCACAGGAATCCGTTCCAGTTTCCGAGGAAGGTAAAGATGCCCAGCGCCGAGAGGGCAGGCTTGACCAGGGGCAGCGCGACCTTGCGGTATATCTGCATCTCGGTGAGGCCGTCTATCCTTCCGGCGTCCAGAAGATCGTTCGGGATACCCTGGAAGAACTGGCGCATGAGGAAGATCCCGAAGGCGCTGACGAAGCCCGGGAACAGCAGCGACATGTAGGTGTTGACGAGCTTCATCCTGACTATCGCCAGATACCAGGGGATTATCATCATCTCGGTGGGGATCATCAGCGTCGAGAGTATGATGAGGAAGATGAAGTTCTTGCCTCTGAAGCGGTACTTGGCGAAGGCGTAGCCGACGAGCGGGTCAACTATCAGCACCGTGAGAGTGTTGACTCCCGCGATTATAAAGCTGTTGAGGAACCAGCGTCCGAACGGCGATCCGTGGATTATAGTCCTGTAATTGTCGAGCGACAGGTTGTTGGGGATCAGGCTCAGGGAGAAGACCTCCACGCCCGTCTTGAAGCTCGTGGCGATCATCCAAAGGAACGGAAAGACCATCACGAACCCGAACAGGCTCAGGACCACATACGCGACCGTCTGTCTAATGATATTTCGCTTCTTCATGTCTGACCCCTACTCCGTGTCCCTGTTAAGGACCTTCATCTGGAAAATCGTTATGAGCATGATGAGTATGAACAGGACCACGGTGATCGCGCTCGCCCTGCCCATCTTGTAGCGCTTGAACGCGGTGAGGTAGATCTCGAGTACCAGACTGGTAGTGGATTTGAGCGGACCGCCCTCCACGCCCGCGATATTGTAGACCTGGGTGAAGACCTGCAGCGTCCTTATGGTCCCCATTATCGCGATGTACACCAGAGTCGGGTTGAGCTGGGGAACGGTGATCCTCCAGAACTGCTGCCAGGAGCTGGCTCCGTCGACCTCGGCCGCCTCATAATAGCTCTTTGAGATCTGCATGAGGCCGGCGAGGACTATGATCGTGTTGAAGCCCACGCTCGACCATATGACGTTGGTCATTATGACGACTATAGACTGCGACGTGGACTGCATGAAGCTCTGAGCCGGCAGGCCGATCGCTCTGAGAGCGCTGTTGACGACTCCGCCGTTGGTCATGAACATCCATTTCCATACCCAGGAGATCGCGACGCCGCTCGTGACGTAAGGAATGAATACGACGAGGCGGAAGAAGGACTGTCCGAACTTGATCTCGTTCAGCAGCAGCGCAAGTATGACGCTGAGCACGACCATTATCGGGACGCATATAACGACGTATTTAACGGTGTTCACCAGAGCCGAGCGTATCGCGGGATCCTTTGCGATGCTGGTGTAGTTGTTCAACCCGACGAAGGTCTTTCTGGGATCGAGAAGATCCCACTTCATGAAGCTGAGAACGAAGGAGAATACAGTCGGAACTACCCTGGTGATGGTGAAGTAGAGGACGGGAAGGAAGAGTATCTTGTAAGCCTCGCGCTCCTTGATCCCCTCCATGGTCAGTTCCGATCTTCTAGAGAGTGGTGATTTGAAACCCATGCCGTTACCCCGTTGAAACAGAGAGATGTTAGTTGGTTTTCTTAACAAACTAACTATACTTTTAGGCAAATGGATTTGCAAGCTTTTTGCCGAAGACCGGAACACGCGCAGGCATATGAATTTTTGATATATCCCAACAATTCAGCGCAGAAGGTTATAGATCGATTCAATAATGGCGCCCGTCGGCGCGAAAAACGCTGACGCTGATTTTTTTATCATCTGATTTCTGATGGACACCCCTGAAAATGACAGGTCATAAGCATAAAAAAAGACCGCGGAACCGTAAGTGACGGCTTCCGCGGCTTTGTATCCTGTTCTTCCAAACGCCCGGCATGGGCGGGAACGCGCCCTTTCCTCAGCCGAGCTCGGAGAGCTTCTTCGCGATCTTCGCGGCGCAGCGGGCGTTGTTCAGCGCAAGCTGCACGTTGGACTTGAAGGACTCGCCTCCGGTGAGGTCCTTAACGGTCGCGAGAAGGAACGGGGTGATGTTCTTTCCACGCACTCCGGCCTCGTCGGCCATCGCGAGCGCCTTCACTATCACCTTCTCCATCTCGTCGAAGTCCTGGGCGTACTCCTCGGGGACGGGGTTGCCTATGAGCGCTCCGCCCTTGAGGCCGAGGGCCCACTTGGTCTTGAGTATCCTCGCTATCTCCTCCTCGTCTTTTGCGGCGTAATCCACGCCGAAGCCGCTCTTCCTGCAGAAGAACGCGGGGAAGTCGGAGGTTCCGTTGCCTATGACGGGGACTCCCATGGTCTCGAGGTACTCGAGGGTGCGGCCTATGTCGAGGATCTGCTTGGCTCCGGCGCACACTACGGCGACCGGGGTGTTCGCGAGCTCCTGCAGGTCGGCGGAGATGTCCATGGTGTTCTCACCGTTCCTGTGGACCCCTCCGATGCCGCCGGTGGCGAAGATCCTGATGCCGGCCATCTGCGCGCACATCATGGTCGATGCGACGGTGGTAGCTCCGGTCTTTCCGGAAGCGACGTAGATCGCGAAGTCCCTGCGCGATACCTTGCCGACGTTCTCGGCGCGGCACATGATCTCCAGCTCCTCCTCGGTGAGGCCGGCCTTGATCCTGCCCCCGACTATCGCCATGGTGGCGGGCACGCAGCCCTCCTCCCTGATGACCTTTTCCACCTCAGCGGCGAAGCCGAGGTTCTCGGGATAGGGCATCCCGTGACTCAATATGGTGCTCTCCAATGCCACGACAGGAACACCGGAGGCGAGGGCCTCCCTCACCTCCGGCGCGATGTCGAGATAACTTTCGTATCCCATCATTCCGTTC
>JAEEGL016850863.1_pt1 | contig 11771 bp, 9 predicted proteins | sample 9134231 | NCBI WGS metagenome assembly JAEEGL01 (sample SAMN16246548, study PRJNA631951) | gut metagenome | biome: gut microbiome; feature: rumen; material: fiber-attached | host: Bos | place: Iran: Karaj | collected 2018-10
ACCGCAGAACGCCAGATTTTTACCGACTTCGTTGTTTTCCAGCTTCGGCCTCAGGATGCCCGGAGTGTCGAGAAGCATGATGTCGTCTCCCAGGTTCAGCCACTGCTTTCCCCTTGTGACGCCCGGCTTGTTTCCGGTCTTCGCGCTTTTGCTTCCGGTCAGCCTGTTTATGAGCGAAGACTTCCCCACGTTTGGTATGCCGACTATCATCAGCCTGTACGGACGCTTCCTGTCGCGGCCTTCGTTTTTCCGGTCGCGAAGCTTTCCGAGAAGCTTTGTGAACGCCGCCACCCCTTCTCCGCTGTTGCTGTTCATCGCTATCGCGACGCCCTCTTTTCCGAGCTTCTCCAGCCATGCCGAAGTAGCGGCCTCGTCGGCGAGGTCGCGTTTGTTGAGCACTATGATGCGCTGCTTGTTTTCTCCGACAAGTTCACCGATAACGGTGTTGCGGCTGGATACAGGGATGCGCGCGTCAAGCACCTCCACTACCGCGTCTACTGCCTTCAGATTCTCTTTTATGAGCTCCGAGGTCTTTTTCATGTGCCCCGGATACCAGTTGATGTTTTCCATTTTTAATTACTCGTCGTCTTTATTGTACTCGGTTTCTGCTTCGTCCTCAGCAACCTTAAGCACGCGCTTTTCTGCGTACTTCTTCGGCTCAACCGTAACAAATTCGGACCCTCTCAGGCTCTTATATATTTCGCCTGCAAATATTCCAAGGACTTCTTTCTTGATCTCGTCATTCTGTAGAAGAAGCGTAAAGAAATCCTGATTCTGATTAAGGCCTTCTATAAGCGCGTCGTCAATATTGTCGAAATATGCAAATTCGAAATCCTTCTCGGTATTGTTCTTTGCACTTGCCCGCAGTTCCTCAGACTTCAGCATTATATCACGAATCTGAAGCATTGCCTTGACCGCAACATCGCTGTCATAGGACTTTCCGGTCCTGCTGTTGATCTCAGCGATTATCTGCGACAGTCTCTCCTTCTTCGCAGGCGTCAGCACTATCTGTTCCGCAACAGGCAGCTTGACTATCGGGTTCGGATGAACTTTAGAAGTCTTATGTTCTTCAGCTTTCTTCTGGACAAAACCCGTAGCCTGAATTTTTCCTGTAAGATCAAAACCGCCGCCATGACTGTTCATCCGGAGATACGAATGCAGATAGCTGCAGAAGTTGTATTTCTTATGCAGTTCAGTATCCTGGAAGCTGGAGACTTGTATCAGGAATTCATAGAAGCGGACAAAATGGCGTATCGTCAGGATTATCTCATCCTTCTCTTCCGGAGTTCTGCCGTTTTCTACGCACCTCTTTGCCTTCTGAAGCAGGTATTCCATAGTCTTCCGGTCTTTTGCCGTGAACTCCTGCTGATAAAGAATGTCATTAAACTTATCCACATCGCTTGGATCTAGCACATAGAAACCGTCCAGCTTTGCCTCTATATCATAAACGGCAGCAGGCGTTACGGAATTGGAAAGAAGCGTTGTCGTGTAGTACTTCGCAAAGTCCCGGACGATGCTGTCGTAATCATTTACAAAATCCAGAATGAAGGTCTGCTTCTCGTAAGGCGGGCAAATCCTGTTAAGTCTCGAAAGTGTCTGTACAGTCGAAACACCGCTCAGCTTTTTAAGTATATACATCGCGCAGAGCTTCTTCTGGTCAAAGCCGGTCTGATACTTGTCCGCAACGAGCAGCACCTGGTAATCGTCTTTGTCAAATTCCGCAGGAAGATTCTTTTCAGAGATACCGTTCATCCCGGGTTCCGTGTATTCTTTGCCATCCACGGTTACCTTCCCTGAGAACGCAACCAGGGCATGAATATCCGTATAACCCTTTCTGGTCACATAGTCTTCAAATGCCTGTCTATACCTGACCGCAGCCTCTCTGGATGCCGTAATAACCATAGCCTTCGCCTGACCGCCAAGCTCTTTCATAACAGTGGTTCTGAAGTGTTCGATTATGACCTCGATCCGCTGGCTGATATTTGTCTCATGAAGGTCGACAAAACGCGCTATCTGCCTCTTTGCAGGGTTTGTCTGGTATACCGGATCGTCTTCGATTTCTTTGTTGATATGGAAATAGGTATTGTAAGTGGTGTAGTTCTGGAGAACGTCAAGGATAAAGCCCTCCTCGATGGCTTGCTTCATGGAATAGATGTGGAAAGCCTCTTTCTGGCCCTTGGTATTCATCTTTCCGAACAGCTGAAGAGTCGTGGGCTTTGGAGTTGCAGTAAAAGCAAACATGGAGACGTTCTTCTGCTTGCCGTTCCTTGCGATCTCGTCCACGATTATGTCTTCAATATCAGCAGTCTCTTCGGATACTTCCCCTTCGCTCAGGACATGTGTTACTGCAGCCATGTTCTTGCCGGCAGTAGAAGAATGAGCCTCGTCGATTATGACTGCAAAGTTCTTCCCGGCCAATGCTTTTACATTGCCGACGATATACGGGAACTTCTGAATTGTTGTGACAATTATCTTAGTATTGCCTTCCAGCGCCTTCGCAAGATCTGCGGAATTGCAGTCTTCGTCCATGACCCGAATAAAGCCGGATTTATGTTCCAGAGCCAGAACGGCCTGTTGTAGCTGCCTGTCGACGACCACGCGGTCTGTGCAAATTATGATGTTATCAAAGATTATTTTATTGTTTTCATCATGCAGCGATGCCAGTCGGTGCGACAGCCATGCTATTTCATTAGTCTTACCGGAACCAGCCGAATGCTGCAGCAGATAGTTCTGAGATGTATGGTTGACCCTAACATCAGCTAGGAGCTTTCTGAGCACATCGAGCTGGTGGTAACGCGGGAATATGACAGTCTCGGAAGTCTTTGTCTTTCCGGTCTTTTCGTCCTTTGTTTCCTTGACTTCGATAAACATAAACTTAGTTATGATCTCGATCAGGGAATCCTTCTGGAGGATGTTGTCCCAAATGTAATGAACGCTGTATTCGTCCTGGAGCAGCGGGTTTCCGGCACCGGCATTGATGCCCTCTCCGTTACCCATATTGAATGGCAGGAAGAATGTTGACTCGCCTTCCAGTCTGGTAGTCATATAGCACTCTTCAAGATCCATGGCAAAGTTGACTAGTGTACCGGCTTTGAATCGGAACAGACGCACTTTGTTACCCTTGTTTCGATCGGTGCGGTACTGATAGATCGCATCATGATAATTCTGTCCTGCGGTATTAGCTTTCAGCTCAAAGGCCATAACAGCAAGGCCGTTAATGAAAATGACTACGTCTATTCGTTCATCGTCTGATGCCCAAACTTCTTCAGACGCAGAGAAAATGTTCTTCTCGTACAGCGCATTCAGTTCCTTGTTGAAGTCCGTCGCTGGCTTGGAATAGAGCAGATCCAGGTGCATGTTGGAAATCTCTATACCGTGCTTAAGAACTGCCAGCCTGCTGCCGCGGGCCTTCGTCTCCTCAGCATTGATAGCAGCTACGATGGTGTTCTCAGTCTCAGCCTTATATATCTTGTTCAGAGCCTTCATAGTCTCCGGCTGGGTAGAATTCAAAAACCTGAAAAGCTCCGGTCTGCTTATAGCAAACAACCGGTCAAAATGCCCTGCCGCGGGCCAGACTTCATAACCGATATCCTTCAGTTTGCCAAGGATGAATTCCTGATAATCTCTTTCGGATAAAACATTATTCATATCAAGACACCCCAATTATTATTCATTTCTTTCATATATTCCCAAAACCTTGTCTTCGACTTTGAAATCATCGACGTTAATTATAGCTATCTTACGTTCTTTCAAATTCATCTCGAAAAGACGACCGTCTTCATAAACGAACACTTTATCAAATGTTCTTTCGTAATTATTGTTTTCACTTTTAAAAAACTGTAATAAGAGTTTTAATTCATTATCTTCTAAATGCATCATGTTTCCAAACATGAATAAATCATTTTCGAGGAAAATAGTATAGTGATCATTCAGTTTATGAAGCTTTTCTCTATATTTTGTCAAATAAAGTTCAAATAACTTTTTTTCCACTACGGCTTCTTCTTCTTCTGAGACGTATACTTCACATTCGTATTCTCTATCAGGTAAATCTGATAAATTACCGCTTTCAACGTATGAGATTTCCTGTTTTGCTACATCTCTTAAAAAATCCAGTTCATTTGTCTGTACAACTTCGATTCCAATGCTTGCATTGTCTGTTATATCCGGAGAATCTGATATTTTAAGGCCCTTAATCCCAAGGTGCTGTTCTAAAATCAGCATTGCTTTAACTTCTCTTGACTTTTTATCTGTGCAATATGCGACTGGGCTCAATTAGGTACCTCTTTCTTTCCCGTGACATATTCGTAGATGATTGATTTTTTGTGATTGTCTAAAATATCAAGTTGGTTCTTCTTGGAAAGAATGATGTCATCTATTTCAGAACACTTCTTTTCAAGATAATCAACGATTGATATTACGTCTTCTATGCGTGGTATGGAGATGAAGAATCTGTACAGTTGTGGAGTGTATAACCTTGCGAAGCCATCACCAACGCCCATCCCAATTCCTTTAAATGTAGCAACATATTTTTCGATTTTAAGTAGATATTGCAAAAACTTCGCCGTACACACGTTTTCATCAACTTTATAAACTGAAAAATCCGGACTTGTGATACCGTCGTAATTTGAATATCCAAATCGAGCTAATCCAGGATTCAACTTGTTAAAAATCAAGTCATTTTTCTTAACGTTCTTATATCCGACGAGACAGCCTGCCTGCATTGTTCTGTTCTTGTTTTCGTTCGACGGAATAACCCCATAATACTGACTGACCGATAATAGCAATTCTGTTCCGGTTTTGCTTCTTTCATTCCGTTCTGTTAAAACATCTTTTAAGCGGTATGTATTCCAAGCACTTGGAGTCTTCCCTATATACTCAACGCCGCTATCTTTCATCTCCACATTTGGATTGAGTCCCTTTGTGACAGCTTCTGTTATAACAGACTTCTTGTATTCCTCCAGAGTTTCGATTTCATTCTCAATATCTGCGCGGAGAGAGTCGATTTCAGTGCATTTGACATCAAGATAATTAGCGACCTTTTCCTGCATATCGACAGAAGGATAAGGAACAGTAATCTTCTTCATATCCTGCCAAGTCGTAGTCCAAAGATCATCAACAATACCATGCCCCCACTTATAGAACTCATCAGAAAACTGGGACGTATGAAACAGCCAGTTATAGTAACGGCTATTCATCATCTTGTTGGGCTTAAGTACTGTATTGATCAGAGAAACCGAGCCATCGAGATCTGAAATGCCACAGGAACCGCGTCTGTCCGAGCGACTGTTAATGGCAAAATCACCCTTCCTTACAAGCTTTCTATTATCATGGTCGTTAGTTTTAGCGGCAGTTTCAAGTTGCGGCAATATTCCCTGCATCGTCACAGAAAGCGGTGGATAATCTTTGTCACTGACCTTTGTGTTACGCAAAGAATATAGACCGGAAATTTTAATTACATCCCAGTCTTCTGGTATTTGCCCTACCCACTCGATACCACTGTCTTTCATCTTTCTTGAAGATAAATTATCCATTTAAGCAATCCTTTTTATTAAAGTAATAATGAGCCACAGCAATTATCCCTATTATAAGGATTGCAATACCTAATACTATCAACCAATGTGATACAAGAAATCTTATTAATGCAATTACTCCGTATAGAATTGCCCATACGACTACTATAAATAATATTCTGACAAACCAATGTATTTCTGATCCCAAGAAGCCACCTGGCGACACTTCCCAGGCAATTTTAAACGCAATTAATTCTACAATTCCGAGAACAACCCATTCCCATATAGGATTAATTGGCAATTCTATAGGTCCGAGAGGCGAATTGATTATGTTGTAGATTATCTCTGACATTTTTAATTCCTATAATTAATTAAATAAACAAATTAGCCAAACAATTTCTTGATCCGCTCATTTACAGACATTTCGAGTTCCAAGAATCTCTTCTCAAGTTCTTCTGAAGGTGTTGGTTGCTGATATTTGTAGAAGTATCGAGTAAACGGAATTTCCGCACCGATCTTCACTACTTTTTCCCCAATATCATCTATAAATTTTGCGTTCTCATCCTTTCCTTCAAAAAAGTATTTTGCATCAGGAACATGAGGCAGAACTTCCTTGTCCATGTAATCATCTATGTTTTGCTTCCATGGAATCAACTCAGTATCTTTTGTCTCTTTGTCGTAAATTATGCCTTTACGGTCACTTTGAATCTCTGCTGTTTTATCCATTTGTGAAAGACCGTCAGCAATCTTATCTACGAGTTTTTTCAGCAATTTAGATTCACATATCGGTGCAAGTATTGATAGGAGAACAGGTTCAAATTCGTTCAAGCTTTTATAGACCTTATCTGAGGTGTTGTCTTTAAGGAATTCCAGTATCTCGTCATAGAATGGCTTGTTTGTTCTATAAGCATCAAGCTTGTTCTGTTCCTTTCCGGATATTTGGACACCTTTTTCTTCTAGTGCAATAACCTTGGCCTCGTCATAAATAAACGAAAGAGCGCCTGACTGCAGCATTGCTTCAATTCGTTCTTCGGTAATTGCATAACTTCTCTGCAGTGGCTGCATCACTGTATATTCTCTGTAGATGAATTCTGTATTATCGTATATCTTAACTAACTCGGTTTCTTTGAAATCGTTGTAAAGTCTGGTTATCTCAGCTCTGTCTTCCGGACTGAACTCGTTCTTTTTATTGCCAAGCGGCTTTCTGAGCTTGTGGCAAATAGCGGAAGCATCTATCAGTTGTATCTTTCCTATTCGTTCCGAACGTTTATTTTTGGAGAGGACCCAGATGTATGTGGATATCCCGGTGTTGTAGAACAGATCGGTCGGCATCTGGATAATAGCTTCTATAAGGTCGCTTTCAAGGAGCCATCTTCTGATCTGAGACTCACCGGAAGCTGTTCCTCCGGTAAAGAGCGGGGACCCGTTTGAAATGATAGCAGCTCTGCCGACTTTGTCATCCATCTTTGCTACTGCGGACTGCATAAAGAGCAGCTGAGAATCGCTTCCCGCAGGAAGACCTGCTCCCCAGCGCCCTGACAAGCCTTTTGCGTATTCTTTCTTGACTGCTTCTTCCTGTCCCTGCTTGGCGTTCTCGCCGGACCAGGGTGTACCAAACGGCGGATTCTCTATCAGGAAGCGCATCTTGGTATCCGGGAAACAGTCTGTCTTTAACGTATCTGTATGCCTGAAATTCTCAGCATTCTGGCCTTTTATGAGCATTTCTGCAAGGCCGACGGCATAAGACGGTCCCATGAATTCCTGGCCGAACAGACGAACATCTGCGGTGGGATTGTAGTGCTTAAGATATGTAAAAGCAGTCGAAAGCATGCCCCCGGTTCCGCAAGCCTGATCGCATACGGTAAGGATCTTTTTATCGTCAAAAATGTCGTCGCAGCCTTCGGAAATCAGGATCGAAACCAGAAGCTTTATGATGTCACGGCCGGTGTAAAACTGACCGGCATCCACGTTCTGATAGAACCTGCCGATAAGGTTTTCAAAGATGTAACCCATCTTGATGCTGTCGTAGGTAGCTGGGTCAAGATCGAGCTCAGAGAACGCTTTAACGACAGAATAAAGGCAGCCGTCCTTGTCCATTTTTTCGATATGTTTGGACATCTCCAGCTCGTTGAGAATATCCTGAACATTCTTGGAGAAACCCGCTATATAAGCCTTGAAGTTAGCTGCTATATGGTCTGCATCGTTGCAAAGCTCCTTAAGCGTGAAATCACTTGTGTTATAAAACTGGAAGCCGGAATCCTTGCACATGGCTTTGTATGGATAAAGCGGATTGGATTTGAATCGATCCACGACCTTTTGCTTGGTCGACGCAAGAGTACATTCAAACCTGCGGATGATGGTCATCGGAATTATGACATCTCCGTACTTGTCCGGCATATATGATCCGCGAAGCTTATTCGCGATGCTCCAGATAAAGTTCGCCTCGGCTGTTACATCTACAGGAGTCTCCTCCCAGAGCATGTTTATATTCTTAATCTGATCCATTTAAAACCTCTTTAGTTGTTGTAAGATCATCAATTCGTTTTTCTATCTCTTCTGCAGGCAAACGTACTATTGTGCCGTTTATGTCCTGAAGTTTAGTAAGGCATTCAAGGTACTCACAGCTGTTTATCGTTTTTGACTCAAACAATTCATCAAGTATCCCTATCGTTCCGATAATATTGACTGCTTCGAGTCTTGCGGCATTCCGAAGGGCTTTATCTCCTGTCAGAAGTGTTATTTTACGCACTTTTGCAATTGCCAGCGCAATACAGTCATAGCCCGACAGCCTCCCGTATTTGTCAGAATAATTCGAAGCAAGATAAAACTCTTCCTCGCTCAGTTCCGTCGTCTGAAGACCAAGCGCAAGCAGTTTTGGAGAAAGGTCCTTAGGCGCAAGGATCTCATTATCAACAGCATCTTTATTCATCAGGTAGATATAAGGCAGCCGAAACGGCAGCTCAAGCTTATCTATACTGAGGAAATCGATCCATACATTTGTGTCGCTGCTGATGTATTCCATCTACTGCACCTCAAAGGATCTGCATTCCTGCATTACCGTATCATAAGGCATATTAAGCAGTTCTGCACCTTTGGAGACACTTATTTCATCTTCCGCAACAGCTCTGAAAACAAGTTGTTTGAAGAGATGGCTGTCTTCATAAGGTATCCTGTGCGGCTCGTTTCTGCGCCAGCCTGCCTTTGAAGCACGCATATAAAAATCTCTGCTTACGCCGTCTGAAAGTATCCCGAGCAGGTTTGAACGCTTGACGAGAAGCATCATGGATATGCCGTATTCTTTACAGGTCAGAAGCATATCGTTAGTTACGGCAACCCTGCGCAGGCCAAGTTCTCTCCTCGCATCTTCTGCAGGAAACAGAACCGCGCCGCTGACCGCAGTTGCATAATTTTCGATATCTTTTTCGGAGAGAGTGTCCGGCCAATCAAATGCGAAGTGACTGACTTCGTGTATCATGGTAGAGCGGATACGTTCCGGACTCATGTTTCTGTTTACAACAATATAAGGTCTGTTGTTAACAGTTCCGTTCATGCCAGAAAAGTCTCCGCTATCCATATTAAGCATATAAACAAGTATACCCTGATTTTCAAGTGCTGCAGTAAGGTTACCGACAGGCCCGGATAACGGCAGCTGAAGATATTCCCGGAGTGATTTTGCATCATATTCAATGTCTCCGGTATAATTCAGACTAAGGCAAACCGGTGCAGCCGGCAGTACTTCTCCGCCGAGAAGATTAGCAGCAGAATAGAATCTGGAAAAATAGTTCTCCACCGAAGAACGAATCAGATCCTGCTGGGAAGTGTTTAATTTGCTATTCTTTCTGAATTCACCATGAACAAATTGCAGGTCAGAGGAATTTGAGCCAATAAAATCCGAAACCCTCACATTTAATGCAGCTGCAAGGCGTTTAAGGATCTCCATGCTCGGCCTTCGAGAATCATTCTCATAATAAGTAATAGCCATCGGAGTAACGCCGACCTTTTCAGCAAGGGCCTTTTTGGTCAAATCATTTTTGAGTCTGTAATATTTTATATTGCCGCCTATCATTACGCATCCCTCCTGTTTATATTATACACATTTTTAGTGAAAAATAAACAGAGATTTTGAAAACAAAAAAATAGAAAAGAGCCTTTTTACAGGCTCTTTCTTCTGTGATTACTCTACGCTCTTGATCTTTGCGGCCTTGCCGGTGCGCTCTCTCATGTAGTTGAGTTTAGCGCGTCTTACATCGCCCTTGCGGACGACTTCGATCTTGTCGATCCTCGGAGAATGGAGCGGGAAGGTCTTTTCAACGCCGACGCCGGAGGAGATCTTTCTTACGGTGAAAGTCTCGCTGATGCCGCCGTTCTGCTTCTTGAGAACAAAGCCTTCGAAGATCTGAATTCTCTCTCTGTTGCCTTCCTTGATCTTGACGTGTACACGAACGGTATCGCCTACGGAAAACTGAGGAATGTCAGACTTTTCATATTCCTGGGTAATAGATTTGATAAGATCCATTTTTCGTATCCTCCTTCCTTCTTAGACGTTCTTGACATACAAACGCTCAAAACCCTTAGTTTTGCAAGCTTTGTCAGAGGACCGCCCGTAATACGCAAGCAAGAGTGTAACACATAAAAATCCTGATTTCAAGCGGAAAATGCGTATTTTCGGGACTTTTTTAACAGTATTTGCGCGTATCAGTCTTCGGGACCGCTTTTATCCCGCACGGCGTCCCTGCTGACCAGGCTGCCGCGGGTTATGGCGCCTTTGCCGAAGCGTTCGCGTATCTCGTCCACGACCTTGTCCGCCCTGCTGTTCTCTTCCCTCGCTCTGGTCCCGAAGATCGACAGCTGTTCCTCCCCGCTGTAGTTGAGCCCGCTGACGGAAACGCCGAGCAGGCGTATGGGTTCGCCCCGCCAGCATTCGTCGAACAGCCAGCAGGCGTTATCGTAGATATCACCGGTCACGTCCGTATATTCGCCGAGCTGAAGCTGGTGGCTGTAGCTTATAAAGTCCGAAGTCTTTATTGTGACCGACACCTGCGAAGCTGTCGTTCCGAGCGCCCTGAGCCGGCCCCCGACCTTTTCCGCAAGCTGCAGCAGTATGCGTTTGGCCTCGGCACGGTCGCTGACGTCGTGGTCTATGGTGACGCTGTTTCCGACGCTTTTCTCCACCGTGAGCCCATTGGGGGTCACGCGCGACCCGTCTATGCCGTTGGCGTAGTTCCATATAAGGTCGCCGTGGCTTTTAAGTATCGAATGTATAAAGCGCTTTTCCGAGCGCGCAAGGTCTCCTATAGTCTTTATATTGTAAGAAACCAGTTTTGCGGCCGAGGACTTTCCGACCATAAACAGATCCCCGACAGGCTGGGGCCAGAGCTTTTCCGGTATCTCCTCCGGGAACAGCGTGTGGACCTTGTCCGGCTTTTCCATCTCAGAGCCCATCTTTGCGAGTATCTTATTTACCGACACTCCCACATTGACAGTAAAGCCGAGCTCGTTTTTTATCCTGTCCTTTATCTCGTATGCGGCCTGCACAGGGTCTGACGGATGAGCCCCGCCCCCCGCGTATTCCAGAAAGCATTCGTCGATGCTGAAACGTTCTATGCATGTGCTGTACTCCTGCAGTATGGCGACCATCGCCCTGCTGCAGCGCACGTAAAGATCCCTGTCCGGAGGTATCATGACCAGCTGCGGGCATTTGCGCAGAGCCTCCGCGACAGTCTCAGCGGTCTTGATGCCGTACTTCTTTGCCGGTATGGACTTTGCCAGTATGATCCCGTGCCTCGAAGCCCGGTCGCCCGCGACGGCAGACGGGATCGTCCGGAGATCGGTATCGGAACCGTCTTCGAGCGCCTTTACCGCACTCCAGCTGAGGAATGCCGAGTTTACATCCACATGCATAATAACCATGATCTGATTATACAAAACGTTTGTTCTTAATTCAACAAAAATCAATAGATCCGCGCAGCTTTAAGGAGCCCCTGCCTGCGCCGGCCTTGAGCGATACTTAAAAAAGTGCTATACTTGCCCGAAACGGAAACTGCGCTTTTTTCGCAGTTCCGCATCGGAGAAGAACTATGCAGAAAAACTGGTACCGTCTGGACACAGCGGCTCTGATATTCCCCGCCATCGCGCGGCGCGACTGGTCAAACGCCTTCCGTGTCTCGGCGTGTCTCAATGACGAAATAGATACTGAGATGATGCAGAAAGCCGCCGACGAGCTTCGCGGGCGCTTTCCGTCTTATTATGTCACTCTGCACA
>JAEEGL016980914.1_pt1 | contig 11771 bp, 9 predicted proteins | sample 9134231 | NCBI WGS metagenome assembly JAEEGL01 (sample SAMN16246548, study PRJNA631951) | gut metagenome | biome: gut microbiome; feature: rumen; material: fiber-attached | host: Bos | place: Iran: Karaj | collected 2018-10
ATCAATGAGCACCGACAAGTGCCTTTCGCATTGCGTACACGATCGATATGGCCGGCGCGCTTCATTAAGCGCTTATGCACGAGAAAGAAGTGCTTCTTCTCGATAAGAAGCGCGGCTGTCCACCTCGCAGGAGACAGCCCCGCTTCTTGGCAAGAAAAGCCTCTGTGCTTTCTCTTGCATAAGCGCTTAATGAAGCGCATAGCTATATCGAGCGTTTACGCAAGGGAAAGGCCCTTGGCGTTTCTCATTTATACTGAAAAGGGGTGGACTTATGCAGGCTCAACCGGCGGTGAAAAAGAAAGTCAAATCCGTCAGCTACAGCCACTGGGGCTACATCTTCATCGCACCGTTCTTTATTACGTTCCTGATTTTCGGGCTGTACCCGATCCTCTTCACGTTCAAGACGTCTGTGACGGATGCGGTCGGCTGGGAGAAGATTCTGAACAACAACATCATTGGATTTGAGAATTTCGCCCAGATCTTCACGTCCGGAACACTGGCCAATGAAAAATTCTGGGGCGCCCTGGGGAACACAATCATCATCTGGTTCTTTAACTTCGTTCCCCAGCTGGGCCTGGCGCTGATCCTGGCTTCCTGGTTCACTGACAGCCGGCTGCGGCTGAGAGGCCAGGGCTTTTACAAGACAACGATCTTCATGCCGAACATCATCACCGCCGCTACGATCGGTATGCTGTTCTTCAGCCTGTTTGCCTATCCGATCGGTCCGGTGAACACCTTCCTGCAGACGAGCGGCATCGCGAATATGCCGGTTGAATACTTCCGTTCGACCGAGTGGAGCCGCGGCCTGATCTCCTTCATCCAGTGGTGGATGTGGTGCGGCAATACCATGATCATCATGATCGCCGGTATCAGCGGGATCAACCCCAGCCTGTTCGAGGCGGCGCTGGTTGACGGCTGCTCCAGCCGCCAGACCTTCTGGAAGATCACCCTGCCCCTGATCAAGCCCATCCTGGTCTACAACCTGACGACCTCCCTGGTCGGCGGCCTGACCATGTTCGATATCCCGCACATGATGACCCAGGGCGGACCGAACGACACTACGAATACAGTGGCCCGGTTCATCTATACCCAGGGCTTCACCGGATCCCGGAACTTCAACATGGCGAGCGCAGCCTCCGTGGTCCTGTTCGTGATTATCATCGTCGGCTCCCTGATCATCCGCTATGTGCTGAACGATCATGAGCCCAAGCCCGCTAAGCTGGCGAAGAAGGGGGCGATCAAATGAGCAAGACCAGAAAGATCGTTTTCCTTGTTTTCATGGCGATCGCCATCCTCGGCATGTTCCTGCCGATCGCAACTTTCAATGACAATTCTTCCGCTTCCCTGAGTGTCGATATCGAGAAGCAGCAGGGCAAAGTGGACAGCGCCGAGACCCAGCTGAAACGCTGGATCGACGGCGGCAAGAAGAGCGAAGCCGATATCCAGAAGCAGAAGGACAAGGTCCAGAAGGAAAAGGACAAGCTGCAGGCGTTGCTGGATCAGCAGGCGGCTGCTACCGGCGAAAGCCAGAACGGCCTGAGCTATGCGCTCCTGCCTGGACAGCTTCCTTCCGAACTGGAGATCGACATGACCGTCGTGAACCAGTACAAGCTGTATGACTGGAACTATACGGTCTATTATGCCTGCATCTGGGCAGCCTTCGGCGCGTTTGTGCTGGCGGCGATCCTGGTCGTGCTGGCTGGCAACAAGGATGCCAGCAAGCTGTATACCTTCTCGTCCTTCCTCCATCTGATCGGTATCCTGCTGGCGGGTTATGTCATTCTCCGCCTGGCAGCCTTCCCGATCAAGCTGCCTTACGGCAACGCGGAGATCCGGAGCCTGGTAGCCCTGATGGTGATGGGCGGCTCGATCGTCGCCTTCGCGGCGCATGTGCAGGGAGTCCATAACTCCAAGCGCAGCATGATCTATGTCTTCTGTACTTTTCTGAGCGTGCTGGCTATCGTTCCCTTCTGGATCATGATCGTGAACGCGACCCGGTCCAGCCAGGCGATCCAGCAGGGCGTCAGCCTGATCCCCGGCACCTACCTCCAGTACAACTGGAATGTGCTGTCATCCAAGAATTTCGACGTATCGGTCGGCTTCATGAACAGCGCGATCATCGCCTTCGGTTCCACGATCCTGAGCGTGTACTTCTCCGCGATGACCGCTTACGGCTTCAAGGTTTACCGGTTCAAGCTCAACAAGGTCCTGTACGCCGTGGTCATGGCGATTATCATGATCCCGACGCAGGTTACCGGCACCGGTTTCTTCATGTTCATGTATCAGCTGCACTGGGTGAACAACCGTCTGGCGCTGATCATACCGTCGATCGCTGCTGCGGGCACGGTGTTCTTCTTCCGGCAGTATCTGGAGTCGAACCTCCAGCTTTCGCTGGTGGAAGCGGCACGTATTGACGGCTGCGGCGAGCTCAAGACCTTCAACCGTATCATTCTGCCGATCATGGTGCCCGCAATGGCGACCATGGGCATCATGGCAGTCATCGGTTCGTGGAACAACTACCTGACTCCCTTGATGCTGTTCACGGATCCCGGACTGAAGACCCTGCCGATGATGGTGCAGGAGCTGCGCGGCGATATCTACCGCACAGAGTATGGCTCCATCTACCTGGGCCTGGCCATGACGGCGCTGCCGCTGATCATCGTGTATTTTGCCCTGAGCAAGTACATCATCGCGGGCGTTGCCCTGGGCGGCGTCAAGGAATAACCCCCATCATCGTATTCAAGGCCGTTCCGCTTTCGCGGAACGGCTTTATCGTATCAAACGGGTATACCGCAATTGCGAAACGGCCATGATCGTTGCAATTGCGGTGCTTTTTTATTATCATGGGCAGGGAAGGAAATCCACAGGAACCGGAAGGAAGAAACGAAATGATCAGGTATGACGTAACGATCAACGGGATCGATGTTGACGCGGTCTACAGCGAGGAGGCGGTGAACGGGATCTTTCTTCCTCTCCTGAAAAAGCTGACAGAACTGCAGAAGAGCGAGGGAAAACGAATCCTGGTTATGCTTGCCGCTCCGCCCGGGGCGGGCAAGAGCACACTGCTTAGCTTCCTGGACAGGCTGGCCCGGGAACACGCGGAATTGAGCCCGATCCAGACGATCGGAATGGACGGGTTTCACAGACGGCAGGAGTATCTCCTGAGCCACAGCGTCCTGCGGGACGGGAAAGAGGTTCGCATGGTTGATATCAAAGGGGCACCTGTGACCTTTGATCTGGAACAGCTGAAAGGGCGTGTGAAGCAGGTGGCTGCAGGGGAGAAATGTGGCTGGCCGGTTTATGACCGGCTGCTCCACAATCCCACGGACAACGCTGTGACAATCGATGGGGATATCGTACTGCTGGAAGGAAACTATTTGCTCCTTGATGAAGACGGCTGGTGTGACCTGAGGGCTGATGCGGACTATACGATCTCTGTCAGCGCGGAGAAAGGACTTTTGCGGGACAGGCTGATCGACCGGCGAATCAAGACAGGCGTGGAACGGGAGGCGGCAATCCGGTTCGTGGACTTCAGCGACATGCCGAATGTCCGGACCTGCCTGGCAAAAACCGGACCTGCGGATCTGGAGCTTACGGTGGACCGGGACGGTGACTATCATATCAGACAGGGAGTGCTTGAGCCATGATTCAGGATATTTCGCCGGACAGGCTGGACAACACTTTCGCGCACAGGGTTTCGACGGCGGAGGACAGGATCCTGCTCTTTGACAGCGATGGAAAACTGTATGTCAAAGCGCTGGATGGAAGGATCTGTTTTACCACCGGGAGAGAAGTCGCGGCGGACGGAGCGGTCTATCTGTTCTCGGTGAATGAAGAACGGTATTTTCTCGCGTCTGAAGAGACGCGGACTGAACTGCCTGGTTTTGAATACAGGACGATCAGGGAACTGAGGGATATCGGGAAAGGGAAGGAACTCTTTGCGGCTTTCACGGCCTGGCACCTGTGGAGATGGTACGCGGACAACCGCCGCTGCGGACGGTGCGGAGGAAGGAACGGTTTTCATCCGGTTGAACGGGCCCTCCAGTGTGAAGCGTGCGGGCATGTGGTCTACCCGCGGATCAATCCGGCTGTCATCGTCGGTGTGATCAAAGGCGACAGTCTCCTGATCACCCGCTATCGGACGGGTTATGCGCACAACGCGCTGGTGGCCGGTTTCACAGAGATCGGGGAAACACTGGAGGAGACGGTGCGGCGGGAGGTCATGGAAGAAACGGGCGTCAGAGTGAAGAACATCCGGTATTACAAATCGCAGCCCTGGGGAATGGCGCAGGACCTGCTGATGGGTTTTTACTGTGAGGCGGAAGAAGATTCTGTCATCCGCATGGATCCGAATGAACTGAAATATGCCGAATGGGTCAGGCGGGAGGACATTGTGCTGCAGCCGAATGACCTGAGTCTGACGAACGAAATGATGAAGCAGTTCAAAAGCGGAAAGGAATCTGCCGGGGACAGCGAATCCCGGTAATTGATGTCCGGAATGGATCGATGAAAACAGCAGGGGAAACGAATGAAGTATCCGAACATAATCCAGGGAGTATTTGTTGACCGGCCGAACCGCTTTCTTGCGCATGTAAAAGTGGCTGGCTGCACGGAAACGGTCCACGTCAAGAACACAGGCCGGTGCCGGGAACTTCTCCTGCCCGGAGCCGAAGTTTGGCTGACAGCACCGGGAACCGCGGGAAGAAAGACAAAGTATGATCTGGTCGCGGTCAGGAAGCACAATGGTATCCTAATCAATATTGATAGCCAGGCACCGAACGCGGTAGTCCGGGAATGGCTTGAAACACAACAATACGATGTGATCCGGCCTGAGTATTCATATGGTGAGTCCAGAATTGATTTCTATCTGGAAAAGGAAAACGAACGAATACTGATGGAGGTCAAGGGATGTACACTGGAAGTTGACGGAATTGGTTATTTCCCGGACGCTCCGACAGAAAGAGGAGTCAAACACCTCCATGAACTGGCCGGGGCGGTGAAGGACGGATACCGGGCAGTGCTTGCCTTTGCCATTCAAATGAACGGTATTACGGAAGTCCGGCCGAATATCCGGACCCATCCGGAATTCGGAACAGCGCTTGAACAGGCGCGGGAGGCCGGAGTAAGCGTTCTGTTCCTGCCGTGCCATGTGGAACCGGATGGATTATGGGTGAAGCAGAATGACCATAATCTTCGGAGTATTCAGATCATCAACCGATAAATCTTTGTACAGTCTTCTTCGTTGAGGGTGACAAAACCGGAGATCGTACCTTCGCGTCCATCGCCGCGGCAGAGGGTGTGCACCAGCGACGGGATGTCTTCTTCCTTCGCACCGAGTTCGGCGAAGTTCTTCGGCATACCGATGGAAACAAAGAACCGGCGGAGCCTTTCGATGCCCTCCTTTGCGGTCACTTCCGGATGGGCAAAGTCCATCTGGCATCCCCAGACGCGGACGGCGACCTGCGCAAAGCGCATCACATCATGTTCCAAAACATAAGTGAAGACGGCAGGCAGCGTGACCGCCAGGCCTGCGCCATGGGCGCAGTCGTACAGGGCGGAGAGTTCGTGCTCAATGTTGTGGCTGTTCCAGTCCTGGCTCCGGCCGACGCCGCAGGAATTGTTGTGGGCCATCATCCCGGCCCACATGATGTTTGCCCGGGCTTCGTAGTTATCCGGATCTTCGATCACGCGCGGTCCCTCATGGATCATGGTCAGGAGCAGGGCTTCGATCAGGCGGTCGGTCACCTCCACCTCCGGGGTGTTGGTCAGATAGCGCTCATAAAGGTGCGCCATGATATCCGTGATGCCGGCGGCTGTCTGGAAAGGCGGCAAGGTCTGGGTCAGGGCGGGGTTCAGGATCGAGAACTTCGGTCGGATGGCATCCCCGCTGGCGCCGCGTTTGAACATCCCGTCCTCGAGGGTGATGACGCTGTCCGGACTGCCTTCGCTGCCCGCGGCGGCAATCGTCAGCACGGTGCCGACCGGGAGTGCTTTCTCAATCGGTTTTCCGCTGTAGAAGTCCCAGAAATCACCGTCATAGACGGTTCCGGCAGCGATGGCCTTGGCGGAGTCAATGGAACTGCCGCCGCCGACAGCCAGGATAAAGTCGATCTTTTCTTTCCGGCAAAGCTCAATGCCTTCATAGACCAGGCCGCTGCGCGGATTGGGCTTGACGCCGCCAAGACGGAAGGAAACCAGGCCTTCCGATTTCAGGGAGGATTCCACCCGGTCAATCAGTCCGGAGCGGATGGCGCTGCCGCCGCCGTAGTGGATCAGGACCCGGCTGCCGCCGAAGCGTTTGACCATGGCGCCGGCCTGGTTCTCTGAGTCCTTTCCGAAGACAAAGCAGGTAGGAGAGTAAAAAGTGAAATTATTCATGACGGATCCTCCTTTAATATATTGAAATATGTTATGGCTTATTCAGCCAGGCGCAGGACGCTGTTCAGATCGCTGTCCAGGCGGAAAACTCCGCTGCCGGAGGCGGTTTTCAGCTGATAGTCTCCCTTGAACCCCGTGAAGGACAGATACCCTTCTTCATCCGTCGTCAGCGTTTCGTGGGTCTCCCAGTCGCCGTGGATCAGTTGCTTCAGCATATGCCAGGAAGGTTTTTCGGTATTGTCTTCACGCAGGAAGCCTGACGGAGCTTTCAGCCAGCATCCGTCGGTAAAGTCCCAGGTCGTGATGGCTTCCACCAGGGGATGGGCGAACAGGATGGAATACATTTCCGCGATCTCGCGGGCCTGCCGGTCTTCCCCTTCCGGGGTACTCGGCCAGGCGTCCACCTGCCAGTCGTTCAGGTCCACGATATGGGCCGGCATGATCTCGCCGGAAATCAGCGTGTTTTCCGTGAAATGGATCGGAAGACCGAATCTTGAGAACCGTTCCAGAACCGAGTGCAGCTTTTCCGCGCCCCAATATCCCTGGTGCTGATGGCTCTGGATGCCGATCGCACCGATCGGCACATCGGCTTCCAGCAGGTCTTCGATCAGCTGCGCGTATGCTTCGCTTGTATTGAAGTCGTTGATGAGCAGAACCGCATCCGGATCGGTTTCCTTCGCGGCAGCAAAGACTTCCTTTACCAGACCGACCCGGCCTTTTTCGATACAGATTCGGGTGATGGCGTTGTCGTACCGGTCAAAGACGGGCATGATCACCACTTCATTGATTACATCCCACAGACTGATCACACTTCTGAAGGCGGTTACGTCGCGATGAATGCGTTCGATCTGCCGGCGCAGAATCTCTTCGTTGGAGTACTTCATCAGCCATGGCGCGCAGGCGGTGTGCCAGCACAGGGGATGGCCCTTAACCCGGACGCCTTTTTCATGCAGCCAGGTTGCCGCCGCGAAAGTCTCCGGATATGCGGTTTGCCCTTCAACCGGCTCATACCGGCCCCAGTAGAAGGGGAGGGTGCCGTAATTGAACAATGCGAGCCATTTTTCCATTCTTTCCTGCAGGAAAGCCCGATTTCCGGCATCCTGCGTTTTCATCAGGTCGACGGTGTCAAAGGCGCCGCAGCCGAAAAGAAAGCGATGGGAGACCTGGTCCGCACGGACGGATTTCCGGATCGCCGGCGTGCCGTCCGGATTCAGGATTTGAAGACGGACATCGGCTTTACGGTGAGTGTAGTGATCCTGAGACATGATTCATTCCTCCTTATCACGCTGTACGTTGTTCATCCGGGCATAGCTGCCGCCCCGGGCGAGCAGTTCCTCATGTGTGCCGCGTTCTGTGATCCGGCCTTCCTCGATGACCAGGATCTGGTCAGCATTCCGGACGGTCGACAGCCGGTGGGCGATTGCGATGATGGTACGGCTTCCTGCCACGCCGGCAATGGCTTCCCTGATCTGCTGCTCCGTCTCCACGTCCACGGAGGCGGTTGCCTCATCCAGGATGATGATCGGGGATTCCCGCAGGATCGCCCGGGCGATCGCCACCCGTTGTTTTTGTCCGCCGGACAGGCGAAGCCCCCGTTCACCAACCTGCGTTTGATAGTCATCCGGCATAGCCATGATATCTTCATGGATATGGGCGGCTTTTGCCGCGTTCACGATCTCATCCATGGAGGCATCCGGAACCGCGTATCCGATGTTTTCGGCGATGGTGCCGTTAAAGAGGAACGTGTCCTGCAGGACCGGGGAGATGCTCCGCCGGAGACTCTCCATGGTAACGCCCCGGATATCATGACCGTCGATCAGGATAAAACCGGATGACGGTTCATAGAAGCGGGAGATCAGCTGGGTCAGGGTAGTCTTGCCAACGCCGGTCGGACCGACCAGCGCCAGCATTTCGCCGGGTTTACAGATGAAGGAGACGTCCTTCAGCACAGGAACGCCGTCCTCATAAGCGAAGCTGACGTGATCAAAGACGATTTCACCCCGGACTGACCGGAGGGTTTCTGCACCTTCGGGAGTCCTGATTTCCAGCGGCGCATCCAGAACGTCCAGCACCCGTTCCGCGCCGGCCATGGATTGCTGCATATTCTCCAGCAGGTTGGCCAGGCCGGTCACCGGCCCGTAGAACAGACCCAGGTAAAGCAGGAATGCCACGATGTCCGCTACGCTCAGCCCTTCCCTGTAAGCCAGGTAACCGCCGAAGCCGACGACCAGGATCGTTCCCAGGGAAGACATAAACTCGACGGAAGGATGGAAGACCGCGCTGATTTTCAGTGCCCTGAGCATGGCGCGGATGTGTTCGAAATTCCGTTCGTTGACCTGCTCGGTTTCGTATTCCTCCCGGCCAAAGGACTGAATCTCATGGATACCGGAGAGGTTGTCCTGCAGTTTGCCGTTCAGTTCCCCCATCTTTTTCTGGGAGATCCGGAAGAACGGGCGAACCTTCTTTGAAAAGATGATCCCAGAAATGAAGATCAGGGGGATCGGCGCGCAGGTGATCAGCGCCAGTTTCCAGTTGATGGTCAGCAGGACGACCAGGACGCCGACAAAAGTCACCAGGTTGGTGATCGATTCAGGGATCATATGGGCATAGAGCAGTTCGAAATCCCGGGTATCGTTCACGATCCGGCTCATCAGGTCGCCGGTTTGTTTGTCGTGAAAGTAGCCCAGGTGCATATGCTCCAGTTTATCATAAGTTCTGGTCCGCAGATCACCGACCAGGTACCAGGCGGCTTTATGGGCCAGGTAATTGCTCAGGAAGCGGAACAGGATCCGCATCAGGTACAGCCCGACCAGCACTGCTGTCAGGAGACCGATGGTATGCAGGCCTTCCTGATCCACTCCGGCTTCCACGATCCCCGTCATGGCGGACAGGAGCTTCGGCGCGGCTAGGTTTACGGCGGTCAGGGCCAGCGTTGACAGGATCGCGATGATATAGAGCGTGCGGTACCGGATTGCCTCACGGCTGAGCCGCCAGAGTGTCTTGATCATTGCTGTCCCCCGTCGTTATCCGTTTGCTTTTTCTGGTTGTCTGAACAAAGACTCAAGCGTTTATTCCGGGTCATCCGGGTCAGCAGGAATCCTTCCCGTCTTTTTTCTCCAGGAGATATAGCGCAGGACGCAGGAAAGGCCGGCCAGCAGCCAGGTAACGCCGGCTGTGATCCAGATGGACCAGACGCCGGCGGAAGTCAGGCTCAGGAGAAGCAGGGGAAGGCCGACACGTCCGGCGATCTCGACGATGCCGTTGATGAAGGAAAAGACCGCGTCACCCACGCCGTTCAGAACGCCGCGGGACACATAGATGATCCCCAGGAAGACATAGAAGAAGCTGGTGATCTTCAGGGCTTTGCCGCCCAGGGCGATCACATCCTTCTCCTGCACGAAGAGGCCTACCAGTGATTCTCCGGTAAGCTGCATGATCAGCGTCATGACTCCGGCGACTGCGATCATGGCGAGAAGGCTGTCCCGAAAACCTTCCCGGATCCGCTCTGTTTTGCCGGCGCCCATGTTTTGCCCCGCATAAGTGGACAGGGCCATGCTCATGGAACTGAAAGGCTGCTGTACCAGCTGCTCGAGGCGGTTGGTCGCGGTATAGGCTGCCATGGCGGTCGCCCCGAAGGAATTGACGACGAACTGCAGGGCAGTGGTGGAGATCGCGATCAGGCTCCACTGAAGCGCGAGCGGCAGGCCGAGGCGGACTGCTTTCTTTGCGATCGGCGGGTCAAAGGCCAGCGACTCCCTGTTCAGCCGGAAGTAAGGATTCCGGCGAAAGGCATACAGCAGGGAACCGCTGCCGGCCAGCAGCTGGGCCAGCATGGTTGCCAGGGCTGCTCCGAAGACGCCCAGGCCGAATGCACCGACGAACAGCAGATCCAGCCCGACGTTCAGCAGGCAGGAGAAAATCAGGAAATACAGCGGCGTACGGGAATCTCCCAGGGCGCGCTGCATGGAGGAGGCATAGTTGTACAGGGCGACCAGCGGCACGGAGGCGGATGACATGCGCATGTAGGTGATCGCGTCCGGCAGGATCTCCTGCGGGGTGCCCATCCAGGAAAGAACCGTCGGGACCATCAGGAAGGCGAGGGTACCCGTCATCAGGGAGGCAGCCAGGGTGATATAGGCCGAATTGGCAATGGCTTTGCAGACTTCGGCGTCTTTCCGGGCACCGAAGAACTGGGCTGTCACGATGCCGCAGCCGCCGCTGATGCCGCTGAAGAAGGAAAAGAAAAGGAAGGAAATGGAACCGGTGGCCCCGACGGCAGCCAGCGCATCAGCGCCGAGCATCTGGCCGACGATCATGGAATCCGCCAGGTTATAGGCTTGCTGGAAGAGGTTGCCGATCAGAAGCGGAAGCGCAAACACGGAAAGCAGGGCCAGCGGCCTGCCTTCCGTCATATTCATGGTCGTTCCGGCCCGGCGGCGGGTATGCCGGATAAAGCCCGGCATATGAAGAGCGGATCGAACCAGAAGCATCAGTCCATTCCTCCGAAGTCATGATCACAAGTATATTGTATGCCGGGAATGCGGAGATGACTTCCCATATATTGTCGGATCATTTGCTGTTTCTTGTGAAAGCAGGCCGGGATCAGGAAACGGAGAAGATTCTTCAGCTGAAAAGATTCTTCACTTCGTTCAGAACGACAAGGGTGCGTTCAGAATGACACAAGGATGTCAGTCGATCATGGTAGCGCGGAACTCGGTCGGGGAGCAGCCTTTGATCTTTTTGAACGAACGGTTGAAGGAAGAGATGCTGGAGAATCCGGACTCAAAGGCGATGTCAGTGATGCGCAGACGCGGGTTCAGGAAGAAAGTCTCGGCCAGTTTCACCCGTTCCACGGTCAGGAAGTCCACGAAGGTCATGTTGGTGTAATTCTTGAACAGATGAGCAAAGTGGGACCGGCTGACTCCGACCTGGAGGGCGACGTCATTCAGCGACAGCGGTTTCATGCAATTCTCGGAGATATAGAGGCAGGCTTCTGTCATCAGTTTCAGATTGACGCTGTCCGTGCCGCCTTCCGCTTCGGGAGTATCGTTCTCCGTGTGGATGCACTGCCGGCCGATCAGCGCGAAGAGGTTCAGCAGGTCCGCATAGACCTGTACCTCCCGGAAGGGGTTGCTTCCAAAGTGGTGCCGGTCGACCGCTTCGGCGCAGCGGATGATCTCCAGGCTTTCCGGGTCATTCGGATTGAACCGGACACAATGCAGGCGGGAGAGGCGCGGAAGGATTCCGTTCAGCTCGCCCATAACTGCCAGCAGGGCAATGGGAAACTGGATGATCAGGCAGGAGTCCTCCCGGACGGTCTGGACGGCGTGCAGGTCGCCGGACCAGATGAGAGCGATATCTTTTTTGTTCAGCTGCAAGGACGTGAAATTGAT
>JAEEGL010669116.1_pt1 | contig 11770 bp, 12 predicted proteins | sample 9134231 | NCBI WGS metagenome assembly JAEEGL01 (sample SAMN16246548, study PRJNA631951) | gut metagenome | biome: gut microbiome; feature: rumen; material: fiber-attached | host: Bos | place: Iran: Karaj | collected 2018-10
AATGTAGTTCCTAAAGAGTCATTTACAGCTTTAGAAGAAAAGTACAATGCACTTCTCGCAGAAGTTGAAAGTTTGAGAGAATATAAACTTAAGGTTGAAAACGTAGAAAGAGACGCTATTATAGCTAAGTTTTCTATGCTTCCTGAAGATATTCTGAAGGAAGTTTCAGATAACAAAGAAAAGTACAGTTTAAAAGATTTAGAGAATCATTTAAAGGTACTTTACTTTGATAATAATGTAACAATAGAAAAAACAGAAGAAAAGAAAGTAGAGCCTGTGACTACTTTTAATTTGGAGGGTTGTGAAGCTCAGCAGCTTCCCGCATGGCTTGCTGAAGTTAAGGCGACTCAAGAAAAACTTAATGGGAGGAATTAAGAGAGATGGCTAATTTAAAAAGAAAAGGCTATGGTCAGGTTGAACCTAATCAGTTATCTGGTCAGCACTCAAAGCAGATCTATGGTCAGCTTCCCGCAGCAGCTACTATTACTCAGCTTGAGAATGGACAGTTTGCTAAGTATGATTATGCTCATGGCAATGTAAATACAGCCGCTGCAACTGATGGAGAATATATGCTTGTCTTCAATGAAGTTAAGCTTTATGACGATTTTTGGAGAGAGTCATATAAGGATTTCTGCTTAAAGACAACTCAGTTTACTGATGGAAAGATTTATCCTAGACTTTATAAGACTCAGGTTGGTGATATTATCACAACTAACTGTTTCGCAGCAGCAGCTACTTCAGGTGACGCTTTAGTTGACCTTGGTGTTGATGAGGAAGCAGATGTAACCGCTGGTATTTATTTCACAGTTAACGCAAACGGATTCCTTGAGAAGGCTCAGAATAAGCCTCAGACTGGAATGTGTTGGAAGGCAGTTAAGATTTACACTATGCCTGATTGCACTCAGCCTGGAATCAAGATCCAGAGAATTCAGTAATAGGAGGAAAATAGAATGGAATTAACTAATCTTATTAAATTAGGAAAAGCTCTTGCTAAAGCAAATCCATCTGCTCCTATCGCTTATAGCTTTGGTGATGAGAAGTTCTCATATGAAGCTCTTAATGATACATTCAAAGCAGGTGTTAAAGATTTAGTCGGAGACTGCACAGATTATTACAAGTATGAAGCACATAAGAATGAATACTTCCAGTTAATGGCAGAAATCATTACAGATGTACTTCCTAAGAGAGTTGTTGAACAGTTTGGTATGTTTGCTGAGGTTAAGACTTTTGCTCAGGGTGATAAGCCAATCTTTGTTCAGAAGACTACTTTAGCTTCTAAGCGTAGAGCAAAGCAGTTCGTTACTAGAGTTGCTCTTGATGGCGTTTACGAAGTATTCAAGCTTGACGGACGTAAGGTAGAAGTACCTACAAGCGCTTACGGTGCTGCTGTTGAAGTAACACTTGAAGAAATGCTTGATGGTAGAATGAACCTTCAGGAATTCCTTGATATCATCATGGAAGGTCTTAATGATAAGGTTTATGAAGAAATTCAGGCTGCACTTATTGCAACTATTTCTCAGTTAGGCGCTAAGAACACTTATACTTCTTTAACAGGTTTTGAAGAGGATAAGTTTGATAAGCTTCTTGCAGTAGCAGATAGTTTTGGTGGTGGAAAGTCACCTATCTACTGTACATTTGAATTTGCTGCTAAGATGCTTCCTGCAACAGGTTGGGTTTCAAATGAAATGAAGAATGCAAGATGGACACAGGGTTACCTTGGTAATTACAAGGGTCACTCAGTAATCTTATTCGAGCAGTCATTTACAGATGAAAATTGCACAGAAAAGGTTATCGATCCTAAGTACGTATGGATTATTCCTAGTGGAGCAGATAAGCCTATTAAGCTTGCTTTCGAAGGTCAGGCTATCGTTCGTGAGTGGGAAAATATGGACGCTTCTAAAGAAATTCATATCTACGAAAAGTTCGGTGCTGCTAGCATGGTACAGAACAATATCTGCGTATATATTGATAACACTCTTAATAAGCAGAACTAATTTTAACTTAACACAAGGGGGCAATATTTAATATATTGCCCCTTTATTTTTTTAAGAGAAAAAAGGAGAATAATTATGGTAAAAGATACTGATATTATTGAATTAACAAATAGAGGTGTAGGACAGGTAGGATACGCCATAGAAGATTTAAGATTACATAGAACTTTTGAACCTAATGAAACTAAGAAAGTTACAGCAGAAGAGATTAGAAAACTTGCTCAGACGCCTGCTGGTAAAAATGGTTTAAAAGAATTATTTATTATACATAATGATGAACTCATTGAAGAAATACTTCATGAGGTTGAACCAGAATATTTTTACACTGAAGATAGAGTAAAGAAACTTGTGCTTGAGGGATCGCTTGATGAATTCCTTGATGCTCTTGATTTTGCTCCCGAAAGTGTAATTGATATGATAAAAGATTATTGTGTTCGTTTCGAGGTTAATGATGTTCGAAAGCGTGAAGCGGTTAAGGCTAAGACTGGTCTTGATGTAACAAAAGCTATACAGTGGGAAAAAGAAACAATAAAGGAAGATACTGAAGAAGCTCCTAAGCGCCGTGTAGCAGTTGCCGCAGAAGAACCCGCAAAGAAGATATCTACACCTGGAAGGAGAGTAATTAAATAAAAATAAGGGAGGTAGCAAATGACACAGTTAAATTTAATATACGATGATTTTTTATCTAGGATAACTGATGATATGTATATGGAATTAACTCCCGAACAGACCAAAGGTATGCTTTTTAAATTATTAAAACAAGCAAAAGAATGGTTTGAATTTCCAAGAAAATCTCTTGAGATTATAGAAGTAGAAATACCCCCAGAAGATCCTGAAGGAGAACCTACTTATGAAAAAGTTATAGAAGGAGATTTAACCAACGAAGAAATTGGTATTATTGCAACTTATATGGTTGTTGCTTGGTTAGGTCAACAGTTAGCTGATGTAGAAGTAGTTAGACAGAAATATACTGGCCCAGATTTCAAATTAACTTCTCAAGCATCTCATATGCAAAAACTTGGAAAATTAAAAAGAGATTATGAAGATCAAGGTTTTCATTTACAAAGATTGTATTCACGTAGAAAGAAAGACGATGAAGGTATAATGCAATCAACAATGGGAATGATAATGGAATCTTCGACAGGAGGTTTCAATGAAATTAAAATACAACATAGATATTGATAAAAAAGTCGTTCAAGGTGAAATAAAGAAGATTATAAATCAAATTTATAAATTACTTCCAAGTTGGGAAGAAGATATAGATTGGAAAAAACCTTTAGAAACTATTATAGAAGAACTTGCGGGAATGGATAGATTGTTAACCGATCAGCATAATATTTTTTTCCCGGTTCTTAGTAAGTTAGAAGGACTATTCATTTGTCAGCCTGATCAATTTCATTTATTCCGTAGAACTATATTTGAAATACTTGGTTTAATGAGTAGTTTAAGAGATAAACTCAATGATTGATGATGATTTAGGTTTAAGATTAAATTATCATGGTGGATCGGTGCAACAAGATAGAATGATAAGAGATAAATTATGGAGTTTAAAAACAGGCTTTAAGGTTTCTTATCATAGAGCAACCGCAATTCTTGAAGAGCAACGTGAGTTTGACTGTTTATTAAATCCAACAAAAGTAAATGAAGATGTAGATATTAAAGAAATATCTATTCCATTTGAAGATAAGAATTTATCTACTAATGAAGTTGAAGCAACTGGAATTAAATGTGGAGATATATTTACTTGGAAAGAAACAGAAACAAAATGGTTAGTATGTTATCAAAAAATTGATGAACTTGCTTATTTTAGAGGCGCTTGTTGTAAATGTAATACAATAGTAGAATTTGGAGATGGTTTATTCCAAGAAGGTCATATCATGGGGCCGACTGTCCGTGATATCGATTGGCGCCGAATACCATCTGCCGCATGGAATAATATTAATTATGATGGAGTTTTACTATTGCCAAAGACAGAAGATGTATTACAATATCTTAAACGTTTTAATAAATTAAAAATAGACGGGAATCAATGGGAAGTTCAAGCAAGAAATATGATGCTTGATGGAATTATTGAAATTGCTATTAAAGAAGATTATACTAATAAAACTGCTTATGCACAGAAAGAACCTGAAGTAACAGTTGTTAATTACAATAGTTCTTATATAGTTGGACCTAATGAAGTTGATTGTTTTGAAAAATATTTATATAAGATTGAAGGAGCAAGTGATGGACAATGGTCTGTATCTAATCCTAATTTAGCAAAGATTATTAATGTTATTGATAATTCTGTTACTATTGGGATTATATCTAGAAAAGCTGGTTCTTTTACTTTAACATATACTTATAATGAAACAGAAACAGTTACTTTAGATATTGTAATTAGAAGTATTTGAGTTCAAAGGAGATAAAAAATGCATACAGATTTAAGAAAAGAATTTAAATCGACATTTTTATCTGTCGAAAAAGATATTACAACTATTTTATATAGATTGTTTGTAGAAAATCCTAAAAAGAATGAATTACTTAGGCTATTGATGATAAATAATAAAGATTGTCTTGATGATATGAACAATGAAGAATATGATGCTATCATATCAACAGCTAATTTAAGAACCTTGCGGGAAGCTGGGTATGTAAAATTAGAGCCTAAGTTAGCTTTTGAGGAATTCCCAGATGTTAAATCTCATATAGTAATTAGTTTTGATAATTATGTACCAAATGGAACTAATCCGGAATTTAGAGATAATACAATTTCATTTGACATTATATGTCATACAGATTATTGGGACATCGGAAATTGTAGATTAAGACCTTTTAAGATTATGGGTTATATAGATGGAATATTAAATAATTCTAAACTTTCGGGTATTGGTACATTACATTTTATGGGTGCGCAAGAACTTATTTTGAATGATAAGCTATCAGGGTATACATTAACTTATATGGCAGTACATGATGGAGATGATAAAAATCCCTTAACACCCGAAGAAATGGTTGATAATGGTTAATGAAACTTTATTAACAAGTGGAGCAGATGTCCCCTTTATTGAGGCAGGGCTGGTGGTACACCAGCCTACCTTAACAGAAATCGGGCTTATCGGCGGAGAAACCGAATTCCGCTGGGGTTGTGAAGTATTAAATATATCTACTGAATCTTTAAAAGATATGGACAAAAATGTTTTAGATAATGTAGATAATTTTGATATATTTATGAAATTAATGAATAACCATGATAAAGATATGCATTCTCTTAGAGAAAGTAGTATTAAAGTGTTATCCATTTTATTTCCTAGCTATGAAATGACGATAGGTAAAGATGCTCTCATTTTTACCAAGGATTCTGAAGAGCACTATATACGCAAAGACACATTCCCTATATTTCAAAAAATACTTGTCGATATATGTTGTTTAAAAGGATCTGCTGATAATGACACTAAAGATTTTAACCCAGCCAGTCTAGTGGCTAAACAAATTGCGGATAAGATGAGAAAGGGTCGAGCACAGGCGGCACTTTCTAAAAAAGATAATAAAATTTCAATACTTAGTCGTTATGCGTCAATTCTAGCTATCGGACTTCAGATCGACCTCAATATTCCTATGAGGTACACAGTTTTTCAACTTTACGATCAATATAAGCGCTATCAGCTTTGGAGTGTTTCAGACACTAATTTAAAAGCTCGATTAGCGGGAGCTCAGGATTTAGATGATCCGGAAGATTGGAGACAAGATCTTCATCCGGATATTAAATAATTTTTATGGAGGACTTTATATGATAACTGATGAGCATAAGGGAATTCTATTTGCCGAGAGCGAATCTAGAACCTTGGTTGATTGGGTAAAATATTTTGATAATCAATATAGTTATAATACATTATATAGCTTTTGTTATCGAAATAAATTAAAAACTAAACCTCGTTCTAAAGAAGAAATAAGCAAACAGCAATCACAAAATGCTAGAAAATGGAATATTAATCAAGATTATTTTAAAACTTGGTCTAGAAATATGGCTTATATGTTTGGTTTTTGGTGTGCAGATGGATGTATGTACAATGGTAGAGTGTTTGATATTACAGTACAAAATAAAGACAAATATATTATTAAACAATTTGCTAAAGAATTAGGATACGAAGGACCTATATTAGATTATGTTGATAGACAAGCTTGTAGAATAAATTTTAGTTGTTATGTAATTTATAATGATTTAAAAGCACTTGGTGGAGAAGAATGTAAAAGTAAGACTATAAAATTTCCAAATGTTCCAAAAGAATATTTAAGTGATTTTATTAGAGGCTATTTTGATGGCGATGGTTCAGTTTATGATGTACAAGGTGGACGCATTAATAGTGCTTTTACTTGTGCTAGTATGAATTTTTTAAATTCCTTATGGAATTTATTAAAAACTGAAGCTGGTATAGAAGGAGGTAGTTACGATCATACAAGCTATACTTTGAAATTTGGCAAGAAAGATTCTATAAAGCTTGCTCAGTTTATATATAAAGATAATCCAGAACTCTTTTTACTTAGAAAAAGAGAAAAATTTAACAAATTTCTATAGGAGGAAAAGACACATGAAATATGGCATGAACCTCTCGTGCTAATATACCTTATCCTACTCATCATAGGGGTCAAAAAATATTTTTGGCTATCGGGGGTAAAATCCCGAGTCATGGTGCTAAAATTAGCATCGCGATGTAGAGACTATAGTTTTAATCAACTAGTAGGATCGTTATTGATACACGATTCCAAACAGGTATAGAAACATCTAGAATGTTTTTGAGAGATAGTCCGTATTATATAATACGAAGAGATATATGTAACGTAGTATTCAAGGCTAAGAATGACATGACTATTGGTACTGCTTCATTCGTTAAAGGTCAGCCTGTTCTATATATTGATACAGCTAAAACTTCAACTACTGAAGGTGCTGCTACAACTGTATATGCTACAGGTGGTCGTGGTAATACTCGTTTAATTGCTTGGGAAGGTGAGCGTACACTTACATTCAATGTAGAAGATGCTTTACTTAGCCCTATCAGCTTTGCTATGCTTTCTGGTGCTGGTGTTCTTAAGGGTGCTAGTGATAGTACACAGTTAGTTCACGTTCACATGACAGCTAGCGCTTATACAAATTATGACGCTACTCAGAAGGGTTATATCGACCTTCAGGATGCATGTTTAGCAGATGATATTATTTGCCCTACAGCTCCTATCTTTGTAGCATACACAGAGAATGATGGTTCTTTAACAGGTACTTTAGTAGAAGGTTTCGCAGTTGGTACTACAGCTAGTGCTACTCTTAATCTTAAGGCTAATCAGTATCTTGTTAAGGCTGATGCTACAACAGGTTTTGGTGGAAAGCCAGTTTTCGTAGATTTCTATGTAGAGAGATACTCAAAGAAAGTTAATGAAATTCAGATTGATGGTAATCACTTCGGTGGATACTTCTATGTTGAGGCTCAGACTCTTTGGAGAGATACTGATGGTGCTGACCATGCTGCTGAAATGACATTCCCTAATGTTAAGATTCAGTCTAACTTTACATTCAACAATGCTGCAACTGGTGATCCTTCAACATTCACATTCACTATGGATGCTTTCCCTGGATACACTTGGTTTAATAAGACAAGAAAAGTTCTTCTTGCTATGCAGGTTATGGATGATATTGAAAACGCTGGCGCAGGCATGAAGGGTGTATTTGATCATAACGCTGACGAAGTTATTGATTCTGCTGCTGGAGCAACAGACTTCTTTGATGATAGTGTTCAGCCTAGCTAATAAAAAATAATTTTTTGAGGGGAGCTTATGCTCCCCTTATTTTTTTATGCGGGAGGAGGTGCCGCGCGCATGAGTGCATTGGGTGACTATATACATTTAACAAAAAGCAATTATGATAAATACGGCATTTTAAGAGATGGCGGATTAAAAATGAATGAAGGTGCTATTAGTAAACAAATTGGAGAATGGCAACGAGTACATGGAGAGTATTCTTCAAAATTTACAAATACTTTAGCTGTAAAAGACCCAATAGAAGAACAATTTAAAAAACATATGAAAGGTTATAAAACTTTCTTAAAAGGATTAGAAAATAGTTCTAGTGCAAAAAGAAGAGAACAGAAAGAAGAAATTCTTAAAGAAGTGCTTGGAGATTTTTATGAGTTTTTAAGAAGTACAATTCAAATAAATTTAGCAACTGGAGCTGTATCTCAAACAGGATCTACTCAGTCAATTTTAGATGCAGATGTTGTTAATGTAATACGAAAAATGTCTATAAATAAATCTAGGGTATCCATGCAAGATGTAACAAGAAAAAATGTATCTAGTATAGACGTAAAACATTTTTTAGACAAATGTATTAAAGAATGTGATGAGTATTTTAGTTTCTTAAATAAAAAAAGCACGTTATCAAAAAATAAAATTCAAGAAAATGAAATAAAATATACTGCTTTTAGAACTAAAATAGATGAATTAATGAATAAAATACCTAAAAGATATCAATTAACAGATGCTAGATTTTTAAATTTAGATTCGAATTTAAAAGCTTTAGCAACTGAGTTAGTTAATATATTAGATTTATTAAAAGTACCTAGTTTAAACAGTCTTAAAGGTAAAGTTGGTGAAGTTTGTTTACAAAAATTTTATCAGCAAGGTACTGCAATAGGAATAAAAACAGCAGTGGATACTATAGGTAGTCAAGTAACTCAAGGTAATTATAATGTTCAATTTTTTGCCCCAGCAGCTAAGGAAATTGAAAATTTAATTAAAAGTTCTAAAACCAATTTAACAGTTTCACAACAACCAAGTGATGAAGATAAGATTGTACAAGCTATGTTGTCTTATAACTATTCAAGTCAAAGAAAAGCCGATGTCATTGTACAGTTAGATATTGAAAGTGATGACCCTCATTTTAATACAAAAGGTATATCAGTTAAAAACTATACCTCTGACACTGTCCATTTAGTAAGTGGTTCTCCTTTATTATTATTTTTATTGGGTGGAGAATTATCAATAGATCAAGTAAATCATTATATAAACTTATTTGCAGAATCAACGATGCCTAATGATATATTTAATGCAGTATCATTAAATTCAGCTAAAGATGCGGCAACTGCAGCTTTAAAATTAATGATTTTATATGCAGCTGCATCTGGCGAAAATGTAGGTAAAGGCGTTGATAATATAGCTGATTATCTTTTATTAAATGCCCCAGATAAAGGTGATGAAGGTGGGTTATATATTGTTAGTATTAAAAAATTAATTGGGTATATAGCTAAGAAAGAAATAGGTTTTCAGGTAGCTACTTCTAGTGATATGCACAGTGATTTACGAAATATATCTTTTACTAATAAATATATACCTGGAGATAATCCTGATGAAGCTGCAGGTAAACGTATTGCTAATTTAATAATGAAAGTTCATCAAACTAAAATTTATGTAGCAATACCTCGAACTGCTATTATGTCAGCTTCAAGTTTAATTTGACAACTTAAAAAATTTATTATATAATATAAATAGAAATAATAGAAAAGGAGATAAAAGGTTATGAAATATAGTGAATTAGGTCTTAAGACCAATTTAGAAGAAAAGAAAGTTAAGTTAGATAATGGTGCTACTATTTTTGTAAAGCAGTATCTACCTATTTCTGATAAACTTTCTTTAATTGAAATTGCTCTTCAAAATTCTTTACATGCGGACGGCTATTATGATCCTATGGTGTTAGACTTTATGTTTAATACTTATGTAGTATTCTGTTATACTGATATCGAGTTTACAGATGAAGAGAAGAGTGAAATTGGAAAACTTTATGATGAGTTACTTAGCACAGGAGTAATGAAGAAGATTTTAGACGCCATTCCTCAATCAGAATATGATGAATTATTTGGCTATCTGGAGGAAAAGCGGGCTGCCGCAGTTCAGTATAAAGGCAGTCTTGCAGATGCAGTTCAGACATTTATGAATGACCTCCCTAGGAATGCGGAAGCTGCACAGAAGATTGTTGATTCTTTTGATAAAACAAAATATGCTGAAGTAATTGATTTTGCTAAGGCAGCTAATGGTGGCAAATTACCTGAATAATCTTCGGTCAAAATAATATAATTTAAAGCCTTTGCTTTTGAATCTATATATAGAATTAGATTATAAAAGCAAAGGCTTTTTTATTTTTATAAGAAGGAGGAACAAGGAATGGCTAATAATTATATGGGTAATATGACTTTCGGTGTTAATTTTAAAGTTGATACTCATGCATTAGATTTATTAGATACTAAATTTAGTCAAATGAGTATGGATTTAAGAAATTTAATGCAAAAAGGCACTGCAACTAAAGATAATGCTTTAATTAAAGTTGCAAAAGATGCTCGAGTAGCTTATGATCAACTTTATGAAGCTATGAATAAGGCATATAATCCTAAATTAGGTCAATTTGACTTATCTAAAGTTAATGCATCTTTACAAAGTGCTGGAACTAATTTAACAACAGTAGCTTCCGCATTAAATGGTGCTGGTCAAAATATCAATGGTATTTTATCAACATTAATGGGTAATAAATTAATGATAAAAGAAACTAATCAGTTTCTTGATAAAATGGCAATTACTTTTGGTAATACAGTTCGTTGGAGTATTACTAATAAAATAATTAATACTATAACAGGTTCAATTCAAAAAGCTTTTTATTTTACAAAAGATTTAGATAGATCATTAAATGATATTAGAATAGTAACTGGTAAAAGTGCTGATGAAATGGAGCGTTTTGCTAAGCAAGCAACTAATGCAGCTCAAGCATTAGGTAAGACTACAACTGATTATACTAAAGCTAGTTTACTTTACTATCAGCAAGGTTTAGGAGATAGAGAGGTCGCCGCACGTACAGAAACTACCTTAAAGGCGGCAAATGTTACTGGTCAATCTACTTCAGAAGTTTCAGAACAATTGACAGCGGTTTGGAATGGTTATAAAGTTAGTGCAGCTGAAACAGAATTATATGTAGATAAGTTAGCAAAAGTTGCAGCTAGTACAGCATCTAACCTAGAAGAACTTTCAACAGGTATGTCTAAAGTTGCGGCTGCAGCTAATATGATGGGTGTTGATATTGACCAATTAAATGCTCAGTTATCAACTGTTATATCTGTTACAAGACAAGCTCCTGAGACTATTGGTGCAGCATTTAAGACAGTATATGCTCGTATGTCAACAATTGATGCTGGTGGTATAGATGAAGAAGATGGAGCAACATTAAAATCATACACTGAAAAAATGAATCAGTTTGGTATTAGTGTTCTTGATTCAACTGGACATCTTCGTGATATGGGTGATGTTATTGAAGAAATTGGTGGAAGATGGACATCATTTACTCGTGAGCAACAAGTTGGATTAGCTCAAGCAATGGGTGGTACTAGACAGTATTCAAACTTAACTGCCCTATTTGAAAACTGGGATAAATATCAAAATGCTTTAAAAGTATCTCAGAATGCAACTGGTACGTTACAGAAACAGCAAGAGATATATATGGATTCTGTTGCAGCTCATTTTGAGCAATTAACAGCTGAAACAGAAAAATTTTATCAAGTATTATTAGACGAAGATGTTTTGAAGGATGTTGCCGATGGACTTAAGTTTATAGTTCAAGAAATAAATGCAATGGTACAAGGCCTTGGTGGAGGTAGAAATGCTTTAATTGCTTTTGGTGCTACTGTTGTAAATTTATTTTCTAATCAAATTGGTAAATCTTTAGGTGGATTTATAAATCAACAAAAAGAATTAGCTGTATCACAAAATAATGTTGA
>JAEEGL012897061.1_pt1 | contig 11770 bp, 8 predicted proteins | sample 9134231 | NCBI WGS metagenome assembly JAEEGL01 (sample SAMN16246548, study PRJNA631951) | gut metagenome | biome: gut microbiome; feature: rumen; material: fiber-attached | host: Bos | place: Iran: Karaj | collected 2018-10
GAAGACGAGGCCCGGAAGAGAGCCGGATCGGAAGAAGACGAAATCGAAGAGGATATCGGGACCGAAGAAGAAACCGAATCCGACCCGGAAGACGACCGGGACGGATCCGACAAATAAATCCAAACCAGACAGGGCCTTCCCCTCCGTCACCGGAACCGGGAAAGCCCTTTTTCGTTTACTTTGGGGAAACTCCGCGCATACTGAGTGAGAGCCGCATCCTGCCGGAGGGAGAAACGCCCGTGTCCCGCCGTTCTCACTTTTTTTCTCTTGTCAGAAACATTGCCAGCGCGATCGCCCCCGCTCCTCCGGCGAGCTTGCCGACGATGAACGGAAGGGCGGTCGAGGGATCGGCGGTCAACTGGAACGCGAGGTGATCCCCGATCACGAAGGAGGCCGGGACCAGATACGCCATGTTCACCACCACGCCCCGCTCGTTCATGTCCTTCGTCATGGCCAGCACGGGGATCGCATTGACCGACGTCGTGACGATCCCAAGCACGGAAGCCGCGTCCGTCCCGGTTTTCTCCCCGATCCGCCGGAAGAGCTTACCGCAGGCTTTTTCGAGAAAGAACAGAAGAGTGAAGGCCCCGGCGAGGAAAATCACGATCTCCCCGATGATGAGCATCCCGTCGTCGAAGGCCCCGAGATCCGGCACGTCCAGGCGGAGGACCTTGACGGTCATCGCAGCCGCCAGCGCAAAGGTGAGGATCGCGGTGAGGGCATACCCGAACACGGTGACGATCTTCACGGTGATCCGCTCGCAGAAGAGCAGTCCCGCGGCGAAGAGGGCGGAGAAGAGGATCAGAGGGAGCAGATTGCGCAAGAGCGGGCTGATCCCGATCCCGAAGAGCAGGCCGCTGACGAAGCAGGCGAGGGGGACCGTCACCAGTCCCGCCGCAAGCCCCTTTGCCACCGCGGGACGCTTTTCCTTCGGCGTCAGCGCGAATCCGGCGGGGAAGGCGAACATGACGGCGCATCCCATCGTGCTCGCCATGACGGAGCCCGTGAACCGCCCGATCTCCGGGTCTTTCGCCAGAGCCAGCGCGAGAGGCCATCCCCCGGAATCGTTCGCCAGAAGCAGGCCCGCGATCACGGACGGATCGATCCCCAGGGCCTCGCAGACCGGGGAGAGGACGGGCGCGGCGATTTTGGCGATCAGGGGAGCCAGCGCGAAGGGACCGATCATCGCCAAAATCAGGGCCCCCGACGCCTCGAACCCCTTCTCGAAGGATTTTCCCGGCCCGAAGCGGCATCCGAACGCGCGGTCCGCCGCTCCGATCAGGGCGAAAACAAGCATGACGATGGTAATGACGGATCCGACGGACATGGGCTCCCCTCCGTTCTCTGTGCTGACTCCCCTATTATACCGCGCTCCGCTCCGCCCGTCAAGTGCGCCCGCGCGGATTCTGTCCGATCTTCGGGGAGGGCGCGGATTCCTCCCCTGCCGCTCTTGACAGAAGCCCCCGCCGAGCGTATAATAAGGAGGCCGGGATGAAAGTCGGCAGGCGTTTCCGACGGGATCTGCCCCGCGCCGCACAAAACCCCCGGAATCCGCATTTATTCACAAATTGCCCCTTTACATTTTCCCGCGGATCATGTACAATAGATTCAATCCAAAAAAGAAACGGAGATCGTTATGGCAGAGGGTAAACTCAGGTTCAATCGGGTGCTGTTGAAGCTCTCCGGCGAAGCGCTCGCGGACAAGGAAAACGGATCCATCTTCGACGCGGAGAAGATCGCCGAGATCGCGGGGATCATCGCGCGGATGGCGAAGGAAGGCGTCGAGGTCGGCATCGTCATCGGAGCGGGGAATATCTGGCGCGGCGCGTACGGGAAAGGCGTGCGCCGGGCGAGAGCCGATCAGATGGGCATGCTCGGCACCATGATCAACTGCCTCCGCCTCGAGGACGCCGTGGAAAAGACGGGAACGCCCGTCGCGCTCATGTCCCCGATCCCGATGAACTCCTTCGCGGAGCAGTACAATTTCCGCACGGCCTCGGAGTACCTGTCGGAGGGGAAAGTCGTGATCTTCGGCGCAGGGCTCGGCATCCCCTATATCTCCACCGACACCGCCTGCGTGGTGCGCGCCGCGGAGATCGGAGCCGACATCATCCTCATGGCGAAGAACATCGACGGCGTCTACAACGCGGATCCCCGCAAGAACCCCGACGCCCGCAAGTACCGGGTCATTTCCAGCTATCAGTGCGTGAAGGACGGTCTCAAGGCCATCGACGAATCCGCGGCCCTCATCGCGGCGGAACAGAATATCGACGCCTACGCCTTCTCGCTGGAGGATCCCGAAAACATCCTCCGCGTGATCCGGGGCGAGGAGATCGGGACCCTGCTCTCCTCGGACGAAGAGACGGCGGCGGAGTTCTATCCCGAAGCCTGAACCCTTCTGCGGCGGCGTTCCCGAGCGCGGATTTCGTCCTGCTCCGCGGAAAAACGCAGATGAAAAAATCATTTTACAGATAATTAAGTAAAGGAGACGCATCATGAAGCTCGATACCAAAGAGTACGAAAGCAAAATGCAGAAGACCATCGAGGTCTACAAAGAAGCGCTTTCCGTGATCCGAGCGGGCCGCGCCAACTCCGCCGTGATCTCCAAGGTCACCTTCGAGTACTACGGCGCGCCGACGGCCATCACCGCCATGGCGGACGTGAAGGTCACCGACCCGAAGACCCTCGTCATCACCCCCTACGACGCCTCCACCCTGAAGGCCATTGAAAAAGCCCTTCTCGCGTCCGACGTCGGCATCACCCCGATGAACGACGGCAAGGTGATCCGCCTCGTGTTCCCCCAGCTCACCGAGGAGCGCAGAAAAGAGATCAACAAGAACATCGCGAAGATGAGCGAGGAAGCGAAGGTCGCCATCCGCAACATCCGCCGGGACGCCAACGACAAATCCAAGGCCATGAAGAAGAACTCCGAAATGACCGAGGACGAGCAGAAGCAGTCCGACAAGGACATGCAGACGCTCACCGACAAGTATATCAAGGAAATCGAAGGCATCACCGCCGCGAAGGAAAAGGAAATCATGGAGATCTGACGGTCCGTCCGTCGCGCGCCCGGCGTCTGGGGAGACCCGCGTCGGGCGCGAACCATGCGGGAAGATATGACGAAAAAAGAAATCGAAGCCATGCCCATCGAAGAGGTCGTGGCAAAATCGAACCTCAGACACATCGCCTTCATCATGGACGGCAACGGCCGCTGGGCGAAGAAGCGTCTTCTGCCCCGGGAAGCCGGACACAAGGTCGGAGCGGACAATTTCAAGACGATAGTCCGCTACTGCAAGAAGATCGGCATGGAGTGCTGTACGGTCTACGCCTTCTCCACCGAGAACGTGAAGCGTCCTCAGAGAGAGGTGGAGGCCCTTTTCCGCCTGCTGATCTCCTTCATCGAGGAGGCCGGGGAGGAGAAGGAAATCGAATTCCGCTTCATCGGCGAACCCGGAGAACTGGGGGAGACCATCGGGAAGCGCACCCGGGAGCTGGAAGAGGCCACCCGCGGACGTCCCTACCGCCTCAACATCGCCTTCAACTACGGAGGCCGGGCGGAGATCGTGCGGGCCGTGAACCTGCTGATCGCGGAAGGGAAGCGCGAGATCACCGAGGACGAACTCTCCGCGCGCCTCTACACCGCGGGACGGCCGGAGCCCGATCTGATCGTGCGGACCGGGGCGGAAATGCGGATCTCCAATTTCCTGCTCTGGCAGGCGGCCTACGCGGAGCTCTACTTCACCGACCGCCTCTGGCCGGACTACACCACCGCCGACGTGGACGAAGCCGTGAGGGAATTCGCGTCCCGCTCCCGCCGGTTCGGAGGGCTCGACGCCGCGGACGCCGTGAGAGGAGTCTGACATGCTGAAACGAACGATCACCGCCGTCGTCGCCATCGCGATCTTCATCCCGGTCTGCGTGTTCTCCGACACGTTCGTCTGGCCCGCCGCCATGACGCTCCTGTCCCTGATCGCGGCTTGGGAAATGACGAAATGCGTCGGCGCGTCGAAGCACGTTCCGCTGCTCGTACCGGCCTATCTCTTCGCCTTTGCCGTGCCGCTGCTGTTCGCGGATCCCGAACGGGTGAACGGACTGTTTTTCGCCGGTTCCCTCTACCTCATCCTCACATTCTCGGTCGACGTCTTCGCCCGGGGAAAGATCGACTACGAGGTCTCCGCCGCGTCTTTCACGGGAGTTTTCTATACCTCGATCGCCTTTGCCTCCCTGGTCCTTCTGCGTTCGTTCGGTCCTTACCGCTATCTGCTCGTCTTCATCGGACCCTGGACTTCCGATACCTTCGCGTACCTCGTCGGACGGGCAGTCGGAAAGCACAGGCTGATCCCTGAGGTCTCCCCGAAGAAGACCGTCGAGGGAGCTGTCGGAGGCGTGATCTTCGCGGCGCTGGCGTTCGTGCTCTACGGCTGGATCGTGAAGCGGTTCTTCGCTCCCGGGGCGGAGGTGAATCTCTTCGTCATGGCGGCGGCGGGGGCGGTAGTGGCCGTGATCTCCCAGATCGGGGACCTCGCCATGTCCGTCGTCAAGCGCAGATACGGGGTCAAGGATTACGGCTTTGTTTTCCCGGGTCACGGCGGGGTGCTGGACCGCTTCGACAGCGTTCTCATGACGGCCCCCGTGCTCGCGGTCCTTTCCGGGATCCCCGCGGTCTCCGCTTATCTCGTATGACAGGAAAACTCAGATATGGTTAATTTACGTCCGAACCCGTACTTCCGCCCGTCCTCCGCATGCGTGCTCGGGGCCACGGGATCCGTCGGGACCCAGACCCTCGACGTGCTTGTGGAAATGGGGATCCCCGTCTCCTTCATGCTGGCCGGGGAAAACGCGGAGCTCTTCGCCTCCCTCGTCCGCCGTCACCGCCCGAAGACCGTCGGCATGGCAACGCCCGAGGCCGCCCGGGAATTGAAGGAACTGCTCGGAGCACAGGCCCCGGAGATCCTTTCCGATCCCTGCGAGATCCTCGACGCCGTGCGGACCGCCGATGCTGACATCATTTTTCACTCCGTCGCGGGACTGACGGGACTGCCCACGGCTCTCGCGGCGGCGGATTCAGGGAAGCGCGTCGCGATGGCGAACAAAGAGGCCGTCATCGCCTGCGGGGATCTGATTTTCGAGCGGATGGCGGCGTCCGGCGGGGAACTGATCCCCGTGGACAGCGAGCACTCCGCGATTTTCCGCTGTCTCGAAGGCCACGATATCCGGGATGTGAACCGGCTCCTTCTGACGGCGTCCGGCGGTCCCTTCTGCGGCATGACGGCGGAAGAACTGTCCCGGGTCACGGCGGCGGACGCCCTCGCCCATCCCACCTGGAAGATGGGGAAGAAGATCACCGTGGATTCCGCCACCCTCATGAACAAGGGATTCGAGATCATCGAGGCCGTGCGGCTCTTCGGCATCCCCGAGGACCGGGTCCACGTGCTGATCCACCGCCAGAGCATCGTGCATTCCATGGTGGAATGGGCGGACCGGACGGTGTACGCCGAGCTCGGAAGGCCGGACATGCGGGACTGCATCCGCTACGCCGCCTTCGCCCCCCGGATCCCCGCAGCCGATCTGGAACCCCTGGATTTCGCCGCCCTCGGATCCCTCACCTTCGCGGAGCCGGACACGAAGACCTTCCCCCTCCTCGACGCCGCCCGGGAAGCGATCCGCATGGGGGGCACCGCTCCGGCCGGTCTGATCGCCGCGGACGAGGAAGCGGTCGGCGCGTTTCTCTCCGGGGAGATCGGATTCACAGAACTTTCACCGATTGTGGTGGAAACCCTCGGAAAACTTGACGTATACTTTGACGGAAACGAAGAAACCGCGGTCCGCGCCTCCGCCGAAGCGAGACGGATCTGCCGCGGTCTGATCGACACGATAAAAAGGAAGTGATCCCATCAACATCCTCACCATTCTGCTCGCGCTCCTGATTTTCGGGTTCCTCATCTTCATCCACGAGCTCGGGCATTATCTCGCCGCCCGCTCGTTTGGGGTGAAGATCCTCGAATTCTCCATCGGCATGGGCCCGAAGCTTTTGCGCCGCGTCTCGGAGAAAACCGGGATCGCCTATTCCCTGCGAGCCTTTCCCATCGGCGGGTTCGTCTCGATGGAAGGGGAGGACGACGAATCCGCGGACGAAAACTCCTTCCGCCGCAAACCCGTCTGGCAGCGCATCATCGTCACGGCTGCGGGCGCTGCGATGAATCTGCTCGTCGGCGTCCTCGTCATGGGGATCCTCATGGCCTCCGAACCCATCCTGCCCTCCACCGTCATCGGCGCGTTCGTGCCGGACGAGAACGGGGTCTGCTACGCCGAATCCGCGGGCCTGAAAATCGGGGACGAGATCGTCGCCGTCAACGGGACCCGCACCCACATCGCGAACGAAGTCGTCTACGAGATCATGCGCAAGGGCGTGGATCCCCTCCGCATTACCGTGATCCGGGACGGGCAGAAACTCACCGTCGACAACGTGATCTTCCCGACCTTCACCGAAATGGGGACCCGCTTCGGCACCGTCGATTTCAAAGTCATGCCCGCCGAGAAGAACGCGGGGACCGTCCTGAAAGAGGCGTTTTTCCGCTCCGTGTCCACGGTCAAGATGATCTGGGAGTCCCTCTTCGATCTGATCTCGGGACGCTACGGCATGGAGGCGGTCTCCGGTCCCGTCGGGGTCACCAAGGCTCTCGGCGAGGCGGCCGAACAGGGGACCTTCGATCTCGTCTATCTCGCCGTCGTGATCTCCATGAACCTCGGCGTGATGAATCTGCTCCCCCTGCCCGCCCTCGACGGGGGACGGCTGGTCTTCCAGTTCGCGGAGCTGATCCGGCGCAAGCCCGTCCGCGCGGAGATCGAGGGATACGTCCATTTTGCGGGACTTGTCGTGCTCATGATCCTCATGGTGGTGATCGCCGTGAAGGACGTGATCGGCCTGTTCTGATTCCGGGAGGCTCCGCATGAATCCGAAAATCACCCGCGCCGTCCGGGCAGGCTCCCTTTTGATCGGAGGAGGCGCGCCCGTCACGGTGCAGTCCATGACCAATGTCCCGGCCGAGGATTTCGACGGCGTGACCGCGCAGATCGAAGCCCTCGCGAAGGCCGGATGCGATATCGTGCGCCTCGCGGTCCCGACCGTGGAATGCGCCGGGGTCTTCCGTCTGGCGAAGGAGAGGGGCGTGAGTGTTCCCCTCGTCGCGGACGTGCATTTCGACTACCGGATCGCCCTCGCCGCGGCGGAAGCGGGAGCCGACAAGATCCGGGTCAATCCCGGCAATCTCGGCGAAAAATGGAAGGTCCGGGAAGTCGCCGAAGCCTGCAGATCCCGCGGGATCCCCGTCCGCATCGGCGTCAACGGCGGTTCCCTCGACAAAAAACTGCTCGAAAAATACGGATCCCCCACCGCCGAAGCCCTCGCAGAATCCGCGATGGAGGAAGCGGAGGCGTTCGAGGCCTGCGGGTTTTCCGATCTCGTCGTCTCCATCAAGTCCTCCTCCGTGCCGGAAATGCTCCGGGCGAACCGGCTGGTGCGGGAGATGTCGGACTATCCCCTCCACATCGGCCTGACAGAGGCGGGGGACGACTACTCCGGCCTCGTCAAGAACGCGATCGGAATCGGGGCCCTGCTCTCCGAAGGGATCGGCGACACGCTCCGGGTCTCCCTGACCGCGGATCCGATCGACGAAGTCCGCGCCGGACGGGAGATCCTCCGGGCCGTGGGAAAGGATCCCCGGGGGTATATCGAAGTGATCTCCTGCCCCACCTGCGGCCGCACGAAGATCGACCTGATCGGCCTCGGGAAGAAGTACCGCGAGGCGGTCTCCGGGATCGATCCCCGGGGGAAGCGGCTGAAAGTGGCCGTCATGGGCTGCGTCGTCAACGGACCCGGAGAGGCAAGAGAAGCGGATTTCGGCATCGCCGGCGGGGCGGGTAAGTGCGTTTTCTTCCGCCGCGGGGTGAAGGAAGCCGTGCTCGACGAATCCGAAGCCGTGGAGTTTCTTGTGAGGGAAACCGTCAGGGCAATCGAAGAAGAATAAAATGACAAGGGGCCTTTTCGGACCGAACGGAACCGGGGCCCCGACCGGTTTTTGAGGTATCAGAATGGCAAATCGATCTCGTTCCCTCCCCGAGCTTTTCCCCCGTGTAGCGGACGGCCTGACCGGAAAGAGCCGGGAGATTTTCGCCGAAGCATCCGACGTTTCCCTCCGGGTCGACCGGGAGAGGCGCATGGCGGAGATCCGGTGCAGTCTGCCGCGGCTGTACGCGAAAAAGGACCTCTACGCCCTCGAGAACATCGTCCGGGAGGGGTATGAGCTCTCCGGCGTGCGGATCCTGCCCCGCTACGATCCCGCGCTTTTTTCGATGGACTATATCGGCGAGGCTCTGTGCGAAGCCTCCCGGATCGGGATCGTCTGCCACGGTTTTTTCGACCGCTACGAGCTGGAGGGGAACGGGGACCATGTCGTCATTTCCATCCCCTTCCGTCAGGGCGGACTGACCCTGCTCAGCCTCGCGGAGACGGCGAAGGTGATCGAGGGGATCTTGTTCAGCGAATTCGGCATTCAGATCTCGGTGGAACTGAAACAGTCCGGGGACGCGGACGAAGCCTACGCCGAATACATGTCGAAGCAGCTCGAAAAGCTCAACAGCGCGTCCGCCGCCATCCTCGAAGAGGACGCCCGTCTCATGGCCGCCGCCGAAGCTCCCCCCGCGCCCCCCGAGGAGGAACAGAAGCCCGTCCTGCCCCGCGCCGAATCCCTGCTCCCCGGAGCGGACGAGGCGGAGATCCTTGAAAACGGCCGGATCCGCTGCGGCAGGATCGTCTTCAACTGCTCCTCCCCGACGCTGGTCTTCGGCGAGGAATTCCCGATCGAGAACGTCAGACCCCTCCGCGCCGTCCGTTCCCCCGCCAAGGGAGCCGTGATCCTGTGCGAGGTCTTCGCCGTCGAACAGAGGGAGACCCGCCGGGGGGACAAGGTGACGTTCACCTTCGCCGCCACGGACCGGGAGGCGTCCATTTACATCAAAACCACCGTCCCCGCGGAAGCCGCCGCCGAGACCGAAGCACTCTTCTCGAAGGGGAAGCAGTACGCCGTGCGCGGGACCCTCAAGACGGACAAGTTCGACAACGATCTCTACATGCAGTTCACCGATATCCTCGCGGTGAAGGAGGACGCCCGGACGGACGACGCCCCCGAAAAGAGGGTAGAACTGCATCTTCACACCAATATGTCCACGATGGACGCCCTCATCAAGGCCGACGACATCGTCAACACCGCCTTCCGCTGGGGGCACAAGGCCGTCGCCATCACCGACCACGGGAATCTCCAGAGCTTTCCCATCGCCATGCTCGCCGCGGAGAAGCTGGAGGACAAGATCAAGGTCCTCTACGGCCTCGAAGCCTATTATGTCGACGACACGGCCCGGGCGGCATACCGGGGAGAGGACGTCCGGTTCGACGGGGAATTCTGCGTCTTCGATATCGAGACCACCGGCCTTTCCGCCACCGCCAACCGGATCACCGAGATCGGAGCGGTCCTCTTCAAAAACGGCGAAGTGACGGAGTCCTTCAATACCTTCGTCGATCCCGAGGGACACATCCCCGAAAACATTACCGACCTCACCGGGATCACGGACGAGATGGTGAAAGGCGCGCCGGGGGAGGAGGAAGCCGTCCGCGCGTTCCTCGACTTTGCCGGGGGACGGATGCTCGTCGCCCACAACGCCTCCTTCGACACCGGGTTCATCCGTCAGGTCTCGGCCCGGCACGGCATCGCGTTCGAAAATCCCTACCTCGACACCGTCGCCATGTCCCGGTACATGAACCCGGATCTGAAAAACCACAAGCTGGACACACTGGCGAAGCACTACGGCCTCGGGGATTTCAACCACCACCGGGCCTCAGACGACGCGGAAATGCTCGCCCGGATCTTCGGATGCATGGCCGAGAGGCTTATGGAGGAGGGGGTCGAGGATATCGCCCGCCTCAACTACATCATGGCGGAGAAAGCGGATCCTCTGAAACTCCGTTCCACCCACCTCATCCTGCTTGTGAAAAATAAGGTGGGACTGAAAAATCTCTACAAACTGGTCTCGGAGTCCTATCTCAACTACTACTACCGCCACCCCCGGATCCCGCGCACCCGGCTAGAGGAACTGCGGGAAGGGCTGATACTCGGTTCCGCCTGCTCGGAGGGCGAATTCTTCCGGGCGGTGCAGGACGGCAAGCCCGAGGCGGATCTCATCGAGATGGCACAGTTTTACGACTATCTCGAGATCCAGCCCCTGTGCAACAACGAATATCTGATCCGGGAGGGAAAAGTCCCGGATACGGAAACCCTCAGAAACATCAACCGCCGGATCGTCGAGATCGGGAAGAAGGCGGGCCGCCCCGTCTGTGCCACCTGCGACGCCCACTACAAGAATCCCGAGGACGAGATCTACCGCCGCATCATCCTTGCCGGACAGGGGTTCAAGGACGCGGACAACGAGACGAAGCTCTACTACCGCACGACCTCCGAAATGCTCGAGGAATTCTCCTATCTGGGAGAGGAGACCGCCCGGGAAGTGGTGATCGAAAATCCCTCGAAGATCGCCGACAGCATCGAGTACGTCCGCCCGATCCCGAAGGGGAACTACCCGCCCCACATCGACGGCGCGGAAGAGGAACTCACGACGAAATGCTGGTCCCTGGCGAAGGAGCTCTACGGGGATCCCCTGCCCGAGGTGGTCTCCGCCCGGCTCAAGCGCGAGCTCGATTCCATCATTTCGAACGGCTTTGCCATCATGTACATCATCGCCCGCAAGCTGGTGGAAAACAGCGAGGAGAAGGGCTATCAGGTGGGGTCCCGCGGCTCGGTGGGCTCGTCCTTCGCGGCGACGATGGGCGGCATCACCCGGGTCAATCCCCTGCCTCCCCACTACCGCTGCCCGAAATGCCGGTGGAGCGAATTCTTCGAAAACGGCGAGGTCGGCTCCGGCTTCGATCTCCCGCCGAAGAAATGCCCGGTCTGCGGCGAGGACTGCGAACGCGACGGCCACGACATCCCTTTCGAGACCTTCCTCGGCTTCAAGGGCGACAAGACCCCCGATATCGACCTGAATTTCTCCGGCGACGTGCAGGCCGCGGCCCACAAGTTCACGGAAGTGCTCTTCGGTACGGGACACGCCTTCAAAGCCGGGACCATCGGGACCCTGGCGGACAAGACAGCCTACGGCTACGCGGCCCACTTCCTCGAAGACCGGGGGATCTCGGTCAACCGCGCGGAGATGGACCGGCTCGTCAACGGCTGCATGGGCGTGAAGAAGAACACCGGACAGCACCCCGGCGGCGTCATCGTCGTGCCGGAGGAGTTCGAGATCTACGACTTCTCCCCAGTCCAGCACCCCTCCGACAACAAGGCCGGCGCCGAGATCGTCACCACCCATTTCGCCTTCACCTATCTGCACGACACCATTTTGAAGCTCGACATCCTCGGACACGATATTCCGACCAAGTACAAGCGGCTCGAGGAGTACACCGGGATCAAGGTCACGGACGTCCCCCTGTCCGACCCCGCCTGCTACGAGGGACTGACCTCCACCGCGCCCATCGGAGTCACCCCGGAGCAGATCGACAGCCAGACCTCCACGGTCGGACTGCCGGAGCTGGGCACCCAGTTCATCCGCGGGGTCCTCATGAAAGCCCAGCCGAAGAACTTCGCCGATATCCTGCAGATTCAGGGCCTGACCCACGGGACGGGATGCTGGCTCGGCAACGCGGAGGAACTCATTAACCAGA
>JAEEGL014091474.1_pt1 | contig 11770 bp, 10 predicted proteins | sample 9134231 | NCBI WGS metagenome assembly JAEEGL01 (sample SAMN16246548, study PRJNA631951) | gut metagenome | biome: gut microbiome; feature: rumen; material: fiber-attached | host: Bos | place: Iran: Karaj | collected 2018-10
AGTTTTATAGTAAGTAGAGATTATTTAGATATAGTTTATTTAGTAACACTATATACATTTATAATAATTGGTAAGATTAAAAGTAAAGATGAGGATGAATAACTCATTTTTTGCTTTTTAAATTGTAATTTGATATAATAAAATTGTATTGGAGGATTGTTATGAAAAAAGTTTTTTCAATAATAGTTTTGTTATATGCATGCATATTAATGACTGGTTGTACAAAAAAATACACAACAGATATAAATAAGGAATATGCTAGTTACTGGAAATATGCGTTAGGCGACTATCAAGTATCTTATAAAACTGAATATAGAGATCACGATGGTGGTATTGATAGAGATATGTATAGAGGATATACTTTCACATTCAAAGATTCAAAAGGCGAAAATAGAATTATGTATATTACTAATTACTTCACAGATGGTAGAACATTTGATGACAGTTTAAAGGGCAGTATTGAAGGTTATATTTGTAATGATGTAGATATTAGTTTATTAGAAAAAATACTATCTGAACAAGATATTGAAACAATGCATATATCTAAAAGTTGCGAAATAGAACAAGTGGATAAAAGTATTAAATTATATGATGATATAAGTGGAGTAAAAATTTCTGATTTAAGTTTTAAAACCTTGAACGAGAATAATCTTAATTTGTTAATTAAACTTAATATTCAAACAGAAGAAGAATATGATTTTGCAGATTTTATTCAAAAAACAATACCTTTCCTTGCAGAACTAAAAACGGGCAATCAAATAATTCTTAACGATTTAACTAATATGCAATTTGAAATAACTATGTCACCACGCTGTAGTGGATGTAAGACTCAAAAGAGACGTATGAGGACTAATGGTTTTGCGTATATACCTATTGAATAGTAAAATGAGTATTATTACTCATTTTTTTGTATAGTATTGTAAAGAATAAATAGTTTTTTAAAATATTACTTGTTTTTAAATATATTTAATATTATACTGATGGTAAGAAGGTGAAATTGTGCTAATAGATACACATTGTCATTTAACTAAAGATGATATAGATAGTATAAATAATATGGATGGTATTATGGTTACTGCTGGATGTGATGATGAAACTAATAAAGAAGTAATCGAACTTGTAGAAAAATATCCTAATGTATATGGAGTGCTTGGTATACATCCAGAAGAAATAGATAAGATTACAGATTCTAGTTTTAAATATATTGAAGATAATCTTAGCAATAGAAAGATTGTAGGTATTGGTGAGATTGGGCTTGATTATTACTGGAGAAGTGATAATAAGGAAGAGCAAAAAGAAGTATTTGAAAGACAACTTAAACTTGCTGAAAAATATAATTTACCAGTAGTTGTACATTCTAGGGATGCAATTCAAGATACTTATGATATAATAGTAAAATATAAAGTGAAAGGTATAATCCATTGCTTTAGTTCGAGTCTTGAAATGGCTCGTGAATTTATTAAGATTGGATTTAAAATAGGTATAGGTGGTACTGTAACATTTAAGAATTCTCTTAAATTACAAGAAATAGTGAGAACTATAGATACTAAAGATATTACTCTTGAAACAGATAGTCCATATCTATCTCCTGAACCTTTTAGAGGAAAGAAGAATGAGCCTAAAAACACTTATTTTGTAGCTCAAAAAATTTCTGAGTTAAAGGGCAAAAACATAGAAGAAATAATTGATGAAACATACGCTTCAGCCCTTGAAATATTTGACTTTTCACGATAATTTTGATATAATATATGTAGAATGAGGTGGTTAAGATGAGAATAAAATTTGCTGTATTTTTAACAATAGTTTTATGTGCAGTTATTCTTACTCATACTGCCTTAAATAGAGGTACTACTATAAAGAATAATGCAATCGATAAAACAGCAATTATTGTAAATGAAATTGAACCATATGGTACTGATTATATATATGTTTCCAATAGACCTAGTACTGCAGAAAAAATTGTAATAAGTGAAGGAATAAATGGATTACAATATACTTACGATGGTATAAATTATACGCATTTAAGTGATAAAGTAAATGAGGTTGTTAAAGTTGGATCTGGGGATCCTGGTGAATTTAAAGGTAGACTTACAGGATATGGACCAGATTGTCCTGGATGTAGTCCAAGAGGAGATGTAGCTTGTACAACTAGAGAAGGAAGAAGCCATAGTTTAACTTATGACGGGCTATATTATAATGATATAGAATATGGTAAGTTAAGAATAGTTGCAGCTGATCATATGAAATTTCCATGTGGAACAGTTGTAGTTATAAATAATGGAATACTTCCTGAATTTGAAGCTATAGTACTTGATACAGGTATCGCAATGCGTGATGCTTGGAGAAAAGAAGGCGTAGTATGGATGGATGTTTCATATCGTACACAACTTGAAGCGCTTACTGCAGGGGCTACTAGTTTAAACACATCATTTAGTGTTCAAAGATGGGGTTGGTAAACTCCATTTTTTTATGATATAATTTTTATGGTGAAAATATGGAGATCGTTTTCTTACTTATTTTATCAATACTGCCAATAGTACTGATAGGAAAATATATTTATAATAATGATAAAGAAAAAGAGCCAAAAGGGATACTAATTAAGCTTTTTTTAGGAGGCCTTGGTGCAATTTTTTTAACAGTTGGTATAACGATATTAATTGGTATGTTTTATCCTGCTATATTTGAAATGGAATTGAATGTCAGTTATATAGAACTATTTTTTCATGTATTTTTTGGTGTTGCATTAGTTGAAGAACTTTCCAAGTGGATATTTTTATATAGTATATCATTTAATAATTCTAATTATGATCAGACATTTGATATGGTCGTTTACGCAGTCTTTGTTGCGTTAGGATTTGCTTTTTTTGAAAATTTATTTTATATATTTGATGGTGGATTAACTACTGCAATAGCAAGAGCACTTCTTGCGATACCTGGTCATGCATGTGATGGAGTCTTGATGGGATTTTATTTATCCCTTGCTAAAATATCATCTATTAATGGGGATGAAGCTTCTAGAAAACGCAATGTTTACATGAGTATACTTATACCAACTATTACACACGGAATATACGATTTTTGTTTATTTAGTGGAAATGGAATATTAATTATAGGTTTCTTTATGTATATAATATATTTATATATATATGTCTTTAGAAAAGTAAGTTATTTATCTAAAAATAATTATAAATTTAAATTTAAAAATACGTATTGTCCTATTTGTGGAGAAAAAGTTAAAAATAATTATTGTTTAAGATGTGGTAATAAAAATGAGTAAGCTAAGCTTACTCTTTATTGATTAATCAAATATTATTTAGTATAATTTAATTGGAGTGATTTTATGGAATATTCACCAACAAAATTTAAAGAAAAAATGGATAAATATGGTTTTAACCTTAAAAAGATGTTTGGTCAAAACTTTATTATTGATGAAAATATAATTAATAGTATTATTACTAAATCAGGCGTAGATAAAGATACTCTTGTAATAGAAATAGGTCCCGGAGCAGGGTCTCTTACATATAAATTATCAGAACATTCTAAGAATGTACTTTGTTATGAGATTGATACAACATTAAAAGAATTATTAAGTGATAATTTAAATGGTTGTAGTAATGTTGAAATTATATATAAAGATTTTTTAAAGTGTGATGTTTTAAATGATATAAAAAAGTATGATTATAAAAAACTTTATGTAGTTGCAAACCTTCCATATTATATAACAACACCTATAATAATTAAATTTATAGAAGAAAATATTCCTGTTGATAGAATAGTCGTTATGGTTCAAAAGGAAGTTGGAGACAGATTTAAAGCTATACCAGGAACTAAAGATTATAATTCGTTATCTATCTATTTAAATTATTATTTTAATGTAAAAAAGATACTTGATGTATCTAAAAATGTATTTATACCAAAACCAAATGTAGATAGTATAGTAGTAGAATTTTCTAAAAGAGACGATAAACCAAAATTAAATAATGAGGAGTTATTTTTTAAATTAGTTAAAGATTCTTTTATACAAAAGAGAAAAACGTTAAGAAATAATTTAAAAGGTTATGATTTAGAAAAAATAGAAGAAGTATTAAAAAAATATGGTTACGATTTAAGCGTAAGAGCAGAGCAGTTACCTATAGAGATATTTGTTGAGATATCTAATATATTAAATTAGGAGGTATGTATGAAAAAAGTAGTTGTAATAGGTGGGGGAACAGGAATGTCAAATTTACTTAGTGGATTAAAACAGTTTCCACTAGACATAACTGCAATTGTTACTGTATGTGATGATGGTGGAAGTACTGGTATACTTCGTGAAGAATTTAATATACCAGCTGTTGGTGATATTAGACGAGTTTTAGTCGCTCTATCAGAAACAGAACCTCTTGTTATGGAGCTATTTAATTATAGATTTGATTCTGGTAAAGGATTAGGTGAGCACACTGTAGGTAATTTACTTTTAACAGCTTCAACTAATATAACGGGTAATCTTTCAGATGGCATAGAAGCCTTAAGCAAAGTATTAAACTTAAAAGGTAAAGTAGTACCTCTTACAGAAGATAATGTAACTCTTATGGCCAAAATGGCTGATGGCAGAGTTATTGAAGGAGAACACAATATTACCGCTGCTAAAGATAAAATAGAAAAAGTATATTATAAAGAAAAAGCGGTACCAACAAAATCAGCTTTAAAAGCAATCAAACATGCGGATTTAATTCTACTTAGTATGGGAAGTCTTTATACAAGTATAATACCAAATCTATTAATAGATGAAGTTGTAGAAGAAATAGAAAAGAGTAAAGCCCCTATTATGTATGCATGTAATATGATGACGCAACCAGGAGAAACAGATGATTTTACTGTAACAGATCATGTTAAAATATTAAACGAGTATTTAGGTAAAAGAAAAGTTGATATAGTGCTTGCTAATACAGGAGATATTGATTCTAAGTTATCTGAATTTTATTTAGTAAAAGAACAAAAAGATCCTGTAAGATATGATAAAGAAAACATTGATAAGTATGATTTAGAAGTTATAGAAGATGATTTTATCCATATAACGCCTAATAATTTACTTAGACACGATAATATAAAGTTAGGATTCCATATATTTTATTATTTAATGAGAAAGTAGTGATATTATGTCATTTACATCTATTGTAAAAACAGAATTAAGTAAACTAGAATTAAGTAAGATAGAAGGTATAACACTTTTATCTGCTATACTTAAAAATAATAGTATAGTAATAGGTAATACCATTAGGGTAACAACAGAAAATTCTAGTGTCGCACGTCATATATTTAATCTTTTAAAAGAAATATATAATATAACACCTAAAGTAACTGTAAGACACGGTTATAATTATAAAAAGAATTTTATATATATTCTTGAATTTAGAGATAAAAACAATCTTATAATATCTGATCTATGTTTGGATAAAGAAATACCAGATGATTATATATTAGACGATGATAATCTTACAAGAATATATTTACGAGGTGTATTTATATCTAGTGGTAGTGTAAACGATCCTAAAAAATCTAGATATCATTTAGAGTTTATTGTAGACACCTTAAAGTATGCGGAATTTGTTAAAGATAAATTAAATCTATATGATCTAAATAGTAAAGTAATAAAAAAAGATAATAAGTTTATGATATACGTAAAGGAAGCTGAAAAAATTGGAGACTTTTTACGTATGATAAATGCAATAAGCGCGCTTTTATATTTTGAAGATATAAGAATATATAGAGATCATAAAAATATGACAAATAGACTTAATAACTGTGAACAAGCGAATGTAGATAAAATAATTGAGACTGCATCAAAAGAAGTAAGTGATATAGAATATTTAAAAGAAACAGATACTTTTATATTGCTTGATGATAAAGAAAAAATAGTTGCTGAATATAGATTAAAATATAAAGAGGCATCTCTTTTGGAATTAAGCGAAATAATTAGTGTAGAAACTGGTAATAAAATCACAAAATCAGGATTACACCATAGATTTAGTAAAATTAAAAAATTAGTGGAAAAATTAAAGACAAAAAATATTGACTAACATTTTTAAATGTGGTAATTTAAAAATGTATAAGATACGGAGGAATTTATATGTTTGATTTAAAAGGAAGAGTTGCAGTTATAACTGGTGCATCTAGTGGACTTGGAAAACAAATGGCAAAAGCATTCGCAAGTCAAGGTGCAGATTTAGCTATTCTTGCAAGAAGAATTGAAAGACTTGAAGAGTTAAAAGTTGAATTAGAAAAAAATGGAGTAAAGGTATTACCAGTTAAATGTGATGTAACATCAACTGATGATATTAATAATGCAGCAAGCACTGTAGAAGAATATTTTGGTAAAGTAGATATACTTGTTAACTGTGCAGGATCAAGTAAAGATAAAGGTGTACTTGATATGGCAGATGATGAATGGGATTTTACAATAGCTACAGATTTAACTAGTGTATTTAAAATGACACGTGCATTTGCAAACATTATGAAAAAGAATCATTATGGTAGAGTAATTAATATTGCATCTATGTATGGTATAGTTGGAAATACTGAAATACCTACTATTGCATATCACTCATCAAAAGGTGGTGTAGTAAACTTTACAAGAGCTGCTGCTGCAGAACTTGCTAAAGATGGTATAACAGTAAATGCTATTTGTCCAGGATATTTCTATACTGAACTTACTACTGCTGTACTTGATACAGATATGTTTCAAGAATTTGCTAAAACACACGTACCAATGCAAAGATATGGTAATGAGGGAGAACTTAATGCTGGAGCAATCTTTTTGGCAAGTGATGAAGCAAGTTATGTAACAGGTGTAATATTACCAATAGATGGTGGATATACATGTGTATAATATCAAGCAACGCTTGATATTTTTTTGTGTCAAAAAAACACATTTAATATTTATGTATACGTACTGTAAACACAAAATAATGCAGGACATAAGCAAATACAATAGTTTATGTTTTTTTTGATAAAAAATTAAAAAAAATAAAAATGTAAAATTGTAAAAAAATAAAAAATGTATAAAAAAAACATTGACTATGATTACGAATATATGTTATGATTGATGTAGCCTAAGACGGAGATGTATGCTATGTGGAATGAAGTATTGGAAAATTTAATCGTAGTAAAAAGAAGTGGCCAGAGAGTTGAATTCAATGCTTCTAAGATTGCTATAGCTATTAAGAAAGCGTTTGATGCTGTATATCAAGAACCAGATGAAAAACAAATATATAAAGTCTTTGAAAGTGTGCTTAAATATATTAATAATAATTATGGTGATAGAAAAACAATTAATGTTGAAGATATACAAGATACAATTGAAAATCAATTAAACATATTAAGGTTTAATGAAGTATATGCTGCTTTTAGAGAATATAGACAAAGAAGAGCTGCATCTAGAAAAGTATTTAATGAAAAACAACAACACAAATTTAGTAAAGTTGCAGAAGCAATAGAAAATATTGATACTTCTTTAACACCTACACAAATGGTTTATAAATTTGGCAAGATTATTTCTTCTGAATATGCTAAATCATATATATTAGATTCTAAATTTGTTAGAGCGTATGAAGAAGGAAATATGTATATACACAATCTAGAGTCTTTCCCATTGGGTTATATATCATATTTGAATTTAAAACTTGATATTAAGGATAATGACTTAGATGAATTTATAAATAATATGGTTAATGCTCAAAATGAAGTAAGTTCAGAAATAGGCATTAATAATATAGATACATTATTAGAAAATTATTTCTTAAATTATTTCAAAAAAACATTAAAACAAAAAATAAAATGTTATTTTGAGATAAGTGGTATTTATGAACTTGTACCATTTAATAAAATAGAAAATATAATTGATCAAATAGATGACATAAGTATTAGTGTTAACTATTTTGAGCAATTTACAGGCAACCAAGTATTTAAAAATGTACTTGATTATATAATTAAAGATACATATGAATCAACAAAAGAATTTATTAAATCAATAATTATAAGAATATTTAATACATTAAAGATATGTAAAAGTAACTATACAATAAGTATTAGTAATAAATTAGATTCAATAACTACTTGTATAAAGGAAAATATAATTGAGTATTTAAATGATAATGAACCAATTACTAATATAAATGTAGTATTTAAGATAAATAAGAAAATGGATGATACATATTTAACTAAGATATCTAATTTAATACTTAAGCATGAGAACATATCACTTTCATTTAATTGTTCTTACAATAAAGATGAAAATAATGATGCTGAATACTTTAGTAATGGTGTAAGAATATTTGAAACACTTAATGATAACGAAAAGATATCTACAGGTAGAATGATATCAACTAATACATCCATTAATATTGCAAGATTAGGTCTTAAATATTTAAATAATAAAAATAATTCAAATTTTTATCAAGAGTTAGATCAACTATTAGAGTTAGCTAAAAATGAAATGTTGCTCGACTTTGAGACACTTGGAGATAAAAACAAAGAAAACTATAATGTATTATTTAAAGGAAATGTCTATGGAGATGAAAGACTTGAACCAGGACAAAAGATTAGAAAGATTATTAAAGGTGGAGTATTAAATGTAGGCCTTGTAGGACTTAAAGAATGTGTTTTATCATTTGAAACAGATCCAGATAAACAGTACGCACTTTTAATAAAAATACTTGAGTATTTAAATAAAAAGATGAGAGAATTCAGTAATGAAACGAAGCTATTCTTCTCAATATTTGAACCAAGTAGTACAAAGGTAAGAAAACACTTTGTAGGTATAGATAAATCAATATATGGAATACATAAAGAAATTACTGAAAAGTGTGCTTATGATTTAATTCATACAGCTAAATTTATTAAAACAGATAAAGAATTAGCTAAGGTACAAAAACTCTTAAGTGGTGGTTGCTTAATTACTATTAATATATCTAGTAAGGCAACAACTAAACAAATTATAGAACTTATAAGAAGCAAGATGGATAGCGATGTAGGTTTTATAAGATTTGAGGTTACTAAGTAATGAAGATAGCAGGTTTTCAAAAATTAACGTTACTTGACTATCCATCAAAAGTAGCATGTATTATTTTTACACAAGGTTGTAATTACAAATGTCCATATTGTCAAAATTCAGGGTTAATAGATCATAGTAATGAAGATTTAATTGATGAGGAAGAAATCTTTAAATATTTAAATAAAAGAAAAGGAGTCATAGATGGAATAGTTATTAGTGGTGGAGAACCAACTATCCAAAAAGACTTAAAAACTTTTATGAAGAAAGCAAAAGATTTAGGATTCTTAGTTAAGCTTGATACTAATGGTAGTAATCCTAATTTAGTAGAAGAAATAATCAACGAAGGACTAGTTGATTATATCGCAATGGATATTAAAAATGTTTTAAAACTATATAAGGATGTTACTGCTGTAACACCTAATGTAGAAAATTTAAAACGTAGTATTGAATTAATAAAAAATAGTCCTATTGAACATGAATTTCGTACAACAATAATTAAAAATATTCACGATATTGATAAAATTCTTGAAATATGCAGTTATGTTGAAGGAGAAAAGATGTTCTTACAAAATTTTGTTAGAAGCGAAAATGTCCTTGGTGAGTATTTAGAACCTTTTTCTGAGGCTGAGCTTGTAGAAATAGATAATATATTAAAAGAAAAAAGCCCTAATGTTAAAATTAGGGGCGTAGGGAGGAATTAAAAAATGTATAAAGTAAGAAAAAGAGATGGAAAGATAGTTCCATTCGAGATTGAAAAAATTAAAGACGCTATTATTAAAGCGTTTGAAGCCGAAGAAGAAAGTTATGATGAAAATGTTATAGACTTTATAGCTCTTAAAGTAACTGCAGCTTTTGCTCCAGAAGTAAAAGATAATATTATTGATGTAGAAGTTATTCAAGATAAAGTAGAGGAAGTTTTATCACAAGCAGGATATACTGGAGTTGCTAAAGCTTATATCCTTTATCGTAAATTGCATGAAAAACAAAGAGCTATGCAATCAACAATACTTGACTATAAACAAGTAGTTAATAGTTATATCAATGTTACAGACTGGAGAGTTAAAGAAAACTCTACTGTTACTTATTCAGTAGGTGGACTTATTCTAAGTAACTCTGGTGCTATAACAGCTAATTACTGGTTATCAGAAGTATATGATGAAGAAATAGCTAAAGCTCACCGTGATTGTGATATTCACATTCATGACTTATCTATGTTAACAGGTTACTGTGCAGGATGGAGTTTAAAACAACTTATCCAAGAAGGTTTAGGTGGAGTTCCAGGTAAGATTACTTCTGCACCTGCAAAACACTTATCAACACTTTGTAATCAAATGGTTAACTTCTTAGGTATAATGCAAAATGAATGGGCTGGAGCACAAGCATTCTCATCATTCGATACTTATTTAGCACCTTTTGTTAAAAAAGATAATTTAAGTTATCATGAAGTTAAACAAGCAATTCAAAGTTTTGTATATGGCGTTAATACACCATCTCGTTGGGGTACACAAGCACCTTTCACTAATATAACACTAGACTGGGTTGTTCCAAATGACTTAGCAGAACTTAACTGTATTATTGGTGGTAAAGAAGTTGACTTCAAATATAAAGACTGTCAAAAAGAAATGGATATGGTTAATAAAGCATTCATCGAAATCATGATTGAAGGAGATGCTAATGGTAGAGGATTCCAATATCCAATTCCAACTTATTCAATAACTAAAAACTTTGATTGGTCAGATAATGAAAATAATAGATTATTATTCGAAATGACTGCTAAATATGGTACACCATACTTTTCAAATTATATCAACAGTGATATGGAACCATCAGATGTAAGAAGTATGTGTTGTCGTTTAAGACTAGACTTAAGAGAACTTCGTAAAAAGAGTGGTGGATACTTTGGTAGTGGTGAATCAACAGGATCTGTTGGTGTTGTAACTATTAATATGCCACGTATAGCTTATTTAGCTAAAGATGAACAAGATTTCTATAAACGTCTAGAAAAACTTATGAACATATCTGCTAGAAGTTTAAAGATTAAGAGAAATGTTATTACTAAATTACTTGATGAAGGATTATATCCTTATACTAAGAGATATTTAGGAACATTTAATAATCACTTCTCAACAATAGGACTAGTTGGTATGAATGAGGCATGTTTAAATGCTAAATGGATTAAAGAAGATTTAACTCAAGAAAAAGCACAAGGATTTACTAAAGATGTACTTAATTTCATGAGAGAAAAATTATCAGATTACCAAGAAGAATATGGAGACTTATACAATCTAGAAGCTACACCTGCTGAATCTACTTCATATCGTATGGCTAAGAAAGATAAAGCTTTATATCCAGACATTATAACTGCATCTAATGATGAAACACCATATTATACAAACAGTTCACATCTTCCAGTAGGATATACTGATGATATGTTTGCTGCTCTTGATATTCAAGATGAACTTCAAACACTTTATACATCAGGAACTGTATTCCATGCATTTATGGGTGAAAGACTAGAAGATTGGAGAGCAGCTGCTAACCTTGTTAAGAAAGTTGCTGAGAATTATAGAATTCCATATTATACATTAAGTCCAACATACTCAGTATGTAAAAATCATGGATATATTAAAGGTGAAGTATGGAAATGTCCAGAATGTGGATGTGAAACAGAAGTTTATAGCCGTATTACTGGATACTATAGACCAGTTAAGAACTGGAATGATGGTAAAGCTAAAGAAT
>JAEEGL014555884.1_pt1 | contig 11770 bp, 10 predicted proteins | sample 9134231 | NCBI WGS metagenome assembly JAEEGL01 (sample SAMN16246548, study PRJNA631951) | gut metagenome | biome: gut microbiome; feature: rumen; material: fiber-attached | host: Bos | place: Iran: Karaj | collected 2018-10
AAGGCCATATCCGATGCCGTGGACGGAAAGTTTGCCAGGATCCAGTGTACACCTGACCTTCTGCCGGGAGACATCATCGGAACACAGATATACAATCAGGCGACAGGTAAGTTCGAGAACATCCTTGGACCTGTTTTTGCCAACTTTGTGCTCCTTGATGAGGTTAACAGATCGAGCGCAAAGACGCAGTCAGCCATGCTCGAAGCCATGCAGGAGAAGCAGGTCACTATTGGTGCTGACACCTTTGAATTGCCCAACCCCTTCTTGGTGATGGCTACGCAGAACCCTATCGAACAGGAGGGTACATATCCGTTGCCTGAGGCCCAGATGGACCGTTTCATGCTGAAGGTGGTCATTGGCTATCCTACCATCGAGGAGGAGAAGAAGATTATCCGCGAGAATATTGCTGGCGCACTGCCTACCGTTACTCCTGTAACAACGGCTGCCGAGATTATCAAGGCTCGTGAGGTGGTTCGTGAGGTGTATATCGACGAGAAGATTGAGCAGTACATTGCCGACATCGTCTTTGCTACCCGCTATCCCGATCGCTATGGTCTGAAGGATATGAAGGACATGATCTCGTTTGGTGGTTCACCACGTGCCTCTATCAATCTGGCCAAGGCTGCCCGTGCCTACGCCTTCATCAAGCGTCGCGGCTATGTCGTGCCTGAGGATGTGCGTGCCGTGGCCCACGACGTGCTGCGCCACCGTATCGGGCTGACCTACGAGGCCGAGGCATCGAACATCACCAGCGAGGAAATCGTGTCGAAGATAATCAATAAGGTCGAAGTGCCTTGAAGTTCATAGTTCACAGTTCATAGTTCATAATTGATAGTTATTGATAATTGTGGAAACTAGTGAGATACTAAAGAAAGTACGGAAGATAGAGATCAAGGCGCGCGGCCTGAGCTCGAACGTCTTTGCCGGCCAGTATCACTCGGCATTCAAGGGTAGGGGAATGGCCTTCAGCGAGGTGCGCGAGTACTTGTATGGCGACGACGTGCGCGACATCGACTGGAACGTGACGGCACGCTTCCACCGCCCTTACGTCAAGGTGTTCGAGGAGGAGCGCGAACTGACCGTCATGCTAATGATTGACGTCAGCGGCTCTCTCGACTTCGGTACGCGGCGGCAGATGAAGCGCGAGATGGTGACGGAGATAGCTGCCACCATAGCCTTCTCGGCCATCCAGAATAACGACAAGATAGGCGTGGTGTTCTTCTCTGACCGTATCGAGAAGTACATCCCGCCGAAGAAGGGCCGCAAACACATATTATATATTATACGCGAGATGCTGGACTTCCAGCCTGAAAGCCGCCGAACCGACATCCGTCAGGCTTTGGAGTTCCTGACCAGCGTGTCGAAGCGTCGCTGTACGGCCTTCGTGCTGAGCGACTTCTACGACCGCCAGGACTTCCTGCAGCCGTTGCAGATAGCCAGCCGCAAGCATGACGTGGTGGCCCTGCAGGTGTACGACGTGCTGGCCCGTGAGCTGCCCAACGTGGGACTGCTGCGCGTGGTGGATGCCGAAACGGGCCACGAGCAGTATATCGACACCAGTAGCCACTCGCTGCGCAAAGCCCACGAGCAGTACTGGCGCAACAACCAGCAGCAGTTGCAGGAGACGATGACTCGCAGCAATGTCGATATGGTGAGCATTGCTACCAACGAGGACTTTGTGAAAGAGCTGCTGATGTTATTTAAACGAAGAAGCTAATGAAGAGAATACTCATTCTTACATATTTGACAACCAGCTGTTTGTGGGTTTTGGCGCAAGCAAGTCTTCGCGCTGAGATAGACCCTATCGAGATGCTGATAGGCGAGCAGGCGCGAGTCACGCTGACCGTTGAGGCCCAGGAGGGTGCCAACGTGGTGTGGCCAGACCTGAAGCCCCGCCAGCAGCTGGTACCTGGTGTGGAAGTCATCGGTACCCAGCAGGCGACGGCCAACACCTTCATCGTCACGCTGACGTCGTTCGACGGCAAGCTGTATCCGCTGCCTCCCTTCAAGGTGAAGGTGAACGGCAAGGAAGTGACGGGCAACGAGCTGGCCCTGAAGGTAGTCGAGGTCGAGGTGGACACCACGCAGATGAATAAGTTTTTCGGTCCGAAGGACGTGCAGGGTAATCCCTTCCAGTGGAGCGACTGGTCGCTGACGTTCTGGCTCAGTATGCTGATGCTGGTACTGATAGCCGTGACCTACTATCTCTATACCCGTCTGCGTGCCGGCAAGCCCATCATCGCCCACATCAAGATTATCAAGCGCCTGCTGCCCCACCAGAAGGCCATGAAGGAGATTGAGCAGATCAAGGCCGACAGGATGGTGACGTCGGAGAACCAGAAGGAGTACTACACCAAGCTGACCGAGACGCTGCGCCGCTATATTGAGGAGCGCTACGGATTCTCGGCGATGGAGATGACCAGTTCCGAGATTATCGAGCGACTGATGGCCAATGGCGACGAGCAGAGCCTCGACGAGCTGCGCCAGCTGTTCACGACGGCCGATCTGGTGAAGTTTGCAAAGTATTCGGTGCTGACCAACGAGAACGATGCCAACCTCGTGTCGGCCATCGACTTCATTAACCAGACGAAACTGGAGAACATGCCGACGGAGGAGGTGGTGAAGCCGCAGCTGTCGGAGGAAGACCAGCGTTCACGGAAGGAGCGCGTGTGGCTGAAGGTTGTCATCGGTGTGCTGTCGGTAGCCCTCGTGGCCCTGTTCGCCTATGTGACTTACAGTGTCTGGACGCTGATAAATTGATAATTGACAATTGATAATTGATGATTCATGGAATTTGCCAATAAAGAATATCTGCTGCTGCTACTGCTCATCATACCGTACTTGATATGGTTCTTGATGTACAGGAAAAAGAGCGAGCCGACGATGCGTATGAGCGATACCAGGGCGTATCGCTACGTGTCGCGTTCGTGGAAGGTGACTCTCATGCCGCTGCAGCTGCTGCTGAGGCTGGCCGTCTTCACGCTGCTGGTGCTGGTGCTCGCTCGTCCGCAGACACAGAACTCATGGAAGGACCAGACGGTGGAGGGTATCGACATCATGCTGGCGATGGACGTCTCGACGTCGATGCTGGCCGAAGACCTCAAGCCGAACCGCATGGAGGCTGCCAAGAAAGTGGCTTCCGACTTCATCATAGGCCGGCCGAACGACAATATCGGACTGAGCATCTTTGCCGGTGAGGCCTTCACACAATGCCCCATGACCACCGACCATGCCTCGCTGCTGTCGCTGCTTCAGAACGTTCGCACGGACATTGCCCAGCGCGGACTGATAGAGGACGGCACCGCCATCGGTATGGGACTGGCCAATGCCGTCAGCCGACTGAAGGACTCGAAGGCCAAGAGCCGCGTCGTCATCCTGCTGACCGACGGCTCGAACAACCGAGGTGACCTGTCGCCGATGACGGCCGCCGAGATAGCCAAGAGTTTCGGAATACGCGTCTACACCATCGGTGTCGGCACCAACAAGACGGCCCCATACCCGATGCCCGTTGCTGGCGGAGTGCAGTACGTCAACATACCCGTCGAGATTGACACCAAGACGCTGTCGGACATCGCGGCGGCTACGGAGGGTGACTTCTACAGAGCCACCAACAACCGCGAGCTGCAGCAGATCTACAAGGAGATTGACAAGCTGGAGAAGTCGAAGCTCAACGTCAAGAAGTACAGCAAACGATACGAGGCGTACCAGCCCTACGCGCTGGCCGCCGTCATCCTGCTGCTGCTGGAGTTGCTGCTGCGGATTACAATATTCCGCAGGTTGCCCTAATACAGTTCATAGTTCATAGTTCACAGTTCATAGTTCATAGTTGACTGCGTCGAAGTTGCAAGCAACATTCAAAGAATACAATTCAAAGCTCATAGTTCAAAGAATAAGAAATGTTTAGATTTGAAGACCCCATATATCTGTATCTGTTGGCAGTCATCCCCGTACTGGCTGTCATACGCTGGCTGATGCTGCTGGGACAAAGGAAGCGGCTGGCGCGCTTCGGCGACGCGGCATTGCTACGCGAGCTGATGCCCGACGTGTCGCGCTTCCGTCCTTCCGTCAAGTTCTGGCTCTTGCAGGCCGCCCTCGCCTTGCTCATCGTGATGCTGGCGCGTCCGCAGTTCGGCAGGAAAGTGAGGCACGAGAAGCGAACAGGTATAGAGACCATCATAGCGATGGACATCAGCAACTCGATGCTGGCCGAGGATGTCGCACCCAGCCGACTGGACCGCTCGAAGATGATGGTGGAAAACCTGGTGGACAACTTCACCAACGACAAGATAGGACTCATCGTCTTTGCGGGCGACGCATTCATCCAGCTGCCCATCACAAGCGACTACGTGTCGGCCAAGATGTTCCTCTCGACTATTGACCCCTCGATGATTGCCGTGCAGGGAACGGACGTCGCACAGGCCATCAGTATGGCTTCGAAGAGCTTCACCCAACAGCAGGGCGTCGGCAAGGCCATTATCGTCATTACTGACGGTGAAGATCATGAGGGAGGAGCTTTGGAGGCTGCCAAGGAGGCTAAGGAGAAAGGTCAGCGGGTGTATGTGCTGGGCGTCGGCTCACCGTCGGGCGCACCCATTCCCACTGGCAACGGCGACTACTTGAAGGACAATGCCGGCGAGACGGTGATGACTGGGCTGAACGAGCAGATGTGCCGCGAGATAGCGATGGCAGGAGGTGGTGCATACATCCATGTTGAGAACAACAGTCGCGCACAGGAACAGCTGGACGCCGAGCTGGACAAGCTGTCGAAGAAGGAGATAGCCAGCACCATCTTCAGCGACTACGACGAGCAGTTTCAGGCCGTCGGCGTCATCGCGCTCCTGCTGCTCATCATCGAGGTATGTATCAACGAGGTGAAGAATCCGTTGCTGAAGCGCGTATCGCTGTTCAGGCGTTCGCCCAAAAGGATTAATTGAGAAATGAAACATGAAGATATGAAGATATGAAGAAGACGATACATCAAGGACTGGGACGGATGAGAAAGGAATGGGTGTTGAGACTGCTGATGGCATTTCTCGTTTCTCATTTCTCATTACTCATTTGCGTTGCACAAAGTGACCGCCAGCTGATTCGACAGGGCAACAAACTGTTCAAGAAGGGCAATGTCGTCGATGCCGAGGTGGCCTACCGTAAGGCACAGGAGAAGAACGAGCGCAACCCTCAGGCCAACTACAACCTGGGCAGTGCTTTGCTCCAGCAGCGCAAGGATTCTGCTGCTGCCAGCCATCTGGAGATAGCCGCCAAACTGGAGACGAATCCCATCCGTCGGGCGCAGGCCTACCACAACATGGGCGTCATCTGTCAGCAGCGGCAGATGTTCGGCGAGGCCATCGAGGCCTACAAGGAGGCGTTGAGAAACAATCCCACCGACGATGCTACCCGCTATAATCTGGAGCTGTGCAAGCGTCAGCAGAAGCAGCAGCAACAAGACCAGCAGAACCAGCAACAACAGAACCAGCAGCAGAAACAGCAGCAAGACCAGGATAAGCAGAAGCAGGAACAGCAGAAGAAGGAGGAGCAGAAAAAACAACAGCAACAACAGCAACAGCAGCAACAGCAGAAGAAGGAGGAGATGAGCCGCGAGAATGCCGAACAGATGCTGAACGCTGCCATGCAGGACGAGAAAGCTACGCAGGAGCGCATGAAGAAAGCCCAGCAACAGCAAGGCCGGCGCAAGCTGCAGAAGAACTGGTGACAACTGCGAAATGAGAAATGTGAAGTAACAAATGAGAAATGAAGAAACAGAAATGAAAAATAATATGATGCGGTATGGTATGAGAAGAGAATGGGCTATGAGATTGCTAATGGCATTTCTCATTTCTCATTTCTCATTTCTCATTTCTGCAGCGCAGACTTTAACTGGCCGCGCTCCGTCGCAGGTGGCTGTCGGTGAGCAGTTCCGGCTGACCTACACGGTAAACACCGACGATGTGAAGGGATTCCGCGCTGGAGAGATACCCGAAGGATTGGAGGTGCTGATGGGACCCAGCTCGTCGACGCAGTCGAGCTGGCAGATGGCCAACGGTCACGTCACCAGTTCGTCGTCGGTCACCTACACCTATATCGTGGTGGCTCAGAAGCAGGGCACGTTCACAATCCCGCCCGCTACTGTACAGGCTGGCGGCAAGACCGTCCACTCTAACGAGCTGCGCATCAAGGCCGAGGGGCAGGCACAGCAGCAGGGTAGGGGACAGCGCAGCCAGCAGAGCGGCGCAGGCACGGAGATTCGTCCTGCCGGCAGTGCCATTTCCGGCTCCGACCTGTTCATCAAGGTAAGTGCATCGAAGCAGCGCGTACGCGAACAGGAGCCGATACTGCTGACCTACAAGGTGTACACGCTGGTAGGACTGACACAGTTGAACGGTAAAATGGCCGACTTGAAGAGCTTCTACACTCGCGAGGTACCGCTGCCGCAAGAGAAACATTTCCAGGTGGAGCAATTCAACGGCCGCCCCTATCGAACGGTCACGTGGCAGCAGTACGTCATGTTCCCGCAGGCCACCGGCAAACTGGAGATTCCCTCGATAACATACGACGGCATCGTGGTTCAGCAGAACCGCAACATCGATCCCTTCGAGGCCTTCTTCAACGGCGGCTCTGGCTATGTGGAGGTGAAGAAGAAGATCACCGCCCCAGGCATCACCATCGATGTAGAGCCGCTTCCTGCACGCCCGAAGAACTTCTCAGGCGGTGTGGGTTCGTTCAACATCACCGCCCAGCTGGAGAAGACTGAGGTGAAGGCTAACGACCCTGTGAAACTGAGGGTGATAGTTAGCGGTGTGGGTAACATGAAGCTGCTGAAGCAGCCTGAGGTGAAGTTCCCCAAGGACTTCGACAGCTACGACGCAAAGGTGACTGACAAGACGAAGCTGACCACGCAGGGGCTGGAGGGGTCCATCATCTACGACTTCCTGGCCGTACCGCGTCATCAGGGCGAATACGAGATACCCGCGATAGAGTACGTCTACTTCGACACGAAGTCAGGTGCATATAAGACGGTGAAGACCGAGGGCTTTACGTTGCACGTTGCCAAAGGCAGTGGCCAGAACACGGTCGCCTCGTTCAACGGACAGGAGGACGTGAAGCTGCTCAACAGCGATATCCACTACATTAAGACAGGCTCGACGCCGCAGCGTGCCGTAGGCGAGTACTTCTTTGCCTCGCGCGGCTACTGGGTGGCTATGGCCGTCCTGCTGTTGGGATTCGTCTCGCTGTTCGTCATCTTCCGTCGCCGTGCCATCGAGAACGCCAACGTCGTGAAGCAGCGTGCCGGCAAGGCCAATAAGGTGGCCAAGAAGCGGTTGCGCAAGGCTGCCTCGCTGATGAAGGGCGGTCAGGACGGCCAGTTCTACGACGAGGTGCTGCGCGCATTGTGGGGTTATGTGGGCGACAAGCTGAACATGCCCGTCGAGCAGCTGTCGCGCGACAACATCAGCCAGCAACTGTCCGAGCGCGGCATTGACGAGTTGACGCTCCAGCAGTTCATCGGAGCACTTGACGAGTGTGAGTATGCCCGCTATGCTCCTGGTGATGCTTCTGGCAACATGAGCAAGGTATATGAGAGTGCCATCACGGCCATTTCAAATATCGAAAAGGTGAAAAAGTAAAAAGTAGGAAGAGCGATGAGACGTATTATATATAATAAGGTACAAGGGTGGGTAAGGACGTTTTTACTCCTTTGCCTTCTTGCCCTTCTGCCATCCGTAGCCTGTGCGGTGAGCAAGGCCGAGGCCGACAGTGCATACGCGCAGGAGAACTACCAGCAGGCGGCAAAGATATACGAGCAGGTGCTGAAGCAAGGCGTCAACGCCGAGCTGTACTACAACTTGGGTAACGCGTACTACCGTATGGACAACATCACGCAGGCCGTGCTGAACTACGAGCGCGCCCTGCTGCTGTCGCCTGGCGACGAGGACATCCGCTTCAACCTCCAGATGGCGCGAGCCCGAACCATCGACAAGATAACGCCTGAATCGGAGATGTTCTTCGTCACATGGTACCGCTCGCTGGTCAACCTGATGAGCGTCGATGGATGGGCGCGCACGGCACTCTGCTCACTGGTGCTGCTGGTGCTGCTGGCACTGATTTATCTCTTTGCCGACCGTGTGTGGCTGCGTAAGGTAGGCTTCTTTGGCGGCGTGTTCTTCGTGGTGCTGTTCCTGCTGGGCAACCTCTTTGCCTGGCAACAGCGTCGGCTGCTCGTCCAGCGTACGGGAGCCATCATTATCCGCTCGGCTGTACCCGTCAAGAGCACTCCCTCGAAGCATGGCACCGACCTCTTCATATTGCACGAGGGTACGAAGGTCAACATCACTGACTCATCGATGAAAGGCTGGCGGGAGATTCGCGTGGCTGACGGCAAGCAGGGATGGCTGGAGACATCGCAGATCGAGGTGATTTGAAATTTGAAAACTGACATTTATAGTGTGGATGCGCTGATAGAATTTGACAAGCAATTGTTGCTGTTGCTCAACGGCAGCGACTCGCTGTTTCTCGACACGCTCATCACGGTGCTGACCAACGCGAAGACGTGGATACCGCTTTACATCGCGCTGTTCTACGTCGTCATGAAGTCGAACGATTCTGTCGCGCACGTGCTGATGGTGGTTGCCGCAGCAGGACTCTGTGTGCTGCTGGCAGGTACCATCGACGACACCATTGTCAAGCCCCTCGTGGCCCGCTGGCGCCCAGCACGCGACCCAGAGATAGGGCTGCTGGTCGATACAGTCAACGGCTATCGGGGTGGACGCTACGGCTTCTTCTCAGCCCACGCCAGCAACACGTTCTCTATCGCGCTGTTCTTCTCGCTGCTCATGCGTCAGCGCCTGTTCACCGTAGTCATGGTGGCGTGGTCGCTCGTCAACTGCTGGACGCGCCTGTATCTGGGTGTCCACTATCCTGGCGACATCATCGTCGGTCTGCTCTGGGGAGCTGCCGTGGGCTATGGCGTCTACCGTCTCTACACCCGCTTCACGACGCCGGCCACCTACACGAAGGAACTCTGCGACATCCCCATCGCCGTACTCTCCCTGACGTTAGTCTGTGCCCTGGCCCGCGCCCTGTTCTTCCCCGTCTGACGCTTCCTGCATAAGCATTCTATAACGAAAAAAAGCTCCTCCTACCCGTCACGGGCTGGAGGAGCTGATTTACTTAAATCTTTTACTTTTACACTATTTCCTGACTTCGGTGTTGCGTCACCCTATACGCGCGCGCGTATATAGTAGGGAAAGGAAAAAAGAACCCTCACTTCCCACACTTCCCACACCTAAAGGTATGAGTGTGGCGTTGCAATCCCATACCTTTAGGTGTGGGAAGTGTGGGAAGTGTGGGTTAAAAAGTACTATTAGCAATATATACGCATACGCACGCGAGTAATAGCGTTTTTTGCAGCATTCATCAGACTGGTGGGGCTGATGGGTGTCGGTTCGGGTGTGGGCAGAACATGCACCCGACACCCAGAATGAGTGGGTCACTCACGGAATTGAGAAGGCCACTCACGGAGCTGAGAAGGCCACTCACGGAATTGAGAAGGCCACTCACGGAATTGAGAAGGCCACTCACGGAATTGAGAAGGCCACTCACGGAGCTGAGTGGGCTGCCTTCGTACTGCATTCATTTATAGAAGTCGCTTGCCACGTCGGCGCAGTCAACGGCAATCACTCACTGGCAGCAGCCACATTGATGACCTGCTGAATGTCCAATGCATTAACCTTACCGTCCTCGTTCACATCTTCCTTGACAACTGTCTTATCTCCAAGCTCCTCAATGTTCACAAACCTCTTCCATCCCTCTGTGTTGCTATATATATCCTTGCATCCTACCGGAACGTAGAGTGCCGCTTTCTGGTAGATATTTTCATCATTTCCGAATGCGTATTTGCTTTCTGGCGGATTGGTCATCATCGCATTCACTGTAGTCAGGTTGGAGCAATAGGCGAAAGCCAAGGCACCTATGGATGTCACGCTGTTTGGAATGGTGACGGAGGTTAAGCCAGAGCATTCTTCGAAAGCAGAGCTACCGATGGATGTCACGCTGTTTGGAATGGTGACGGAGGTTAAGCCAGAGCAATCATAGAAAGCATATTTACCGATGGATGTCACGCTGTTGGGAATGTCGATGGAGGTTAAGCCAGAGCAACCTTCGAAAGCAAAGTCACTGATGGATGTCACGCTGTTTGGAATGGTGACGGAGATTAAGCCAGAGCAATAGGAGAAAGCATAGTCGCCGATGGATGTCACGCTGTTGGGAATGGTGACGGAAGTTAAACCAGAGCAACCATAGAAAGCATATTCACCGATGGATGTCACGCTGTTGGGAATGGTGACGGAGGTTAAGCCATAGCAACTTGTGAAAGCATTTCTACCGATGGATGTCATGCTGTTGGGAATGTCGATGGAGGTTAAGCGAGAGCAATTTGCGAAAGCATAGTTACCGATGGATGTCACGCTGTTGCCAATGGTGACGGAGGTTAAGCCAGTGCAACGTTGGAAAGCAAAGTCACCGATGGATGTCACGCTGTTGGGAATGTCGATGGAGGTTAAGCCAGAGCAACCTTGGAAAGCATATTCACCGATAGATGTCACGCTGTTGGGAATGTCGACGGAGGTTAAGCCTTTGCAATAATAGAAAGCATAGCGACCGATGGCTGTCACGCTGTTGGGAATTACTGTGGTAGAGCACCCTACGATTAACTCATTAGTTGCAGTTTCAATAATGGCATTGCAATTATTACGTGAATCATATTTATTATTACCATTTTCAACGATGACGGAGGTTAAGCCAGAGCAACCATCGAAAGGATTGTCACCGATGGATGTCACGCTGTTGGGAATGGTGACGGAGGTTAAGCCAGAGCAATAGGAGAAAGCATAGCGACCGATGGATGTCACGCTGTTGGGAATGGTGACGGAGGTTAAGCCAGAGCAACCTTGGAAAGCATATTCGCCGATGGATGTCAGGCTGTTGCCAATGGTGACTGAGGTTAAGCCAGAGCAATCAGAGAAAGCCTTGTCACCGATGGATGTCACGCCATCATCAATCATGACAGTCGTAATCTGCTCACGATAGTCGTACCAAGGTGTGGTACCCCAATCATAGTCGCTCATCGCACCACTTCCTTTAATTGTTAGGGTGTGGTCTGCCTCGATATACGTCCAAGTCACGTTCTCTCCACAGGAGCCGCTGTCGTCTGCCATTGCCAGCATGGGCAAAAGGGCAAGAAGGAATAATAAGAAGAAATGTTTTTTCATAATGTTGTTGTTTTTATGTAGTTCATTTAGTCATTAATACATGGTGCAAAGTTACAACATTTTTCTAAAACACAATCACTTTTGCACTAAAATCTTTCACAATAAGACCAAAAACAGCCCGAAGCTTGATACACTTGTTCTTGCTTCGGGCCGTTTCTATCCGTTGTTCTATTGCATCGGACTTAACGGACTTTCACGGACTTTTTTTATTGCATCGGACTTTCACGGACTTTTGCGGACTTTTATTGTTGTCCGTGTTCGTCCGCTGCAAATATATTTCTGCGTATATCTGCGATTTCTGCGTGACTTAAAAAAATTCGACCTGTACGGTTGAAAACTCCTTCAACCAGCCATCCGGTAGTTAATTCTGTGTTCAGTCATCCATCCTTTCAGTTCTCCGTTAATCATTGTTGCTGCAATAACGGCAAGTGCTCCACTTCCTATTCTTGACCACGACATGCCATTATGCTTCTGACGTGTCGCTACGACTAAATCATTTGCCT
>JAEEGL015737648.1_pt1 | contig 11770 bp, 11 predicted proteins | sample 9134231 | NCBI WGS metagenome assembly JAEEGL01 (sample SAMN16246548, study PRJNA631951) | gut metagenome | biome: gut microbiome; feature: rumen; material: fiber-attached | host: Bos | place: Iran: Karaj | collected 2018-10
ACATCGGTATAATCAAGACAGTTCTCCTGGGGTTCGCGACAGCTTTTCGGTTTTCCACACATTTCAAAAAATGGAGCCAGGGTCCAAGGAGCGATATGTCAAGCCCCCCGTCTGTGACGAGTCAGGGGACGGCAGATTCGTTCGGCAGGGCACCAGCCTGCTTAACATAGCGGGTGAAAAAACGAGAGCATCGGCTCCCTGGGGTACAAAAAAGCACCGGTATATCCGGTGTTTTTCTATTGCCTGCTTTATTTTCCCAGGGTAAGACGGGTGGAAAAGGGAAGTCCCCACGCGTACCAGGTGACCACGGCCTCCCGGACGGAATGCATGGAACGGGCGGTCAGGAAGGTTACGGAGAGATCGGCGGCGCCGCCGGGGGAAAGGGAATGATCCGCCGGATCTCCGATACAAAGCACATCTCCGGTCATGGGTGTAACCTGGATTTCAACGGTGTCCACGGGAAGAAAAGAATGATTTTCCGCATGCAGGGTCCAGGTATAGAACAGATAGTTTTCCGGAGAGGCAAGGGGAGCGGAAGAATACTCCGTACCTGCGAAGGTTTTGGATTCCAGGCTTGATTTCAAATCGGCGAAATAATCGGCCTGATTCAGCGGGTCCGTTGCGACAACGGAGGAGAAAGCTACCGTAAAATTGGACGAAGTATACAGATAACCGACACCGGCCAGGGCGGCGATGACCAGAATGACCAGGAGAATGGCAAGCGGCTTCATTCCTCCACCTCCGACAGAATCCGATTCATTTCTTCAATCATTTCCGCGTCCTTCAGGCTGAACTTGAATTCCACCCGGCGGGAAGCGTCCGGATTTTCCCTTCCGTCTGCGTCATAAACCAGGTCCGAGGAACTGCGGCCTTTGGCGGTGAGAATCTGCTGCAGGCGGACTTTCTGAGCATGGGATAGGGAGGGCATGTTGAGACAGTAGAGGGCGACCTGAAGGGCACGGTCCTGGCTGAGCTTCAGGTTGCTCTGGTATGTACCGCTGGAATCTGTATGGCCTTCGATAATGATTTCTCCAAGATAACTGTTGTATTTGTCCTGCAGGAGGACATTCAGATAGACCGGGATGAACCGGTTCAGGAGTTCCTGGCCTTCCTCCTTGATGGCCGACTTGCCGGTTTCAAAGAAGACGGAGGAATCCAGCACAATATCGCCGGTGTTGGCATCCACGGTAGCTTTCATATTGGCGGCGGTCAGGGAGGCGGAAAGCTCCCGGATCATGGTGGTGCGGATACCGATCAGGTCATCGATTCGCCGGGCCTGGGAGGCCAGGGCCAGCTGCTGTTCCTCCAGCCGGGCGGTGGCGTCGTCCAGCGCCTTCTGCTTAACGAGAAGGGCGGCTTTTGCGTTTTCCAGCTCTTCCTCGCGTATGATCAGGGTGGCCTGGGTGGAATTCAGTTCCTTTTCCTTGGCGGAGAGGGTATCCTGCATTTTGTCCAGGTCGGTCTGAATAATAATCAGCGCCTGTTCCTTGGCGTTCAGTTCATCCCGGGCCAGGTTCAGGGCCAGCGCCTGCTCATCCAGCTTTCTGTTTTTATCTTCCAGCATCGTGAAATAATTAAACAGGCTGTAGGCCAGAATGAGCACGAAAATCAGCAGCAGCGCCGCCATCATGTCGGAATAGCTGATCCAGCTTTGTCCTCCCTGCGCGCCGCGGGAAGCCCGGCGGTTATGAATGCGTTGACGCGCCATGAATTACGCCTCCTTCGCCAGGGAAGACAGGGTGGTATGAATGGATTTGACATTTCCCTGCATGGAGGAAAGCACGGAAGAGATTTCCTTCAGGGAAGCTTCGCCGGAATCGGCGGTCAGGAGCGAGATCCGTGAGCCCAGGTCGGCAATCAGCTTTGACAGATCCTTGTTTTCCTGCTGAATACGGTTGAGCAGGTCCGCCGTGCGCTTTTCGTAGTTTTCATCCCGCTGCCGGATCTGGTTGATGGATGTCATATATGAATCAAACTTGTCCAGGATATGGTTGGTCATTTCCTGCAGGGAACGGGCATTGGAAACGATTTCCCGGGCAGCGGAAACGGTCTGGCCGGTCTGCTGGGCGGCAGCAATCTGGTTCTGGGTCACCGCATCCATGGCGGAGGCCATGGCGGAGAACTGATTTCCCAGACTTCGGTCCATTTCGTCCAGGAAACGGGCTACAATGCGGTTGACCCCGTCGATCTGATTCCGGGTGGCGCCGATGATAAAACGATCCATGGAATCGGAAACGGGGGTCATGGCCCGGGTGATGCTGCGGCCTACATTATCCGCCAGCCGGTCCACCAGCGTATCGTTGATGCCCTGAAGCATATAATTCCGGTCCTGGTTGAGGATGATCATCTGCACATCGTTGTCCAGGGGACGGGACATGGCCAGCTGGGTGAAGGAAGTGACAAAATCGTCAATAGCCCGGTAGCTGGAGCCCTGGGAGATACGGTTCAGCATATTGAAGACAATGCTGCAGGAAATACCGGCCACGGAGGTGCCAAAGGCAAAACGCATGCCTTCCAGCAGCGTGGGGATCCCTTCCACCAGCTGGGCGGAGTCCGCGAAATTCAGGGAGGAAAGCCCCCGGGAAAGACCCATGAACGTGCCGAGAATGCCCAGGGAGGTCAGCAGGTTCGGAATCAGCTCCGCCAGCGTTGCGTTGCCGGGGCCGTGGGTGACGGTATCATCGTTGATATAGTCTTCCACATTGGTGGGAAGGCCGCGGCGGTCCAGCTGTTCCGCGTTCTGAAGAAAGCGGAGCCAGGTTCCCCGGAGCCGTTTGCCCACAAAGCCGGCTTGCTGCCAGACCGGTTTATCCGTGGTGTGGCCGGCTTCCGCCTGCAGGCGGGAAATGGCCCGGCGAAGGGATGAGGTGGTGCGCCACAGGGGAAGAAGGCACTTGAACAGGCCGATCAATGTGACAACAGCAATCGCGGAATATACAAGATAATCGGCCAGACCCGGAAGGAGCGCCGTTACTTTCGACAGATCAGGCATGGGTTCCGCCTCCTTGATACGAAGATATTTCATTATATCATTTTAAAATTGAAATGTAAATGAAACATAAAAGTAACAATAAGAAGGAAAAGCCGGAAACGGAGATCATGGACACAGTACGGGGAGCGTGGTATAATGCCATGGAAGAAACTTTAGTATTTCTCCATTCAAAAAAATCATTGGTTCCGGGAGGAATTTCCTTTATGAAACGCAGCGAAATCAACAAACTGAAAGAAAAAATGGATCAGCTGGAACTGCACAGGGCGGACGGAACTGTCGGGACAGCCCGAAAAAGCCTGAAGGATATCAACAAAATGAGCCGGAACTTTATCATTCCGCTGGTTCTGTTTTATTTTGTGATCGGCCTGCTGCTGATTCTGCTGAAGCAGATGGTGACCAACGTGGCCGCCTGGGTGGTGGCGATCGGCCTGGCTGCGGCGGGCGGATGGCTGGTTTGGCGCTATTTCAAGTCCAGCATGGAACGGCGGATTGCCGGCGCGGACCTGGCAGTGGGCCTTGTGGTGCTGCTGGGAGGCATCCTTCTGATGACAAGCCCCACGGATATGGAGGACGTTTTCCCCAAAATCTGGGGCCTTTCCCTGATTTTCGGCGGTTTCCTGAAAGTGCAGTACGCCTTTGACGAAAAAACACTGGATATCAACCGATGGTGGATTATGCTGATTTTTGCTGCGGCTTCCCTGGTCATCGGCATACTGGCACTGATGAACGAGACTATTTTCGGGGACAACCAGCATCTGGCTATCGGAATTTTCATGATCGGTGAAGCGATCCTGGACACGGTGACCTACATTCTCCTGCTGAACGGAAAGAAACGGCAGACGGCGGAAACGATTGCTCCGGTGGCGCCTGCTTCCCACGATGTTCCGACGCCCCAGACGCAAATCAACGAGGATCAGTAAGACCGGAGGGCGCGACAAATGAAATACGAAGCGTTGCAAAAACTGACGGATGAAGCGCAGCGGATTGTTTTTTTCGGCGGCGCCGGCGTTTCCACGGAAAGCGGGATTCCGGATTTTCGCAGCGTTGACGGGCTTTATCATCAGAAATATGATTATCCGCCGGAGGAAATCCTTTCCCATACCTTCTTTACAAGCCGGCCGGAAGAATTTTTCCGCTTCTACCGGGACAAGATGCTGCCCCTGGAGGCCAGGCCCAATGCGGCCCATCTGAAGCTGGCGGAATGGGAACGGGCGGGAAAGATGACCGGGGTGGTAACCCAGAACATCGACGGCTTGCATCAGGCTGCCGGCAGCCGGAAGGTTTTTGAACTGCACGGAAGCATTCACCGGAATTACTGCATGAAATGCCGGAAGTTTTACGGACCGGAATTCATTCGGGACAGCCGGGATCCTGTGCCGGTATGCTCCTGCGGCGGAAGGATCAAACCTGATGTGGTGCTGTATGAGGAAGGACTGGATAACGATATTGTTTCCGGAGCGATACACGCCATTTCCACCGCGGATCTGATGATTGTGGCGGGAACCAGCCTGACCGTGTATCCCGCTGCCGGGCTGCTGCGGTATTTTCACGGGAAACACCTGGTGCTCATCAACCGGGATGCCACGCCCATGGACAGTGAATGCGAACTGGTGATCCGGGATAAGGTAGGAGAGGTGCTGGGATCCCTGAAATAGGTTAATTGATGTATTTGTGTAACAACCATCTGTTTTTTGCATGTTCAGACATCCCTTGTCACATTGACAGGGATGTTTCTTCATGATAAGATGCATCAAGCAAAGCGGGGATCCCGCCTGCCACTCGAATGAGGCGGCTTTTTGCTTACAATGGAGGATGAAGAAAATGAATCAGTATCGCGTAGGTATCATCGGAGCGACCGGAATGGTCGGACAGCGTTTTATTTCCCTGCTGAAGGATCACCCGTGGTTTCGGGTAACCTGTCTGGCAGCTTCTGCGCGCAGCGCCGGAAAGAAATACAGCGAAGCCGTCGGCGAACGCTGGGCTTTTGACTGGCCGATTCCTGACTACGCTAAAGATCTGGTTATCGTGGATGCGGCGGACATTGACGCCGTGGCGGAGAAGGTGGACTTCTGCTTCTGTGCGGTGGACATGAAGAAGGACGAAATCCGCGCGCTGGAAGAAAACTACGCCCGGCACGAAATTCCGATCGTCAGCAACAACAGCGCATGCCGCGGCATCGAGGATGTACCGATGGTGGTGCCGGAAATCAACGCCGGTCATCTTGAAGTGATTGAAACGCAGCGGAAGCGTCTCGGCAGCAAGTACGGTTTCATTGCCGTGAAGCCCAACTGCTCCATTCAGAGCTACGTTCCCGCGCTGACGCCCCTGCTGGATTTCGAACCCACGGAAGTGAGCGTATGCACCTACCAGGCCATCAGCGGAGCCGGAAAAACCTTTAAAACCTGGCCGGAAATGGTTGACAACGTGATTCCGTATATTGGGGGAGAGGACGAAAAGAGCGAGAACGAACCCCTGAAGCTGTGGGGCACGGTGAAGGATCTCGGCAACGGCAAGGTGATCGTGAACGCGGAGAAGCCCGTGATCAGCGCCCAGTGCCTGCGGGTTGCCGCCAGCGACGGCCATATGGCTGCGGTGTCCGTGCGGTTTGCAAAGAAGGTTACGAAGGAGCAGATCCTGGAACGGTGGGCCAACTATGAAACGGAAGCCCAGCGGCTGGAGCTGCCCAGCGCGCCGAAGCCCTTCCTGCAGTATTTTGAGGATCCCAGCCGTCCGCAGACCCGGCTGGACCGGGACTTCCAGAACGGCTTCGGGGTCAGCATCGGCCGGCTGCGGGAGGACAAGATTTTTGACTGGCGTTTTGTATGCCTGAGCCACAACACCATCCGGGGTGCTGCCGGCGGCGGTATCCTGACCGCCGAACTGCTTTGCCGGAAGGGATATATTACGGCAAAATAACAACCGGCAGGATTCAGAAAAAGTTCGTTGTTTAACTGAAGATTCGTGAAGGCAGAGTAGCGTTTTCCGCGTCAAGTGTCCGTGAACGGGGAGTTGTCATGGAACGAAACAGCGACAGCTGTGCGGTGGAAAATGCGCATCCCGCTGCTTTTCCGGCAGGAAGCCTCTGCGAATCATTGTCTGCAGGACAGAATGATTTGATAAGGAGGCTTTTTCTGTGAACGGAAAGAAAAGTTATCACCGGAAATACTTCCGGACGCCTTTCAGCGCGGCCTACTGGGAACAGGCTTTTTCGGAACTGAAAAACACCCGGGCACTGGTTTTTGCGGCGCTGATCCTGGCGCTTCGGATTGCCATGAAGCCGCTGAAAATTCCGATTGCCGCGGATGTGAACATCACCTTCGGATTTATCTTCAACGCCCTGGGATCCATGGTGTACGGGCCGGTAGTGGCCCTGCTCAGCGGTGCAGTATCAGACACCCTGGGGTACCTGATCGCCCCCAGTGGAGCGTATTTTTTCCCGTTCATTTTCCTGGAAATGGGCGGATCCCTGATTTTTGCCCTTTTCCTGTACAGCACGGACATTACGCCGGTTCGGCTGATCCTGGCCAAATTCTGTGTGAACATGTTCATCAACATCCTGCTGAATGAACCGATTATGGTGCTGTATTACCGGGACGTTCTGCACCTGACCACCTATCAGCCCTTTGTGCTGGTTCGCATCGTGAAAAACATCGTGATGCTTCCGATTGAATCCGTCATCCTGATGATTGTATTCCGGGCGGCTATTCCGGCACTGGGACGGACAGAGTTCCGGGTGGCGGGAAAAACGGAGCTGGACTATACCAAAAGGCATATCGCGCTTCTGTGCATCCTGTTTGTGGTCGGCGCGGCGGCTGTAACCGGATACGTGATTTACGACTACAACAACAAATCCTTCAGCGCGGACTATTCCGCAGCGGAACGGCTGAACAAAAACCGGGAGATGAACGCCTGGGTGCTGAAGGAAAAGACGGACCTGAAAGCGGAGGATACCGTAACCATCATTGAAAGCGCCCGTTCCAAAGCTTTTCAGAAGGAAATGACCTACGAGCTGGCGATTTACAGAATTGACCGGGATCAATACGAAAAAAAGTATGCGGAAGCTGAAAAGGCCATTGCAGAAGGAGCGGAAGGCGCAAAAGCCTACACGGAGGATACCCTGAACGGATATTCCAAATCCAAGGCGGCCAAGGATGACGCCCTGGTCCGTATCGGTTCCGCCACGGCAATAACGGACAAAAACACCGGAGAGCAGCTCTCCATGGAGATCACAATGAGCTGGAATGAGGAAAGCAAACCATGACCGGAAAGAAAAAGAACGAAGCCCTGGCCCTGCTGGAAGAAATGTATCCGGAGGCCAAAGCGGAACTTGTTTTTTCCAATCCCTATGAAATGCTGGTGGCTACCATGCTCAGCGCCCAGTGCACGGACAAGCAGGTGAACCGGGTGACCCCTGCCGTTTTTGCACGCTGGCCGGACGCGAACGCCATGGCGGAAGCGGATGAGGAAGAGCTTTTTCCGCTGGTGAAAAGCTGCGGATTCAAAAGCAAGGCGGGAAACATCATCGCAGCCTGCCGGATTATCCGGGAGAAGCACGGCGGGAAAGTACCCGATACGATGGAGGAGCTGACGGCATTGCCGGGCGTGGGAAGAAAAACGGCGAACGTTGTGCTGTACAATGCTTTCGGAATTCCCGCGTTTGCGGTGGATACCCACGTTTTCCGGGTCAGCAACCGGATCGGCCTTTGCCGGGCGGATACGGTGGAGGAAACAGAAAAGCAGATGACCCGGCTGATTCCGAAAGAAAAATGGGGAAATGCGCACCACTGGCTGATCTGGCACGGACGGCGGGTCTGCAAGGCGCAAAGACCGCTGTGCGAAGAATGCGGACTGCAGGCGGTGTGCGAAAAAAGAATCAAAAAATAAAGCAAACGAAAAGAGACCGGATCGCTGTTGGACCGGTCTCTTTTCCGTTTCCGGCAGATGCCGGGAAGGAATTTATTCCCAGAAAATCAGGTCGAAGGCAGGAACGGATTCGACGCTTTCCTCTGACTGAAACTGATAGGGGCCGATGCATTTTCCGTAGAAGGTATGCTTTTCCTCCACGGAGAAAGCGGGTTCCTGCTCTGTGTTGAAGATCAGCAGCTGGCTGTAATGACCGGCGGATTCGGCGCCGGCCACCGTGATGCGCCATTCGTCGCCGATTTCATCCATGGCGATGACCCGACCGGAGAAGGTCATAATCTTATTGACATACTGATCGATCCGGGTGGCCACGGAATTGTATCCGATCCGGAGCGCCTGCTTGCGGATCAGGGCTTTGCGGGCTTCATCAGTCAGGGTTCGGCTGACCGTCCAGGAGAAACGTTTGGTTTCATAATTCTTTTTGGAAAGGACGAGGGCAATGCTGTATTCGCCTTCATTCGTCATGGGAATCTTAAAGGTGAAACGGCCGGTGCCGTTGGGAGTGGATTTCTTTTCCCAGGTAAAGTGGTCGCAGGTTACCAGGCACTGCACCTCAACCCCCTTCATGGTGGTGCCGGCCAGGACCAGCTCTTCCGAGGGGTTGACATCCGGCACCGGGGCATCCAGTTCCAACGGGATCAGCGTTTTTTTATACAGGGTGGTGTTGAAAACCGTTTCCGCCACCAGGGTGTCTTCCCGGAAAACATTCAGCGTCATGAGCCAGACGTTTTCTTCGCCTTCGGGAATGGTGACCTTCAGCCTGAAAGCGCCGGTGCGGTTGTTGGCATCGGTTTCAAAGCGCAGGGGCGTATCGGAATTCAGCCGCATGAGGACGCCGATCAGATGGAGACCGGGTTCCGTGGTGCCTTCCACCGTGAAGGTATTGGTATTGGTTTCCGCAGGGGGCGGCGCGGTGACGGTAAGCGGAACAGAGCCGGTGGTGGATACCACGGAGCTGTCCTCCGGAGCGGCGGTTTCGGCTCCGCCCTCCGCAGCGGGGGCGGCATCAGCGCTTCCGGCGGGAGAAGCAGCAGCGGCAGTAAAGGTGCTGATGACCTGATAAAGTTCGTTGGTGTTGCTGTCCACAGGCAGCTGATTATAGACCTTCAGATCGAAGACCACGGTATATCCCTGATAGACTGTGCGGGCCATATAGCCCCTGTATTCACCGGCGCCGAAGGATCGCTTGTACTTCAGCAGAAGATAATAGGAGGCCCCGGCGTGTTTCTGCTCCGAAGACTGGAAGGTGTAGCCCTGACCGGCCCAGTATTCGCTGTTTTTGAAGGAAGCCTTGAATTCATTCCAGGCGGCTTTGTCGTCCGGATGATGCATCAGATCAAAGTATTTGGCGGAGTCATCATCCTGCAGGACCGTGATTTCCAGGCAGGAATACTTTTTCTGAATGGGACTCCAGGCCTGAACCACCACACCGCGCGCGTCCCAGTCGGCTTCAGCCTGCTCCCGGGTCATGCCCATGGCGCCCAGGAACTCCGCGCTTGTGCCGAGATCCTCCCGAAAAAGAAGGGTCCGCTTCTTTCCCTTCAGGGTCACCTGACCGGGAGCGGGGGCAAGGGAAACATCTTTATCAGCATATGCAAAAGCACAAAGGGAAACCAGCAGGGACAGCAGAAGCACAAACCACAGTTTACGCAAGGAAGTCACCGGCCTTTCAGAAAAATACTTTGCGAAGGAACCGCACGGAACATGCGGAAAAACAGCCTTTCAGCAGGGATACAACCAATAAAGTATAGCATAGCAAAGGAAAAATTGGCAAGTTTCACCGGCTCCCGGCAGACGGGGATTCCGGGGAGGCGGCACGGGACACCAGCGCTTTCCGGCGGCGGAGAAAGGACTCCCGGTCCAGCATGACAAGCCGGCCGCAGGTATTGCAGCGGATGCGGATATCCGCTCCGGTGCGCAGGACGGTCCATTGATCCCCGCCGCAGGGATGCGGCTTGCGGGTGCGGATCACATCGCCGATCAGAATCGTTTCCACGGTTTCACTGGACATAAAATACCTCCGTACACAAACAGACAACGATTGAACGGGAAAAGATGATCCCGCAGCGGGAAAATTATAGCATAATTCCGGAGAAAGGAACAGGAGTCCCGAAGGCGGCGGAAACGGCGGAAACCCATCCGCCGGAGCGGGGAAGGTTTACATCGGCGGCGGAATCTGATAAAATTCAGCGAGAAAGAGATGCTGCGGCGCGGCAAACAGGAGCGAAAAAATATGAACCAGACAGAGCGTCCCATCGGGGTATTCGACAGCGGCGTGGGGGGAATCAGCGCCCTTCAGGCCATGATCCGCACCCTTCCGCAGGAACGCTTCATATATTATGGAGATACGGCCAACGCCCCGTACGGAACCAAAAAAACCGAAGAGGTGATTGCCTGTGTCGAGCGGGTGACAAAGCACCTGCTGGAGAAGGACATCAAGGCGCTGGTGATTGCCTGCAATACGGCTACCGGTGCGGCGGCCTACACGCTGCGGCGGGAGCTGACCATTCCCGTGATCGGGATGGAACCGGCCCTGAAGCCGGCCTCGGAGATCCGGAAAACCGGGGACATTCTCGTTCTGGCCACACCGCTGGCCCTGCACCAGGAAAAATTCAACCGCCTGATGGAAAAATACGGGGAAGGGGCTGTCCGCGTGCCCTGCACCGGACTGATGGAACTGGTGGAACAGGAAAACTGGGACGGAGCCAGGAAATACCTTCAGGAGGTATTTGCCCTGTACAACCTGAAAAAGGTGGACGCGGTTGTGCTGGGCTGCACCCATTACGTGTTTCTGAAAAAGATGATCCGGGAAATGCTGCCGGAGCATATTGTGATTACGGAAGGGAGCGCCGGAACGGCCCGCCAGCTGAAGCGGGTGCTGGCCCGGGGAAAAATTCTGCGGGAGACGGGAGAAGGCAGCGTGGAGCTGGAAACCAGCGGCCCGGAAAGTGAGCTGGAGAAGATGCGCAGGCTGCTGAACCGGTTGATTCCGGAATAAAAATGCCCAAAAAGTCCAAAAACGAGTCAGTTTTTGCTTTTCAATCCCACATCAGTGTGGTATAATTGAATTTGACATGGCATATGATTCCCATTGTTTGTTCTGGGAAACATGGGATGATATTTGTTAAAAAACGATTTGGAGGAATTTACTATGGCTGAATTCGCAACCGGAAACATTCGGAATATCGCCCTCTTGGGTCATGGCAGCGAGGGCAAAACCACGCTGACTGAGGCGATGCTCTTTGCTGCCGGAATGATTGACCGTCAGGGCAAGGTGGAGGACGGAAGCACGGTTTCCGACTTCGATCCTGAAGAGAAAAAACGCGGTTTTTCCATCAGCGCCAGCTATGCGCCTGTTCCGTGGGCCGGAAAGGTCATTAACGTGATCGACGTGCCCGGATACTTTGACTTCATCGGCGAAATGATGGGACCCCTGCGGGTTATTGAGACGGCCGTGATCGTCGTGGGCGGCGTGAACGGACTGAGCGTCGGTGCGGAAAAAGCCTGGGATTATGCCGGAAAACACAATCTGGGCAGGATGTTCATCGTAAACCAGATGGACCGTGAACATGCCAATTTCGAAAAAGTTACCGCCCAGCTGAGAGAAAAATACGGCTCCAGCGTGGTGCCGATTCTGCTGCCCCTGGGACAGGGCGCCGGATTCAAGGGCGTTGTGAACGTTCTGGAGAAGAAAGCCTATGAAGGCGCCTACAAGAAGAGCACCGAAGTTCCGATGCCCAAGGAGCTGGAAGCCGAAGTCAACGAAGCTTTCGAATATCTGACGGAACAGGCCGCCGCGGCGGACGATGACCTGATGATGAAATATCTGGAAGGCGAGGAGCTGACCTATGACGA
>JAEEGL015768651.1_pt1 | contig 11770 bp, 9 predicted proteins | sample 9134231 | NCBI WGS metagenome assembly JAEEGL01 (sample SAMN16246548, study PRJNA631951) | gut metagenome | biome: gut microbiome; feature: rumen; material: fiber-attached | host: Bos | place: Iran: Karaj | collected 2018-10
GACGAAGAGAATCTCGATGGTCTCAACTTCCTCGCTGGCAAGCGTGTCGATCAGGTCAACAAGATGGCCGAACTGGGCACCCAGATTGCTCATGTCGATGGCGGCGTGCCCAACTTCAAGATTGAGATTGACAAGCTCGATGAGTACAACCTCGGCCAACTCATCTACTTCTTCGAGCGTGCCTGCGGTATCTCTGGTTACATCCTCGGTGTCAATCCGTTCAACCAGCCCGGTGTAGAGGCTTACAAGAAGAACATGTTCGCCCTGCTCGAAAAGCCAGGCTACGAAGAGGCCACCAAGGCCATCAAGGCTCGCCTCGCCGAGTGATATTTCCTCCGAAATTCTTTCGGAAATAGTCATGAATAGGTTCGAGGGGTTCAAAAGCACAAATGCTCGAACCCCTCGAATTTTTTTTGTTTAAATTTCCTTCTCAAAAATGCTGAAAGCCTTCTTGTTCGATATGGATGGCGTGCTCTTCAATAGTATGCCGAAACATGCTGAAGCTTGGTATCAGGTTATGGGCGAACACTATGGTTTCGTCTGCGACCGCACGTTCTTCTATCTGGTCGAAGGTTCGACCGGCCAACAGGTTATCGATGACTTCTTCGTTGAGCAACGCGGACGTCATGCCGAACCTTGGGAAATTGAGATGATCTATCGGGAAAAGTCGCAGACCTTCGTGCAACTGGGAGCTGCTGAGCCGATGGTGGGAGCTGCCGACGTACTTCGTAAAGTGGGAGAGAAGGGTCTGACGCGTGTGCTGGTGACGGGCAGCGGCCAGCCTTCGCTGATCAATAAGCTGAATTATGTCTATCCGAACGTCTTCGATTGGAGCCGTATCGTATCGGCCAAGGATTGCCCCATTGGTCATGGCAAGCCGATGCCTGACCCGTATCTGATGGGTTTGGTCAAGGCGGGAAATATCAAGCCTTCCGAAGCCATCGTTGTCGAGAATGCGCCGATGGGCGTGCAGGCCGGACATGCAGCGGGAATCTTTACGGTAGCTGTCAATACGGGTCCGCTCGATCCGCAGGTTCTTCGCGATGCGGGAGCCGACATCGTGCTTAGTGGCATGACTGAACTTGCCGAACGCTTCGACGAGATTCTCGCCTTACAACAAGAGCTTTGTACTGATGACATCGGCCATCAGGATCATGATGGAACTGATGACGACCGCTTGCGTCGAGTTGCGTCCCACCTGTAGTGCTCCGCCCTTCACGGTATATCCGAAGAACCCCGAGACAGTGGTGATGATGAAGCCGAAGATCATCGACTTCTGGATGGCATAATCGATATGGCTGATGTCGAAGTAGAATTGTATGCCCGTCACGTAATCGTCCACGGTTGGTGTTCCAGTCAGCATGCACAGGATGCCGCCGCCAATCAGGCCCAGCGAGATGGACAGGATAACGAGAATAGGCATCAGCGAAACCACCGCACAGACCTTTGGCAGAATCAGGTAGTTGGCCGAATTGACGCCCATGATTTCCATGGCATCAATCTGCTCGGTCACGCGCATGGTGCCAATCTCCGATGCAATGTTCGAACCTACCTTACCGGCCAGTATCAGACACATCATCGCCGACGAGAACTCGAGCATCAGGATTTCGCGCGTTGCAAAACCGATGAGGTATTGGGGGAGGAGCGGGTTGTCGAGATTCTTCTGGATCTGGATGCACGAGACGGCACCGATGAACAGCGAGATGATGCCAATGATGCCAATCGAGTCAATCACCAGCCCGTGACATTCCTGCAGATACTGATGGCCGAACATGTTCCAGCGGTCTGGCTTGGTGAAGACCTTCTTCATCAAGAGCACATATCGACCGAAGTCGCTGATCCATCTTGTCAGCATCATAGCAGCTGTAACGAAATTTTAATTGTTAAATATTGTTTGGTAATTGCCAATTATTGCAATTTCGCGGTGCAAAGATACAAAAAAAAATGATAAAGTGTACAAAATAGATTTTGTAATTGAGAAAAATTCACTATCTTTGCACCGAAAATCACCGAATCGCCCCAAAATTTGGCTTGTCAGGCCTTCGGTTGATCCGTATAATTTGAGTTTGTTATAAAGAAAATAGGAAATGGAAGAGCAGGTGAGTGTACTACGTACCGATAACCTCGTCAAGCGTTATGGGCCGCGCACGGTGGCCGATCATGTCAGCATCGACGTTCGTCAGGGCGAGATTGTAGGACTTCTGGGACCGAATGGCGCCGGCAAGACTACCACATTCTACATGACTACAGGACTGGTGACGCCCAATGAGGGACGAATCTTCCTCGACGACCAGGAGATCACCAAGCTGCCCGTCTATCGTCGTGCCAAGTTAGGCATCGGCTATCTGGCACAGGAAGCTTCGGTCTATCGCAAGATGTCGGTCGAGGACAACCTGCGTGCTACGCTCGAAATGACCACCATGACACCCGAAGAGCAGCGCGACAAGCTCGAGTCACTCATTGCCGAGTTCCGCCTCCAGAAGGTGCGTCGCAATCTGGGCGACCGTCTGTCGGGTGGCGAGCGCCGTCGTTGCGAGATTGCCCGTTGTCTGGCCATCAGTCCCAAGTTCATCATGCTCGACGAACCTTTTGCCGGTGTCGATCCTATTGCCGTCGAGGATATCCAGTACATTGTCTATAAGCTCAAGGACAAGAACATCGGCATTCTCATCACCGACCACAACGCACCCGAAACACTATCTATCGTCGATCGTGCCTACCTCCTCTTCGAAGGCAAGATTCTCTTCCAGGGCACCAGCGAAGAACTCGCTGCCAATCCTGTCGTACGCGAGAAGTACCTCGGTCGTAACTTCGTCTTTATCCGCAAGAAGTTCGACCAACCTTCCACCACCGAAGAGGTAGCTATGCGTGCTGCCGCCGAACAATCCACTTTATAAATTTATAATCCTATGAAAACATTCAAATTGGGCATCATCGGCGCCGGATGGATCGCCGATCAAATGGGCAAGACGCTCACTCCCATCCCCGGTTACGAAGTCTATGCCATCGCATCCCGTACCTTAGAGAAGGCGCAGGCTTTCGCTGCGCGTTACGGCTGTACCCGCGTTTACGATTCCTACGAGGCTCTCGTCCAGGATCCTGATGTAGATCTTGTCTATATCGCCACGCCTCATTCGCATCACTATGCACACACTCGTCTGGCCTTGGAGTACGGCAAGCCTTGCCTCGTCGAGAAGGCATTTACGGCCAATGCAGCCGAGGCCAAGGAACTTCTCGACCTGGCCCACGAGAAAGGCATCTTTATCACCGAAGCCATCTGGACCCGCTACATGCCTCTGTCCCACAAGGTCAAGGAGATTATGGAAAGCGGCATCATTGGCCAGCCCCGCCTCCTTCAGGCCAGCCTCTGCTACATGATGGAGCAGAAGCCACGCATCGTTCGTGCTGATCTTTGTGGCGGTGCCCTGCTTGACCTTGGAGTCTATGCCCTCAACTTCGCCCGTATGTATTTCGGTACCAATATAGTCCGTCAGGTCAGCAACTGCCACCTGGGTCCTACAGGCATGGATATGCAGGAATGTATTTCCCTCAGCTTTGCCGATGGCAAGATGGCCAACCTCCAGTCGGGTGCCCTTTGTCTCAACGATCGTCGCGGCATCATCAGTGGCACCGAAGGATATATCAGCGTCGATAACATCAATTGCCCCGGCCGTATTGAGGTTTGGCGCAACTACGAACTTGTAGCCACCTACGACCGTCCAATCGATATGGTCAGCGGCTATGAATACCAGGTGTTCGAGTGCAAGCGCTGTCTCGAACAAGGTCTCCTCGAATCGCCCCTGATGCCTCACGCCGAAACGCTCTCCATCATGGAGCAGATGGACTCCCTCCGACGTGAATGGGGCGTCCGCTATCCGATGGATCGATAATATCTCAAGTTTCGCTAAATGCGAAACTATATTGGAGTTATCGGTAGTAAACGGGAGTTAACAGACTTCCTGCCTGTGGAGTTAACGGACAAATGTGCCGTTGGAACCTCTTTTCGAAAGGCAAAGGTAACGTCCGATAACTCCCGTTTTCTCCCCTATATCAACAAGTTGAGCAAATGCGAAACTTGAGTAATATTTTTGAAATGGAGTGTCTAAATGGATAGTTACTCCATTATTTTTGAATTTAGCACAAAAAGTTCACAAATTGTTCTAAGTTTGCCAAAGGTAGCACAAAAAGTTTAGAAATTGTGCCAAGTTTGTCGAAGATAGCGCAAAAAGTTTAGAAATTGTGCTAAGTTCGCCGAAGGTAGCACAAAAAGTTTAGAAATTGTGCTAAGTTTGTCAAAGATAGCACAAAAAATTTAGAAATTGTGCTAAGTTTGTCAAAGATAGCACAAAAAGTTCACAAATTGTGCTAAGTTTGCCGAAGATAGCACAAAAAGTTTAGAAATTGTGCTAAGTTTGCCGAAGGTAGCACAAAAAGTATAGAAATTGTGCTACTTTCGTCGAAGAAAATAAAAATGTGTTCATAGACGTCTTATCTCACTCGAATGTTGATCTTTTATGCTGTCATTCATTCTGAATTATTATGAGATAGTGTAATCTTGCCATGTGTCCGGTTATTGACTATGGCAGTCAATGGAACTATTTACTTGAATTATTTATTTGCAGATAGAGCTTAGTACCAACCTGTTTTATTGTAATGATGTTCGATAAATATTTTACTCTCAATCTTTATGCAACAATACTGTATCTCAATTGGAGTGTAGAGTCGATAGTTTCGCTTATAATGACGATAAAACATATAATAATTTGAAATAATCAACAAATAGTTGTGTTTTTTCAGATTTTTTTTTGTATATTTGCCTCGTTTTACTCTAAATATTTTTTGTAATAAAAGACTTCGTTAAGCGTAGAACATATAGATAGTCATCACATCTTAGGTACATATTGTTTGGGATATTTACTTAGTTTCGACTCAAGTTTCACTCTTAGCAATGATAGAGATCGGTTAGGCAAAAGTAATTTAGTTCTTTAAATATATTAACAATTCTCTAGCATGAAGTATGAGAATTTAACTTAGTTATTGATTATGTTGTATATTCATCATCAACGGGGGTTCTCGCATCCCCATGAACAAGAACAATTGGACACAATATTGCCAATTTTAGATAATTATTTTAGTGGCAACACTAATGCTTATTTGTTAGCTAATGTCAACTTTGGCGGAGTTGAGCCAGATGCGATGTTGGTTACAACAAATTATGTTATAGGCATTGAATTCAAAGACTATGGAAGCAATAATAGAGATACTCCTCAAAAAGTGGTATGCATGGAAAATGGGCCATGGAATGTCTTAAAGTATAATGGAGACCCCATAAAAGATAAGGAAGGTAATGCTTTGTCCGTAAAAGGTGGCACTTTTGGTAATCCTTATGATCAGGCAAATTATAATCGAAAAATAGTCAAAGGTGATTTATCCAATTTTTTACATTCTGATAAGATAGGAAATAGTGTATTCTGGTTTATAGTATTTAATAGGTACATGGAAGCAGATGTTCAAAATCTAAATGCTCCATGGCTTAAAGTTTTGACAAATGATTCAATTGTAAGGCAATTGAATTTAATTGGTAGTGCCCCAATTTTTAAAGATGATAATGTTATAAGAGGTTGGTTAGCACGTCATGGTATCTCCATTTTTTGTTCTATCTTTGAATATCCACATAAAAAACCTGTTGTCATAAAAGAATCCCCAAAGTATTATCCAGATAATCAACAATTGATCAAAGAACTGTCTGAATATTATGCTGAAAAGGCTAATCATGGACGAGTAATATTCCTTCTCATCATGAGTTCGATAATGACTTTGACCATGATGTTTCGTTGGTGGTGGAACACTCGTCCTATTTGGTGGGCTATTATTACAGTACTTCTAGTGGCTTTTGGCGTTTGGTATTTTTTTGAGCGTAGAACTACTCGTTTTTTTCGAGACGTGCCAAAAAAAGGTGAAATAATAGATAATAGGGCATACATCAATGGACTTAACCAATTTAATTGGATGTCCATCGCCCTAAATCATGTTTGTTGGTTTTTGGTCGCTTTTCTCTTGATTGCGTTTCGCCCTATTTGTGCCGAATTCCTTCCAGTTCATTGTTGCGCCTTTTATGATATGTTAAGGCTGATGAGCATTCTTCTTTATAACTGTGGAATAGCTATTGCTATTGGTACTATTATCAGTTTATTCTATCGTATTTATGAAAAGATAACTGATGTTGACGATAAAAGAACCATATTTTCCAAACTGAATTTGTCTATGATGCCAATCTCCCGATTGGATATTTCATTTGAAGGATATTTCGTTAGAGATTTAAGACGTTGGATTCGAATACTCATTTATATGAGTGCCATGGTTTCTATTCTTTGGTTCGTTTTCACTATCTTAGCAGACAAGAAACTTGTAAAACAAAAATATACATATTGGCCCTCAGCCTTTGTGTTTGGGAATGATGACCCTGTCCCTCCTGATTCTTCAATACAAATATTAGATATGCATTTTAAAGAAGGAAAAGTCGGAAATCTCAGACTAGGCGAGAAACTACAATTACACTTAGTTGTCACGCCAACGAATCATAATGAGGAACTTACGTGCGATTGGACCAAAGAGGTCGCCGAAGTCCGTTGGAAGAATAATACTTTAGAAGTGACGCCTAAAAAACAGGGAGTATGTAACATCACGGTCTCGTCTAGTCCCTCTAATAAGACAGCTGTTTTTCAGGTAAATGTCAAAAAAACAAAAAGTGTTTCTTCACCTCCACCTACACCGTTATCATCATCATCCTCTTCTCCTTCATCCTCTTCTTCTTCACACACGAACATTGTTTCGATGTCTTTCTCGGAAGGGCCTACAGCAACTGTCAAACTTGGAGAAAAACTACGGTTACATCTTGATATCGATCCAGCGAATCATGACGAAGAACTTAAATACGAATGGTCTAAAGATGCCTACGGCGAAAATATAGCGGTAGTGAGTCGGGTTGGTAATTCTTATATTGTGAAACCCATGAAGAGAGGAGAATGTCTCATTACAGTTACATCGAGTCGTACTGGAAAGGAGGCAAGTTGTTTGGTCCGAGTTCAATGAGCCATCCTTTTAAAAAGTGATAGACTCCGATAGCAGCAAGATGGTTTTCCAACACTTGCTGATGAAGTATTATGGTAGATAAAACATTCATCCGAAACGTTATTGAATAGCGTTTCGGGTGATTTTTTTACTGTTATTCTTAGATTTTGGCTCTATTTCTTGGTAATGTTGGAAAAAAGGTGTATATTTGCGGCAACAAATTGGTTATGAATTGACCGAAAGAAATAATATATTATGAGGAGTAGGATTAAACAAGCTATTTGGCTGCTGGTTGCGACCATCGGTATGATTCCCCTTTGGGGATGTGTGAGTAACGGGAATGGAGGAATGTCGGATGGTACCTTTGTTCATCAACCGGCGAATGCGGTGTATCATTGGAAGACAGTTTACAATCCCAATGCTTATGAGAAGGAGTTTCTGAAGAAACATCAGGTGAAGAGGTTGTATCTGAAGTTTTTCGACGTGGGTGTCGATAACCTGTACGATGGGAAAGGGGAGCAACCGGTTCCGATTGCCACCACTATATTTAAGGATTCCATCAAGCACCTTGGCGACATCGAAGTAGTACCCGTAGTCTTCATCACCGTCGATGCCTTGAAATGTGCTTCTCCTCTTTATTCGCTTGCCGAACGTATCGTCGAACGCGTCGATGCCATGTGCTGGGCTAATCACATCGCCTATCGCGAAGTGCAAATTGACTGCGATTGGACACGTGAAACCAAGTCGCTCTTCTTCGACCTTTGCCACGAGGTGAGGTTTCTGCTACTGGAGAAACGGAAAGGACTGAGTGCCACCATTCGCCTGCACCAGTTGCGCGACACGTTGCCCGACATCGATTATGGCGTGCTGATGCTCTACAATACCGAGAACTTGCGGAACCCCGATGTGAAGAATTCCATCTTGAGCAGTAACGTCGTGAAGGAGTATATGCGGCATGTTGAGGCCGACAAGCACTTGGATTTCGCTTTTCCCACCTACGAGTGGACGTTGTGGTTCAAGGACCGGAAGTTCATGGGCATACTTCGTACCAGTGACAACACGAACGTCGATGGCACCTTGCGCCATGAGACGAGCGACTACCACGAGATCATCGAAGCAAAGCGCGCCCTTCGTTCTGAACTGAAGAACATCGGTTATCCTTCTTCGACCATTATTTATCACCTTGATTCTATCAACCTTTCAAAATACAGCGACCATGAGATCTCTGAAATATATCGTCCTTAACCTGTTGCTGCTGATTTGCTCAGAAGTTTTCGCATGCGGAGATTGGGCCTCCGATGCTGGCAATGTACTACTTTACCGAATCATGCCCTTGGACGAAACCGATTATTATGAGTATTGCACCACTTGGAGTAGCGACAATATGTTGCATCTCAAGGTCGATTACAAGGCCGACAACCTCCTATTGTGGCAGAAGCAGACTTCTCCAAGCATCCTCCTCGACGATATTGAGCGCATTGTCTATCGTAGCGATGAGGGTTACCTGATGCGTGTCAGGGAACATCCTGTGCCATCTGACGGGCAAGACAATACTTTCATGCGATGGATTCTTGCACAACATCGTATCGACATATTGGACTTTCTGATTATGGCGAAGCAGAGCGAGAAGGTACGCTTTTCTATGAACGATCCCTGGTATTACGATGTGAAGGACGGCTACCATTACCGGGTGCTCGAGGACGTGGTAGAACAGTGCCGCCAATACACATCTGGCCCGTTGTTGGGGCGTTATGCCCTGCAGATGGTGCGTGCGTTGTGTACGTTGCGCGAATACCAGGCATGTGCTGACTTTTGGGATAGCATCCGCGGGAAACTTGGTAATGATGCCGTCGGGAAGATGACCGAGTTGCGTGCAGCCGCCGCACTCTACAAGGTGGGGCGTAAGGATGAAGCCTTCAACATCTATGCCCGCCATGGTGATGTGGCGTCGATCCGTGCCGTCAATGGTGGTCAGGTCGATGACGAACTGACCTTCGTGTATGACCTCGACCCCAATTCCCCCTATTTGGAAGGAGAGCTGCAGAAATGGCTCCTGTACTATGGCACCTGCCGCCCAGCTGACCTTCGCGATGAATTTGCTTATCATTTCGATTTGGAGAAATACAGAAGTCTGAAGGAGTTGGCCCACCGTGCTATCAAGGAAAAGAAGAGCAGGCAGCTGGCGATGTGGTATTATACGCTGGCCGCGCTTTACGACATGAATGGCGAGTCGCACAAGGCTATGCGATATCTGGTGCAGGGACAACGCTGTCCGAAGAACCCGTATCTGCGCGACACTTACCATGTGCTGCATATGTGGCTCGATGCTCAGACGTCCACCTACGACGAAAACTATGAACTTCGACTGCTGAACGACTTGAAGTGGCTTGCTGGCAAGATCAAGCGGGATGCTACGCCCGAGTTGTATCACAAACTGGATGAGTACAACGATAAAACGGGTGGACACAAAGATGGCTGTTGGGAAATCTATCAATGCGTTTCGAACACCTTCTATTGGAACGATGCCTTGCGGCGCATTCTGTTCAAAGTCGTTTGCCCACGGATGCACGAAGCCGGCAAGTATGTGCGCGAGATACAGTTGGCAAATATGGCCGAAAACTTTTTGGTGCAGCCCAAGGGCTATGCAGGAGAGATGTTTTTGATCATGGATCGGTTGTCGTATGCAGATACCCGCGCCTATTACATACGCATCTTCCAGCCTGAGGACGACTTCGACCGTTTCCTGAACAACCGCAGCAAGACCGACCGAAATTTCTGGTATGACATCCTTGCCACCAAATGCCTACGCGAACGCCGTTATGCCACGGCATGTTACTATCTGCGCAAGCTTCCCGTCAGTTTCCAGCAGACGCTCAATGTCTATCCTTATATGACGAGAGATCCGTTCAGTTACGACATGCAGATACTCCCGCGCGATGCTTCATTGGCCCCCGACTACAAGCTTCATTTTGCAGAATCCATGATGCGATACCAGAAAGATATGCGACACCACCGCGATCCCAACAAACGGGCCGACGCGAAGATACAATATGCCTTAGGTCTGCGTAATTCAGTCCATCGGTGCTGGTTCCTCACGCGCCATAGCAGCAGCTGCGACCATTCCTATATCCAGGGACTTCTTCCCGAGATAGCGTATGCCGAGGATTCCACCATCTATCGACATGAGCAATATGTAGCACTGAGCGAGAAGCTTATCAATGAGGCAATCCTAACCTATACCGACAAGGAGCAGGCTGCCCAGCAGCTCAGGCGCCTGCTGCGCTTCCAGCGCATCATGGACAGCTATGGTGAAACTGCTACCGCCCACGACATCCGTGCACATTGTGACAAGTGGAGGGATTATGCACCCACTATCACTTCTTTGTAAAGATGTTTTGCATCACTTGCAGAAATTCTTTCGATGGACATCGACAACCAGGTTGTTTTCAATTTCGTCACCAAAATTGTCTAACAACTCGTCGAGGGAATGTCCCATCTTATACTCTAGTTCCTCTTGGTACAAAGGAAATATCTGGAGGAATGCCACCTTCTTTCCAAAGCCCAACCATAAAGGTTTTACCCATTGTTCTTCCTTGCCTGTAGAGGGAAGAAGCACACAAGAATTGAATTTTGTATTTTTCGCAACAGGGCTTCCATCCTCTGTCAGATTAATCGTATGACCATAGTAAAGCCATTCCTCCGTTCCAATAGTGAGCCGAGCAGCGGTTTTCAGCACTCTGATTGGCCAGTATTCCTCTTCCTTGTCTGATTTCAGATTCCACTCATCGGGAAGGAAAATGACATATTCTGCCCTGTCATACACTTTAGATTTCAATTCTTTCGGGATATTCATCTCGTATGCTCCCGCACCCATGGTAACGAGTTTATAAAAGGGTTGTTCCTCTGAGGGTGGAACAATAACGATGTCGCAGTGGATGTCGGGCGAAAACACTTCATGTGCCACCAAATCAGATACACCGTATTGTTGATCAATGTATGCTGAGACCTTTTCCAATTCCTTTTCTGTATAATGATACTGCGGAACAGTCTCGTTTCTTTCTTCTTGCATGAAATTTGTTGTTTGAGTGAAAATCGGTGTGACCAACGCGGAAACTAATAGTATATAGGCAAATAATCCTTTATAGTACATCTTTTCTCATTGTTTAAGACCTCCCTTGGAAATGTGATTATCCGAGGGAGGTCTTATATTGGGGAGAACCTTGATTAACGGGTTACGATATCAATAGGAACGTTGAGGATCTTGGCTACCTTGACGAGGGTGTCGATGTGGTGACCAACAGCGGCGGCCATGTGGTGGGTTGGGCCAGCTTCGCTCCAGCGGTTGCAGAACTCGCGGCAGGAAATCGAGAACTTCGTGCGCATGTTGGTATCGCCGAACATGAAGATGGGGCCTTCCTCGTTGACGCCTTCAGCCACGACGAACTTGAAGATACCATTCTTGTCCTGGGTGATGGCGAGGTAGGTGACAGGGCCTACTGGGGGATAGAACTGGGTGAGGTAGCCGCCGCCGGTCTTGCCGTGGAAGACGGGCACAATCTTCATCGTAGGCTTGTGTGCCTGCGAGATGTCGAAGTCACCCGATCCGCTGTGGCCGATGATGCAGATATCCTTCGGGAAGTCTATAGAGTACATCTCGGCCAGTGTACCTGTGCCGGAGATGGTCTTCAGAATACTCATA
>JAEEGL016760878.1_pt1 | contig 11770 bp, 10 predicted proteins | sample 9134231 | NCBI WGS metagenome assembly JAEEGL01 (sample SAMN16246548, study PRJNA631951) | gut metagenome | biome: gut microbiome; feature: rumen; material: fiber-attached | host: Bos | place: Iran: Karaj | collected 2018-10
AGGCTCTTTTTCCTCGCCCTCTTTCTTCTCAGGCTTAACTTCCTCGATGACTGAATCGGAATCAAGCTTTTCGCTTGCCTTTATAGTCTCTGTGCCTTCCTCGTTCTCTTTTGAAAGATATATTTCATAAGGCATGAATGAGCAGTACTTCTCAATAACTTCTCTGGCCTTGTACTCGTTGCAGAACTCAAGGCACTCCTCTGAAAGGTGAAGAGTTACTGTTGTACCAACCTCTGCCTTATCTCCGTCATCCATCTCAAAGTCAGAACCGCCGTCACAGGTCCAGTGAACAGCTGTGCCGCCCTTGTATGAAAGAGTGTCGATATCTACTGAATCAGACACCATGAATGTTGAATAGAAACCAAGTCCAAAGTGACCAATGATCTGATCGGCATTAGCCTTGTCTTTATACTTATTAAGGAAGTCTGTAGCACCGGAAAAAGCTACCTGGTTGATGTACTCCTCAACCTCCTCTGCAGTCATACCGATACCGTTATCTGTGATCTTGATGGTCTTGTCCTTGTCGTTGAGCACGATGTCCACACGAGGCTTATAGTCCTCCGGAAGCTGGTACTCGCCCATCATGTCCATCTTCTTGATCTTGGTGATGGCATCACAGGCATTTGAGATTACTTCTCTGTAAAAAATATCATGATCCGAATAGAGCCATTTCTTGATGATCGGAAACATGTTCTCGCTGTTGATTGAAAGATTACCCTTTTTTGAAGCCATAATTCTCACTCCTTTTTTGAATACATTTGCGATGGTTTGCCCACCAGAATCTATTTTATTTCCCTCAAATACAAAAGTCAATAAAAATTTAGCACTCACCCACCGTGAGTGCTAACAGCTCGCGAGCCGTATTTCTATACATATAGAACTAATCTGAAAGCGCAACGATTGTTAACCAAAGCCACCAATTTATGTAAAGAAAAGTTGGTGGTTTTTTGATTGACTCGGAACTAATATGATGTTAAAAATAATAGCAAAGGTTGCACATTTATGAGAAAAATAAACAATCTGTCCCAGGAGGAGCTTGCCATCATCAAGGAAAAAGGACTTTTGGAACTTGTAAATGGCGCACGTACAGGTGGGGAGTAAAGTATGAGATTATTGTTCATAAGACATGGGGATCCGGATTATCAGGCAGACAACCTGACCGAGAAAGGCAAGGTTGAGGCACAGCTTCTGGCCAGGCAGATAGGACGCCTTGGAATTGATGAGGCCTTTGTGTCGCCTCTTGGCAGAGCTGCTGCTACAGCTGACTATTGCTTAAAAGAGCTTGGAATCTGTGCTACTACATTGGACTGGCTAATGGAGTTCCCTGCGCTGTTTGATCCAAACAAAGCTGACGAGGAGACCCGGAGCGCATATTTTAACGAGCTTGAAAAGGATGAGAGCACGGGATTATATAGTAACCGCATTGTCTGGGATATGGCACCTTCCTATTACGGAAATCATCCTGAATTGTTTGATGCTAAGGGTTGGAGAGAGTCTTCCATAATCAAGGCTTCCAATGCCTGTGAGATATATGACTCTGTAGTCAACTCTTTTGACCAGCTGTTAAAGGACTATGGCTATGAGCGAAACGGAAATATCTATTCCGTCAGGGAAGGAAACGATAAGACTCTTGTCTTCTTCTGCCACTTTGGGATAACCTGCGTACTCTTGTCAAGGCTCTGGAACACATCACCCTTTGTTCCTCTCCAGTTCCTTGCCATGGCACCAACTTCGCTTACTGAAGTGGTCTCCGAAGAGCGGCAGAAGGGCATCGGAACCTTCAGGACACTCAGGATTGGCGATATTACCCATCTGACTATGGGCGACGAGAAGCCATCTTTTTCCGCCAGGTTTTGCGAGCGGTTTGAGAATATGGATGAGAGACATTAAAATAATTTAAAGCCGGAATGCAAGCGCATTCCGGCTTTTTATCACCCTTTTCCATTCTCCGCCATATAGTCCGAGTAACTCTTCCCCGCGTATTTCTTAAAGCACCTGCTAAAGTAGTTGGGGTCTGGGATCCCTACCTCGGAGGCTGTGCAGTACATCTTCATTCCGGTCTTTGCCAGCTGCAGAGCCTTCTTCATGCGAAGGTCGTTAAGGTATTCAACAAACTTTTTTCCTGTATCCTGCTTGAACTTCCTGGATAAGTAGCTTGGCGAGAAGCCAAATTCCTGGGCCACGAAAGCCAGGTTTAACTTGGAATCCGTGAAGTTCTCCTCCAGGTATTTCTTTATCTGATCTGTGGAGCCGGCCTCGGCCTGCTCTGTGCCATCCTCTGCCTTATCCTCGAGCTCAGCCCAGTAGTCCGGAGCTGCAGAGAGCTTATCTACAACCTTCTCCAAAACCTTGGTAATCTCTTCCCTTACCATGGGCTTTAGCATGTAGTCAAAAACCGGCATACTGACACACTTCCTGGCATACTCAAATTTATCTATGGCAGTCATGATGATGATAACAAGATTGGGATATCTGTCTGTGGCAATCTGGGTGAACTCAATACCGTCCATGAAAGGCATTGAAATATCAACAAATGCAATGTCGGGCTTAAGGTCATCTATTATGTTAATGGCCTCGACGCCGCTGGCAGCTTCGCCCACAACCTCCATCTCAAGCTCATCCCACTTGATGGCCGCTTTCATGAGCTTTCTTGCGGATTCCTCATCATCAATTATCATTACTCTGAATGGTCTTCTATTCATCCTTTACTCCAACTTCTATTTCCCTGGGGATTACTATCTCAATCTCCGTAAATTCCCCGACTTCACTTCTTATCCTGACTGCATCCTTGTAGCCCGTGTAGATCCTGATCCTCTCTATTGTGCCCCAAAGGCCAAAGCTCTCATCCGCCTCCGCAGGCCTGTCTTTCTTTTCAAAAGAAAGGATCCTGGTAATCTGCTCCCCGCTCATACCAACGCCGGTGTCCCTGACCACAATGTGCAGAGCCTGTCCGGCAAGAAAGCTCTTTATACTGATAAGTCCCTTCTCCCCCTTGAGCCTGATGCCGTGATAAATACTGTTCTCCACAAGGGGCTGCAGAATGAGCTTTGGAACGATGCAGCTTTGCGTATCCTCTGCCACGTCGTACTCATCATCTATTATATCCCCGTAGCGGAGTTTTTGAAGTGCCAGATAGTCCTTGACGATCTTGACCTCAGTGGAAAGAGGGATGTTCCTTCCGCCCTTACTCAGGAAATTCCGGTAAAAGGACCCCATGGTCTCCAGGGCGTCGTGAACATTGTCAGCCCCTGCATCCAGAGCAAGGAAACCGATGGTCTCGATGGAGTTATACAAAAAGTGCGGCTTAATCTGCTCCTGCAGCACTCTCATCTCGGCCTTCTGAAGTGTCTTTTCATTCTCCATAAGACGCCCGATCAGCTCGTTTACGTGATCGATCATGTTGTTGTAATCGCTCTCCAAAAGCCCCAGCTCACTGCTTGAAACCTCAACGTCGATCTTTTCAAGCTGCCCTGATGACCTGTTTTTCTCCATGGCTGAGGACAAAAGAAATACCGGATCCGTGATGTTCTTCCTGATAAATGCTCCGGTGTAGAATGCCAGCACCACAAACACCACAAGAAGGGATAAAAGAACATATATCACCCTGAAGGGAATTCCCTCGTTGCCCACACTTGAAACCCTAAGGAGCACGATAGGGGTATCAGCCACCAAAAGCCCCGATATCAGCGTGCCTTTGCCGTTTACAACTACGGGCTTGTGGACAATCTCTCTGGACAAAAAGCTCTCATCAAAATACTGGGCATAATCCCTGTTGCCTGCAAGGTACGACCCGTCCTCCCCAAGGACGCAGATGTCGTTGGAACCGAGGTCAAAGAGCATGTTGTCAAAATTCCCCGCCTTGATGTTCATCAGCATTATGCCAAGGCGCTTCTGGGAATTGATGTCATAGATTGCTCTTCCTATAGTCACAAGAGGCTTATCTCCCGCCTTTTGGGCGATCCCATTGGTGTTCAGGGACACAACAGCAGCGCCGTTCTTGTCATAAATATCCTGGCGCCACTCGGTCTGCCTTATGGCATCTGAATCATAGGTGTAGGTAAATCTGTTGGTACCAAACATTGTCAGGTCCTCTCGCATAACTATGACCGTATCGATACCCTCGGTAACATTCAGGATATCCATGACTCCGTATCTGGCATCATTTATCATGCTGATATCAACCTCGTCCATATCAGCCCTGAGAAACGAAACAAGACGATTCTCAGTCATAATAAGCCTTGAGAGCTCCTTGTAATTGGCTATGTCCGATCTTACGTTACTTGAAAGGGTCCTAAGGACGCTCTCAGACTCTCTTACTGCGTAGTCCCTTCTTTCCTTATCCGTAATGATGTACACGGAAATAAGGAAAGAAACAGTAACAATAAGTACAATTCCAAGGATTACTCTCTGAAGCCTTAGCGACAGAGAAATCGTCTTTTTATTTTTCGTAGTATTAGTGTTCATAGGATAAAGAATATCACTTTTCCCGCGGGTTTTCACCCCTTTACTGCTCCTGCAATGAAACTTTCCTGGATCCTGCGGCTAAGGAACAGGTAAAAGATAAGTGTCGGGAATGTAGCAATGACCAGCGCAGCACCAATTGGGCCCCAGTCTGTGGTATAAGCTCCGGAAAGAGCCTTGATACCAACGGGAAGAGTTCTGTGAGCCGAGTCGGAAATAAAGACATTGGCAAACATGAACTCATTCCAGCATTGGAGGTATGAGTAAACACCAACCGTCGACACTGCAGGCTTCATCAAAGGGAGGATTATTCTGAAAAATGTGCCGGTAAGGGAACATCCGTCAATCCTGGCAGCTTCATCCAGCGCATAGGGGATCTCAACCATGAATCCTGTACAGATAAGGATAGACATGGACAGCGCAAAAGCAGAATAGGGAATAATAAGTGTTGAATACTTATTAAGCCAGTGAAGTCTTGACAGAACTACATAAACCGGAACAATGGAAGCCTGGATCGGAATGGTGAGTCCCAACATAAAGAATGCATTGGTGAGCTTTGAAAATCTCCACCTGATCCTGGTTATGGCATAGGTAGCCATCATCGCTGCGAAAAGAGATATTCCGATGGAAAAAGTTGTAACCAAAAGGCTGTTTACGAAATAAAGCCCCATGTTACCGGTTCCCATGGCCCTTGTAAAGTTGGACCACAGCCACTGTTTGGGAAGTCCTATAATATTCGAACCAAATATCTCCTCGTTGGATTTAAGGGAGAAGGTAAACATGAAGTAGATTGGAAAAATATTTACCAGCGCCCAGAATATCAGAAATATGTACATAAGTACTTTGGCGAAAGGATTGGTCTTTTTAATTGTATCTGTATTAGTGTTCCCCATTATTCATCCCTCTCCCTGAATATCGCTGTAATAGCAAGTGCAAATGCAAAGCACAGCAAAATAAGCATTACGGAAATCGTACTTCCCATTCCATATCTGTTTCTAAGGAACAGCATGTTCTCAAGGATAGTACTTGGAACCTCTGTTGTCTGGAATGGTCCTCCTTCTGTCAGGATCCTTACAAGGTCGTAGGTCTTAAGGGATCCTGTCACTGCAAAGATTACGCTTACCCTGATGATAGGCTTGATGATGGGAATGACTATGAATCTGTCAACCTGCCAGGGAGAAGCGCCGTCAAGCATGGCAGCCTCGCGAAGGTCGGTTGAAACTCCTTTTACCCCCGCGTACATAAGGAGCATGTGATAACCGATATACTGCCAGATGGTGGGCACTACAACAGAACCAAGAGCAGTCTTAACATCACCAACCCATACGTGCTTTAAGGTTCCAAGATTAACTGCATCAAGGAATCTGTTTAAAAGACCGTAATCAGGGTTATATATCTTAAGCCATAACTGGCCAATAACCACAGTTGAGATCAAAACGGGCATAAAGAATACTGATAGGAAAAACCTCTCTCTCTTTGGACGCCTTCCAAGAAGGAGCGCCAGGAAAAGAGAAAACGGCAGCTGAACAAATACCGAAAAGAATGCCAGTATCATTGAATTCTTTAATGCTGTCATGAATTTTATGGAGCCGTTGGTAAACAGCTCGATGTAGTTGTTTATTCCGATAAATGTTCCTTCGGAAAAGCCGTTCCAGTCATAGGTACTCCTGTAGACTGACACAGCTATAGGTGCGATCAGAATGCTGACAAAAAGAAATAATGACGGGAGCAGGAATAAAAATATCGTGATCCCCTTTTTTATATCCGCAGTTTTTTTATTCATACCGGTAACCTTCCAAAAAAATCGGTCCTTTCTGTATCCCCTTTGAGAAACGCAGGAAGGACCGATGTGTAGTTAAATATTACCTGATGTCTTTTGCAAGACCGTCAGTAAATGCCTGTCCGTCAACCTGGCAGCCGTAAACCTGATCTACATATGAAAGATATGTGTTTGCATCATCAGCGCTCATAGCTGTGTCGCCAAAGAGTACGAAGTTGTCAGCTTTGCTTACGATCTCAGATACAGTCTGTGTAAGCTCGTTAACTGAGCTTGTGTCACCATAAGGTGTCCATGCAGGAAGTCCGCATCCATCAAGGTATCCATAGTGGCAGATGAGCTTACCAAGCTCCATAGCGTATGCTGCTGCCTTCTCTGCGTTAGGTGAAGAAGCTGCAACTGCAAGTGTGTCTGAAGGTCCGCCGATGAGCTGTCCAAGCTTAGCCTTGTCAGCGTTGATTACAGGGAACTCACCAACCTTTACCTTAGGGAAGAACTCTTCGTTAGCTGCGAAGTCTGCACAGTTCCATGTTCCGTTCATGTAGAATGCATACTTGCCTGCCATGAAGTTGTTCTTAACTTCGTCGTTTGTAAGGCCGATTCCTGAAGGATCGAAGTAACCGTTGTTTACAAGACCCTGGAAGGTGTCAACAGCGTCAGCAACGTCCTGGTTGTTCCATGTAGCCTTGCCTGCGAAGATATCGTTAAGAGTATCAGCGCCTGCGCTCTTCTCGATAACTGACTCAAGATACTCGGTTACGCACCATGTCTCTTTTCCTGCGCATCCGAAAGGAATGATTCCTGCTGCCTTAAGAGCGTCGCAGCAAGCGATGAACTCTTCATAAGTTCCGGGAATCTCTGTGTAACCAACCTGCTCAAGGAGCTCCATGTTAGCGAAGAGACCAACGATGTTCATTGTAAGCGGCACACCGTAGTGCTTGCCATCGTATGTTGAGTTGCCAAGCATAACCTCAGGAAGCTCACTCTTGTAGTTCTCATAAGCATCATCAAGGCAGTAAACCTTGCCTGCTTCTACGAAGTCACCAAGGAATGCACATGACCATGTGAAGAAGATATCAGGCATCTCGTTAGCAGATACAGCAGCTTTGATCTTGGTCTTGTAAGACTGGTTCTCAAAAGCTTCCCATGTAAAGTTGATATCAGGATACTTAGCCTGCATATCAGCTATAGCTGCCTCATAAGAATGACGGTTTGAATCACTCTCAGTTGCGATACACCACATTGTAAGAGAAATAGGCTCTGATGAGTCTGTACTCTCTACTGCAGCGGGCTCTGCTGCAGGCTCAGCTGCGGGCTCTGCTGTTGTAGCTGCAGGCTCTGCAGGTGCTGATCCGGTATCAGCAGGTGCTGAAGATCCGGTACATGCGACGAGAGACATAGCCATAACTCCCGCCAACAAGGTTGAAACAATTCGCTTCATTTTCATAACACACCTCTCCTTTGTTGAATTATATTATTATTTTATTGAACCCTGACCATAGGCCATGGGTAAGCAACCGTAAGTTTGTCGCCGTCGAGAGTGTAATACAGATACGCATCCTCGATCGGGTCATCGTACATGAGCTTGATCCTGGAGTTTTCTTCCTCTACCGTGTAATGTCCGTAGAAAATACCCTCCTCACTGAACTCGCCGTTCTCAGTAAACACATAAGACCAGCCGTTTGACTGTGTCCAGGTCCCAACAACTCCCTCACCCGTACCGACGCGGGTATAGGTTGACTCTTCATACAGGGTCATATTGTCTCCGTCCATCTCATACCTGATGCTCTGCTCTCCATTCTCATTCTTAAGAGTGATGTAAGTGTCATCCTTGGTGTAAGTGTACTCATTCCCCTTATAAGTAGCCTTACCGTTATCCGAGAGAGCAATTACAGCAACAAGCGGCTCATGGTTGTAAGCCCATTTCTCTGTTTTACTTCCGCATCCGCCAAGAAGGCTCATAATAAAAATAATTGAAATTAACGTGGAATATATTTTGATTTTCTTCATACTCTTTTCCCCACTGCAGATGTAAAACTTAATACAATTACAATATATCCAATCAAGTTTTCAGATAGAATGGATTTCTTTTACCTCTCTTAGCACATTTTTTACTTCTTTAACAGAAAGTTCATTCTTTATTATCATTTTTTGTGCGCTTTGTACAAAAAGAAAAGCACTTGTTTTTACACAAGTGCTAAACCGTTGTTCATAATGTCATAAAAAGGTCAAAAAAATGCTTAAGAGTGGAAATATTGTTCATAGACTTCCATAAAACCGGTGGTGGTCACATTTTCATCATCAACCAGTTCCACACTGTCCCAGAGCTTCTGGTTGAGCTGCTTGGTCAGTGTTGCGACAAATGCATCGTACTGTGCCCCGAAGACTTCCCTCTTTCTCTGGGCAACTATCTTGATCTTGTTGGCCTCGGTCTCCTCCCTGTTGAAGGTGCTGATACACTTTAAAATCGCATAACCGTCCTGTGTCTCTATGATCTCGCTGGTCTGCTCGGTTCCAAGATTAAAGGCCGCCGTCTCAAACTCAGCATCCATTTCGCCCTTGCCAAAAGAGATCGTGCCTTCATCAGCTTCATTGTACTGGGCCATAAGTTCCTCAAAACTTCCGCCGTTCAAGAGGCTTTTGAAAATCTCCCTGCACCTTCTGTATGCAGCATCCTTCTCGCCGTCACTGAAAGGAACCTTGTTGCCCTCGCCATCGAGCGAATATGTCTTTATAAATATCTGCTCAACCGTAATGGTCCTGGCTTCATCGTCGGATATCTCGGGATTTATATCCCTTATGATGTAATCATAGAGCTTATCTGCAATCGCCTGCTCTCTTATGATCCCTTCCATATCCTGAACAGTCACGCCGTTCATAGCAGCTATGTCCACGTCCGTAAGCGTATCGTAGTACGCCTGAGCCGCTTCAAGGACCTGCTGTTCTTCGGACTGATCGAGTTCAATGCCGTTTTCACGGGCCAGGAGATTCATCACCTTGATCTGAGCTATCTTGGCAAGGACCGAATCTTTTAATCTCTGTTCAACCGTCCCCGAGTCCGTATCGGCATTCCAGATGTCTTTTCCGAAGGTCTTCTCATATCCTCCCTGGGTGCCGACAAGATAAACCATTGCTTCCGATAGAGTACAGGTGGAATCCTCGATCCTGAAGACCTCATCCTTTTCAAAGCCGGTTGTAAAGACAACCTTGTTAAAAGGAAGCGCCGCGGAGCATCCGGTCATCATGAGCATTAAGCAAAGTGCCAGTACAGGTATCAGTCTTCTCATGATTCAAGATCCTTTATGATGCTGCGCGCAACTGACAATCCGTTGGCGCTTGCCTGCTGAAGTCCTCTTGTGACTCCGGCTCCGTCTCCTATGGCTCTGAGCCCCTTGATACTGGTCTCGAAGTCTTTGTTTACGATAACCTTGTTCGAATAGAACTTGACCTCTACTCCGTAAAGCAGCGTCTCCTCAGATGCAATACCGGGTGTAACCTTATCCAGAGCCTGTATCATCTCATCCAGATCAACCATGATCCTGTGAGGGAATACCAGTGAAAGGTCTCCGGGAACAGCGTCCTTAAGTGTCGGGATCAGGTTGTTCCTGCACAATCTCTCCTCTGTGGTTCTTCTGCCTCTCTTAAAATCTCCGTAGGTCTGAACCAGGATCTTGCCGCCGCAGAGCATGTTTGAAAGCTCCGCTATCTTTTTACCGTATTCAATAGGTGTCTTGAAAGGCTTGGTGAAGTTCTTGGACACCAAAAGAGCAAAGTTAGTGTTGCTGGTCTTGAACTCTTTTCCCTTGTAGGCGTGACCATTAACGACAGCCAGTCCACCCTCGTAGTACTCGGTCGCAACCTCTCCGGAAGGATTGGTACAAAAAGTCCTTACCTTGTCATCAAAGGTAGGTGTGTGATAGATGAGCTTGGCTTCATAGAGATTCTCGTTGAGGAACTGCATAACCTCATCTCTGACTTCAACTCTTACGCCCACGTCAACGGTACCGGGCTTGGTCTCAATTCCGATCTCTTCGCATTTGTCCTTAAACCAGTCGGCGCCTTCACGTCCAACAGCGCTGACGATCTCTTTTGCCGTAAATGTATCACCCTTATCGGTGGTTATGGCTGTGGCTCTTCCGTCCTCAACAACAATGTCCGTCACCATGGTGTTAAACTCAATATCCACACCCTTTGAAAGAATGTGCTCCTGGAGCCTTGAGTAGATCTTGTAGCCCTCCTCGGTACCGAGGTGCCTTATGGGGCACTCTACGAGCTTGAGATTTGCTCCGATGGCTTTTCTTCTGATCTCGCGAAGTTCCAGCTCTTTATCTATTCCGTATACGTTCTTGTCTGCGCCAAACTTAAGGTATATTTCGTCAGACTCGTGAATGAGTTCAGTGGCTTTGTCATATCCAAGGATCTCAGGGAGATTTCCTCCAACGTCCGGCGAAAGAGAAAGCTTACCGTCAGAAAAAGCTCCCGCACCTGCAAAGCCCGTGGTGATGGAACATGGCTTACAACCTGCACAGGTCTTGGTCACGCGCTTGGGGCAATTTCTTTTCTCTATTGAACGGCCCTTCTCAACAATGAGAACCTTGAGATCAGGTCTTTTCTCCATAAGTTCGTAGGCACAGAAAATTCCTCCGGGACCTGCGCCAATAATTACTACATCATAATTCTTAGTCATAAATACTCCTCTTAATTGCTTTTGTGCTCTCTACCACTTCTCTCACCTTGTCCGCCGCATTGGCAAACGCCCTGGCGACATTTGGATCAAAGTGTGTTCCGGAGCCCTCCAATATTATATCCATGGACTCCTCAATTGAAAATGCTTTTTTGTAACATCTGTCAGATGCCAGTGCATCAAAGACATCCGCCACTGCCATGATCCTTGCGGACAGCGGAATGTTCTCACCGGACAGTCCCATAGGATAGCCTTTGCCGTCCCATCTCTCATGGTGATAAAGAGCAAGATTTCTTGCTTCATTCAGATAATCCGATTCGGGAACCTTCTCGATAACCTGATCTATGATCTCTGCTCCGGCTATGGTGTGGTTCTTCATCTTCTTATACTCTTCATCGTCCAGTCTCGAAGGTTTATTCAATATTCTGTCTGATACCTTGATCTTGCCGATATCATGTAAAGGAGCTGATTTAAAGACATCCGACATAAACTTGTCAGTGATCTTATCGCAGTAAATTCCCTCTTTTCTCAGCTCTTCCATTATGATCCTGGTGTAGAGCGCAGTCTTTTTAACATGCTCTCCGGTATTCTGATCTCTGCTCTCCACCATGTCTGCAAGCACCAGAATAAGAGCATTCTGCATATCATTTATGGTCTCGTTCTTGCGCTTTATGTCATCCAGATAATTCAGGTTATCTTCCGTCATCTCGGAAAATGCGAGATACAGATTTTCAGTCTCATCACCGGTCTCGATATCTATCTTGTTAAAGAGCTCTACGGTATCATGAAGCGATTCTTCCCTGTCCTGGGTAAAAATAGATGCCGTATAGGCCATGGTGTTAAGAGGG
>JAEEGL017054320.1_pt1 | contig 11770 bp, 7 predicted proteins | sample 9134231 | NCBI WGS metagenome assembly JAEEGL01 (sample SAMN16246548, study PRJNA631951) | gut metagenome | biome: gut microbiome; feature: rumen; material: fiber-attached | host: Bos | place: Iran: Karaj | collected 2018-10
CCGTTCTGTCGCTTGACGAGGCCATAGTGCTGCGGGCGGTGCCCGAGGGCGGCGCGACGATGGACTCCGTCGCGCGGGCGAGCGGGCTTGGGATGGCCCGCGTCAACGCGGTCCTCGTGGGGCTTCGGCTCAAGGGCCGCGTGAGGTTTCTTCCCGGAAATCGCGTCGCGCCCGATATTAGGGGTTGATTTTCTGCCGCCGATTTAGTAAATTATACGCCTACATTTGGAGTCAGAAAGGTAAAGCTCAAGAAGATGACAAAGAAGCTGCTGATAGTGGAGTCGCCTGCGAAGGCGAAGACGATAGGAAAGTACCTGGGCGACGAGTTCACGGTGAAGTCCTCGGTCGGGCACGTGCGCGACCTTCCGAAGAAGGGGCTGTCGATAAAGATCGCCCCCAGCGCGGACGGCGGCGGGTGGACGTTCACGCCCAGCTACGAGGTGTCGCCCGAGAAGAAGAAGGTGGTGGACGAGCTGCGCAGGGCGGCAAAGGCGGCCGACGAGGTTCTTCTGGCGCCCGATCCCGACCGCGAGGGGGAGGCCATAGCCTGGCATCTTGGCGAAGTGCTTTCGGACGTGACAAAGGGCAAGCCCGTGCGCCGCGTGACGTACAACGAGATAACGAAGGGCGCGGTTAGGGCGGCGGTGGCGAACCCCGGCGAAATCAACCTCGCCCGCGTTGACGCGCAGCAGGCTCGGAGGATACTGGACCGTCTAGTGGGCTTCAAGGTGTCCCCGCTGCTCTGGAAGAGCCTGCCCTACGGATACACCCTCAGCGCCGGGCGCGTGCAGAGCGTTGCGCTGAGGCTGATAGTCGAGCGCGAGCGCGAGATCGCGGCGTTCAAGCCGGAGGCATACTGGGTGCTCGGCGTGGAGGCGTCGAAGGACGGTTCGAAGGACGCGGCCTTTCTCGCGAAGCTCTCGCGCCTCGACGGCGCGAAGCCCGACGTCAGGAGCCAGGACCTCGCCGCCACCTGCATCGACGACCTGGACGGGTCGTCCCTGCGCGTCGCCTACGTAAAGTCGCAGCCCAAGACGCGCCACCCGTATCCGCCTTTCACCACCTCGACGCTCCAGCAGTCGGCCTCGAGCGCATGCGGATTCTCGCCGCATCGAACGATGTCCATAGCCCAGAAGCTGTACGAGGAGGGCCTCATAACCTACATGCGAACGGACAGCGTCAACATCGCCGCCGTCGCGCTAGACGCGGTGCGCGCCGAGATATCCTCGGCCTACGGCGCCGCCTATCTTCCCGAGAAGCCCAACTTCTACCGCTCCAAGGCGGGCGCGCAGCAGGCCCACGAGGCGATTCGCCCGACGGACGTCTCGAAGCGCCCGTCGGACCTCGACCTGGACCCCGCCTCCGCAAAGCTGTACGACCTGATCTGGCGTCGCTTCGTCTCGTCGCAGATGACCGACGCGCGCATGCTTCAGCGCACGGTTGGGCTCGAGGCGGAGAAGAGCTGCCTCCGCCACAGCTACCTCTTCACGGCGTCCACCACAAGCGTGGAGTTCGAGGGCTTCCTCGCGGTCGCGAAGGCGCCGCCGTCGCGAAGGGGGATCAAGAACGAGCCGGACGAGGAGGAGGACGACGAGGTGAAGACCCTCCCGCCGCTTTCGGAGGGCGACAGCCTCGTGGCCCTGCGCTGGCTTTCCGACAGGAAGGAGACCACCCCTCCGCCGCGCTACAGCGAGGCCGCCCTCGTCAAGGCGCTCGAGGAGAACGGCGTGGGGAGGCCGTCAACCTACGCGCAGACGCTTAAGGTGCTTCTCGACAGGCAGTATGCGTCCCTTGAGTCGCGCCAGCTTGTGCCGTCGCAGCGGGGCATGGACGTCAACGACTGGCTCGTGAAGAAGCTGGAGCCGCTCTTCAACGTCGGCTACACGGCCGAGATGGAGGCCGAGCTGGACAAGGTCGAGGACGGCGACCTCAAGGGCGACGGGATGCTTTCCGAATTCTACCGCAGGTTCTCCGGATGGATGGAGGCGGCCAAGGAGCCGCCGCCGCCGTCCGACAAGTTCGCCACGCTCTTCGCGCTCCTCGACCAGGTGAAGGAGTGGAAGCCGCCGGTGAAGAACGGAGCGCGCGTCTATGACGACCATGGCTTCGTGCAGTCACTGCGCAGGCAGCTGGACGAGAAGAAGCTCGCGCCGTCGGAGCGCCAGCTCCAGGCCCTCGTCAGGCTTGCCATCGCGTACCGCGACCAGATACCGGACGGCGAGCTGAAGATAATCGACCTCGGATACGGGCCCGATCTCGACAGGGTGAAGAACGCCCCTTCGGACGAGCTCGTGAAGTGGTGCTTCCAGACGATCGACCGCATAGGCGGGCTCGCGAAGAACCCGTTCCTGAAGTCCCTGCGCGAGCAGGTTGACCGCGGCCGCGTGCTGTCCCCCAAGCAGTTCCAGATCCTCGCCCGCAGCGTTGGCGAGAACGCCGGCGCGCTGGACGACGCGGAGCAGGTGAGAAGCCGCCTCGCGCCCTACGTGCCCGGCGGGTTCGAGGTGGCGAAGGACGACCCTGCCGTGCCCGACCTCCTCAAGATGATCGAGTGCGTCAAGGAGTGGAAGCCGCCGGCCAAGCGCGGAAAGCGCACCTACAACGACGCCGAGTTCGTGGCGTCCCTCCGCGACCAGTACCTCAGGCGCCGCGCCCTGTCGCCGCGCCAGGTCATCGCCCTCAAGCGCGTGTGCGTCAGCTACCGCGACCAGATTCCGTCCTTCGAGGCCGATGCGGAGCGTCTTGGCCTCCGCGACATGCCGCGCGCCGAGAGGTCCGGCGACGCTTCGAAGCCGCGGCGCGGCCGCAGGCCAAGAAAGGCAGCGGAATCGTGAGCGGCGCCGCCGCACTTCCCGTGAACGCGGCCGTGCGCGACGACGCCGCCATGCGCCGCTTCCGCTCGCATCTTCTCGCGGAGCGCAACGCCTCGCAGCACACCGTGGCCGGGTACGAGCAGGACATCGGGCAGTTCGCGGCATTCCGCTGGGGCGCCGACGCCGCGGCCCCGTTCCCGTGGTCGAGCGTGGGCCAGGACCACGCGAGGGGCTTTCTCATGCTCTTCGCCAGGGGCGGCGCCAGGCCCACCACCACGCGGCGGAAGCTCGCGTCGATGCGCTCGTTCTTCAAGTACCTCCTGCGGGAGGGCGCCGCGGCGGCGAACCCATTCGCCGGGCTGCGCGGGCCGAAGCTCGCGAAGCCCCTGCCGAAGGTGCTTTCGGTGGACGAGGTGTTCCGCTTCCTCGCGGCGCCGGTCGAGGACATCCGCGCCCGCGCCAGGGCCGGCGCGCCGCTCTCCCCCGAGGGCGTTTACGTGCGCCTGCGCGACGCAGCCATCTTCGAGACGCTGTATTCGACAGGATGCCGCATCTCCGAGGTCACGGCGCTCGTGTGGCGGCAGATGGACTTCTCGCGCGGCTGCGTGGTGGTGCGGGGCAAGGGCTCGAAGCAGCGCCTCTGCATGCTGGGGAAGAAGTCCGTGCAGGCGCTCAGGGAGATGCGCTCGAAGGCCGCCGAGCTGTGGCAGGGGGGCGCGGACGACCCGACGCGCGTTTTCCTGAACGAGAAGGGGCGCCCGATGTCCCCGCGCGACGTCGAGCGCAGGATGAAGGTTTGGCTGGCGGCTGCGGAGCTGCCGGCCGACCTCACGCCGCACAAGCTGCGCCACAGCTTCGCCACCCATCTGCTCGACGCCGGGGCCGACATCAGAAGCGTGCAGGAGATGCTGGGGCATTCGTCCCTCTCCACCACGCAGATATACACGCATGTCTCGATCGAGCGTCTCAAGGACGAGTACATGAAGGCGCATCCGCGCGCCACGGGGGCTGCGGGCAGGCCGCCGCCCGCGGCCGACTGACGGAAAGGAGCGTTCGCGCAATGGCAGGAAATAGGTTTTTCGGGGCTGTCGCCCGGATCGCGCACGTGGCGCTGGCGGAGTGCGCCAGCGCGCTGCGCACGCGGCGAGTCCTCGTGCTGGTGATGCTCTACGTGGCCTCCGCCGCGTGCTGCATGTACTGCACCATCTCGATATTCAGGGGGGTAGAGCAGCAGGTGGCGCAGTCCCTCGGCATGAAGGGCGAGAGCGTCCAGACGGGGCAGATATTCGATACGCTCTGGCGCCACAAGGACTTCCAGGCCGCCGTGAAGTCCATGGTGGACAACGACGCAGTGTACAAAGACATCCGCGGGCGCTCCCCGGTCGAGCTCGTCTATGCCTGGTTCGTGTTCTTCTGCGCTCCGCTCCTCGTCGTGATGGTGAGCGGGAACCGCATCGCGAGCGACGTCAGCAGCGGGGCAGTGCGCTACTCCATAGTGCGCTGCACCCGCTACGAGTGGTCGCTCGGCAAGTACGCCGGGCAGGCGTTTCTGCTCGTGTTCGCCCTTGCGGCGAGCGCCCTGGGGGCGTGGTGCGTGGCCGCATGCCGCCTGCCGAGGGCGACGCTGCTTCTGCCGTCGCTGCTGGACTGGGGGGCTCGGGCGTGGCTGTATTCAGTGTCGTGGCTCGGCCTCGCCCTTGGCATATCGCACATCACGCGGTCCGGGGGCAAGGCGCTGGCGCTCGGCATCCTCGCGATAATCGCGTTCTCAGCCTTTCCCGGGGTCGTCGGGATGCTTGCGGAACACAATGACAGCCCGTGGCTCCTCAATCTGCGGCTTCTGTCGCCGTCGAGCGCGAAGACGCTCCTGTGGCGCAGAAGCGCGGCGCCGCTCGCGGAGGCGGCGGCAAGGCTCGTCGGGCTTGGGCTGATCTTCCTCTCCGCGGGCTCCGCGGTGTTCAGAAGGAGGGACGCATGATGGCGCCTGCGGTATCCACAAGCGGGCTCGTGAAGCGATACGGGCGCGTCCACGCTCTTGACGGCTTCTCCCTTGACGTGCCAAGAGGATCCGTCATGGGGCTCGTCGGCCCGAACGGCGCCGGCAAGACGACCTGGATGATGGCCGTGGCGGGATTCCTGCGGCTGCCGGCGGGGAAGATCGACCTGCTGGGCGATGGCCCGTTCGACGCGGCCCGCCACTCCGGCAGGGTGTCGATCCTGCCGCAGGACTCCGCGCTGCCGCTGGACGCCACGCCGTTCCAGCTTCTGCGCGGATATGGACGCCTCCAGGGCCTTTCACGCGCCGCCGCGGCTGACTCCGCCGCCGAGATCCTCAAGGTGATGAACCTCGCCGACCGCGCCGACAGCAGAATACGCACGCTCTCGCACGGCATGCGCAAGCGCGTGATGCTGGCGCAGTGCTTCATCGGCTCGCCGGAGCTTGTGATGCTCGACGAGCCCCTGAACGGACTCGACCCCGCCGAGCAGGAGCGCGTGCGCCGGTTCATACTATCCCGCAGGGGGCGGCAGACGATCGTCGTGTCGTCGCACTGCCTTGCGGACGTCGAGGTGCTGTGCACGCACGTCGCGTTCATCGAGGGAGGGCGCGTGCAGCGCATGGACACGATCCGCTCGCTCACGGAGGCCGTGAGGCGCGTCGCCTACGCCCTCGCCGCGCCGCCGCAGGACCCGCCGGCGCTCGTGGCCGCGCTCTCGGCGGCGCTTCCGGGCGCGGCCTTCGCATGGGAGACGCCCTCGTCGCTCTCGTGCGACTTCTCCGCCGCCCTCGTGGACGGCTCGTCGCCGGACGTCGCCGCCGTGAACAGGGCGGTTCTTCCGGCGCTTCTGGAGTCCCCGGGCGTGCTGTCCGTCTCCTCCGGCCAGACGCTGGAACAGGCATATCTTCACGGCTGACGCCGACGGCCGCCAAGTCAAACGAAAGGAAGGGAAAATGGAAAAACTCTGCTACGCGACGCTTGAGCGCATGGGCGCCGACTGCTTTCTGCTGAAGGACGCCCCGGAGCGCGTGCTTCAGTTCGGGGAGGGGAACTTCCTCCGCGCGTTCGTGGACTACTTCATCGACCGGCTGAACGAGGAGGCCGGCTTCAACGGCAAGGTGTGCCTGGTGCAGCCGATACCTGGCGCGGACGCGGTGCGCGAGGCGATCAACTCGCAGGAAGGGCTCTACACGCTCTATCTGCGCGGCTTCGCGGACGGAAGAAAGGTCAACGACAGGCGCGTCATATCGTCCGTCTCCCGCTGCATCAACCCCTACGTTGATTTCGACGCCTTCCTCGCCAACGCCGCCAACCCGGATCTGCGCTTCATCGTCTCCAACACCACCGAGGCGGGAATCGCCTACGACCCGGCGTGCAGGCTCGAGGACCGCCCGCCCTCAAGCTTCCCGGCGAAGCTAACGCGCTTCCTCTACGAGCGCTTCCGCATCTTCGGCGGCGAGAAGGGGAAGGGCTTCGTGATCCTCTCCTGCGAGCTGATCGACCACAACGGGCAGGAGCTCAGGCGGTGCGTCGAGAGGCACATGGCCGACTGGGGGCTCGGCGACGACTTCGCGCGCTGGACGGCGGAGGAGAACGTGTTCTGCTCGACGCTCGTCGATCGCATCGTGACTGGCTTCCCTCGCGGCGAGGCGGCGGCGCTCAACGAGGCGAACGGATACGTGGACGACGCTATCGACACGGGCGAGTGCTTCGGCTTCTGGGTGATAGAGGGCCCGCAGTCGGTAGCCGCCGAGCTCGGCCTCGACAGGGCCGGCCTGCCGATCATCGTGGTTGACGACCACACGCCGTACAAGCAGCGCAAGGTGCGCATCCTCAACGGCGCCCACACGTCGTTCGTGCTCGGCGCGTACCTCAGGGGCTGCGACATCGTGCGCGACTGCATGAACGACGACGGCGTGCGGGGCTTCATGGAGGAGACGATCTACGACGAGATAATCCCCACGCTCGACCTTCCCGAGAAGGATCTGAAGGACTTCGCGCACGCGGTGACGGAACGCTTCAAGAACCCGTTCATCGACCACCGCCTGCTCGACATCTCGCTCAACTCCGTCTCCAAGTGGCGCGCGCGCTGCCTGCCCAGCGTGAAGGGCTACTTCGCGAAGTTCGGCAGGCCGCCCAAGAACCTCTCGGCGTCCTTCCGCTCGCTCGTGGAGTTCTACTCGCGCGGCGAGAGGTGGAACGAGGCGCGCAGCGCCCTGGAGGCGAAGCGCGGCGAAGAGACGTATCTCGTGAGGGACGACGCGAAGGTGCTGGAGTGGTTCCTCGCGAACAGGTCTCTGCCGCTCGACGAGCTCGTGGAGAAGTGCGCGGCGAACGCGGACTTCTGGGGCGAGGACATACGCGCATATCTCTGAGCCATGGACTCTATGCGCATACATCCGGCGGACAACGTCGAGGTGCTGCTGCGTCCGCGCGGCGGCGTCCCCGCCGGCCACAAGGTCGCGCTGCGGGCCATCCGCGCCGGGGAGGCGGTCGTCAAGTACGGCTTCCCCGTCGGCGTGGCCACCGCCGACGTGCGGAAGGGCGAATGGGTGCACACGCACAACATGCGCACCGCGCTCGACGGCCGCTCCGAATACGAGTACGCTCCTTCGCCGGACGAATGGAAGTGCGATCCGGGCGAGTTCGCCGGGGCGACGTTCGACGGCTTCCTGCGCGCCGACGGCAGGGCTGGCGTCCGCAACGAGATATGGATCGTCCCCACCGTGGGATGCGTCAACTCCGTGGCGTCCGCCCTCGCCGCGGAGAACCAGGGCCTGGTCGGCGGCGCCGTCGAGGGGATATACGCATTCGGGCATCCCTACGGGTGCTCGCAGACTGGCGAGGACCACGCCCGGACGCGTCGCCTTCTCGCCGCGCTGTGCCGCAGCCCCAACGCCGGCGGCGTGCTGGTGCTGTCGCTCGGATGCGAGAACCTGACTCAGGAGCAGTTCAGGAAGGAGCTGGGGGAGATTGACGAGGCGCGCGTCAGATTCCTCGTATGCCAGGACGTCGAGGACGAGCTGGCGGAGGGCAGCGCGCTTCTCGCCGGCATCGCGGAGGCCATGCGCGGCGACCGGCGCGAGACGCTGCCCGCCTCGAAGCTCGTCGTCGGGCTGAAGTGCGGCGGGTCGGACGGCCTTTCGGGCATAACAGCCAATCCGGCGGTGGGCAGGTTCAGCGACATCCTGGTGTCGCTCGGCGGATCGACCGTGCTTACGGAGGTGCCCGAGATGTTCGGCGCGGAGCCGATGCTTCTCAACCGCGCCTCGTCGCGTGACGTGTTCGACAGGGCGGCGCGGATGGTGGCGGACTTCAAGGCGTACTTCACCTCGCACGGCGAGCCGGTTTACGAGAATCCAAGCCCCGGCAACAGGGCTGGGGGCATAACGACGCTGGAGGACAAGAGCTGCGGCTGCGTCCAGAAGGGCGGAAGCGCGCCGGTCGTAGATGCGATAGACTACGCCGGCCGCGTGTGCAGGCAGGGCCTCAACATGATGTCCGGCCCAGGCAACGACCTCGTCTCCGCGACGGCCCTCACCGCCGCCGGAGCGCAGATCGTGCTGTTCACGACGGGGCGCGGCACGCCGTTCGGCGCCCCCGCCCCCACGGTGAAGATATCCACGAACACCCCGCTCTTCGAGAGGAAGCGGAGGTGGATGGACTTCAACGCCGGGACCGTGGCGGACGGCGCGGAGACTCTCGACGAGGCTGGCGGAAGGCTTTTCCGCCACGTGCTGCGGGTCGCGTCAGGGGAGCGCACGATGTCCGAGCGCATGGGCGCGCGCGGCATCGCCATCTTCAAGGGCGGCGTCACGCTGTGAACGAGGAGGACGACGACATGAGGAAAGTGGTGATAGGAGTGACGGGCAGCATCGCCGCGTACAAGGCATGCGAGCTTGTGAGGCTGTTCGTGAAGAACGGCGACGACGTGCATGTGGTGATGACGGCGCACGCGACGGAGTTCGTGACGCCGCTCACGTTCCGCACCCTCAGCCGCAACCCCGTGCCGAGCGCGCTGTTCGGCCCGGCAGACGAGTGGAAGCCGGGGCACATCTCGCTCGCCGAGGCGGCGGACCTTGTCGTGGTGGCGCCGGCGACGGCGAACATCGTAGCGAAGATGGCGCACGGCATTGCGGACGATCTTCTCTCGTCCGTGCTGCTCGCCACGAAGGCGCCCGTCGTCGTCGCGCCCGCGATGAACACCGGCATGTACGAGAATCCGGCCACCCAGGCCAACTTCGCCGCGCTCAGGGAGCGCGGTGTGAAGTTCGTCGAGATGGGGTCTGGAGACCTCGCCTGCGGCACGTCCGGCGTCGGTCGCATGGCCGATCCCCAGTACATTTTCGAGTCAGCTACGTCAGCAGAAAGGTAATTGAAGCATGAAAGCAGGCATGACAATCCGGCGCGCGGCGGCGTGTGCCATGACAATGGCGGCGGCGATGCTTGCGTCCGCGGCAGGCGGTGCGCCAGCGTGGGACGCGACTAAGGACGGGCGCCTTATGACGGCGACGAACGACACGCTGCTGTTCAAGGGCGTGAAGCTCGCGGACGTGCGTCTCGCGAAGTGCTGCTTCAACAAGGCGGGACGCGTGCGCGCGGACGGCACGCGCGCGATGAGCCAGGGCGACGGCACCGTGTGCCACACGCGCCGCCTGGACGATGGTCGCACGTTGGAGGCCCAGTGCCAGCTGTTCGACTGCGGCTACACTAAGTGCGTGAAGCTGCGTCTCTCCCAGCGCGGCGACGACGTTACGGGACGCGTCCTCTACGCCAAATACTGCACGAAGAAAAATGCCGACGTGGTGGGCGCGGACTTCGACGCCCTTGACAAAGCATCCTCGATGGACGCGTATTCCGTGCTGCCGAACGGACGCGTCACGAACGGCTACAACGTAGATTGGCTCGCCCTCCGCGAGGTCGGATCGGCGGAGGACAACATCCCCGACGCCTCCGGCGGCGTGATGCCGACGGACAAGGTGACGGAGTGGATGGAGAACGCGGTCGATCCGTTCGCATGGACGAAGTGGCGCAACGCGCATCCCGCCCCGTTCCACCTCTTCGGCGAGGACCGCCAGTACGCTGTGCGCAACAACATCGTGCCCGCCCACTGGCTCGCAAAGGGCAACCGCGCGGCGGAACGCTTCCACGGCGTCGCGCAGCCGGGCGAGTTCTATCCGTTCCAGGTGTGCGTCGCGTCGGAAAAGGCGCGCACGCTCCGCTGGAACGCGAAGACCAACCTCAAGGTGAGCCGCATCACGCCGGAAACGTGCGCGGTCGCGGCCAAGGGCGTGAAGCCGATCTGGGTGATGGTCGATATTCCGAAGGACGCGGCGGGCAAGACGCTGAAGGGCGAGGTGTGCGTGGAAGACGCGGCGGACGCCGCGCGCGCGTCCATTCCGTTCGAGATCGAGGTGAAGGGCGACGTGCTGGAGGACGGCGGCATCAGCGACGCCTGGCGTCTCGCGCGCCTCAAGTGGCTCAACTCGGACATCGGACGCGAAGAAACGGTGACGAAGCCGTACACGTCGGTCGTCGTCGACAAGGCGCATCGCACGGTGAAGATCCTTGGGCGCGAACTCGTGCTGGGCGAGGACGGCCTGCCCGCGCAGATCGTCTCGTATTTCAGCGGCTCCAATACGCGCCTCGTCGAGAAGGGAATGAACCTGCTCGCCGCGCCGGTGGCGTTCCGCGAGACAGCCGGGCGGCCGGCGTGCCGTTTCGCCTTCACCGAATGCACGCCCGCCCACGCGGCCTGGCGGGCGGAGGCGAAGATCGCCGGCGGCGTCACGCGCATCGTCGAGGGGCGCATCGACTTTGCGGGCGCGTGCCAGTTCCGTATCCGCCACGCGGGCGGCAAGGTCCCGCGGGCGTCGCTTGAAGTCTCCATGCCGACTGCCGTCGCGCGGTTCAGGGAGGGCTTCGGGAACAACGGCGGGGTGTTCCCGGAGGGGAAGGTGGAGCAGAAGTGGGACGAGGCGCTCAACCGCGACGCGGTGTGGATGGGCAGTGTCAACGGTGGCCTCGCCGTGCGCTTCAAGGGCGCGAACTACAGGCGGCCGCTCATCAACGCCTACTATGCGTGGCAGAAGCTGAGAATGCCCGAGAGCTGGGCGTCCGGCGGCGGCGCGATGACGCTGGAGAAGACTGCCGACTTGGCGACGCTCTGCGCCGAGGGGAAGGACGCGCCGGAGGGCGCGGAGTGGAACTTCGACCTCTACATCACGCCGTTCCATAAACTCGACATGAAGACGCACCTCGGCGACAGGTACTGGCACTTCGGCCAGCGCAACGGCGCGTTCGACGCGGCCGCCGCGCGCAAAGTGGGCGCGACGGTCGTGAACCTCCACCACAACACGGTCTGGAACCCGTACATCAACTATCCCTACAACGACGACAGCGGCCCGCTTCTCAAGAAGGTCGTGAAAGACGCGCACGCGGCGGGGCTGAAGCTGAAGGTCTACTACACGACGCGCGAGCTGACGCAGAACCTGCCGGAGTTCTTCGCGCTCAAGTCGCTCGACGGCGAGGCGCTCCTGAAGCGCGACGCGTCCGTGCCGGGCTGGCCCATCACGAACAGGGGCGGCCCGCATCCCTGGCTGCGCGCGCACGTGGGGCTCGACATCCTCCCCGCGTGGCGCGAGAACGTGCGCTTCCCGCAGGCGTATCCGCCCCGTCTCGACCTTGCCGTGATCACCACGCCCGACACGCGCTGGGACAACTTCTACCTGGAGGGCCTCGATTACCTCGTGCGCGAATACGGCATCGACGGACTCTACATCGACGACACGGCGCTCACGGGCGAGTCCATGCAGCGCGCGCGGCGCATCCTCGACCGCGACGGGACGCGCCGCCTCGTGGACAACCACAGCTGGAACCACCACAATCCCCATGCCGGAAGCGGCAGCACGAACCTCGCGTTCATCGACCTCTATCCGTATTTCGACCTGCTCTGGCGCG
>JAEEGL017276755.1_pt1 | contig 11770 bp, 9 predicted proteins | sample 9134231 | NCBI WGS metagenome assembly JAEEGL01 (sample SAMN16246548, study PRJNA631951) | gut metagenome | biome: gut microbiome; feature: rumen; material: fiber-attached | host: Bos | place: Iran: Karaj | collected 2018-10
CGCAATGGCCTGGGCACTGTTTTCATCCTTGGGGAATCCATCCATGCTGGAAATGGTCTTGATAACCGCATCATTCTTGATTGCAGGGAACGTACCGGTCTTTGCGATGACTTCTGCACCGTCCGGGCCCGTTACGAAGCGGACGAAATCCAGCGCTGCTTTCTTGTTCTTTGATGCAGAGCTGACACCCAGCGAAGTGATGGTTCCCAGTGTTGTTCCTGCAGGAACTCCATCCGGATGAGGATATTTAACCATGCCCCAGTTCTTGCACAAAGCTTCTCCGGCAGCGACTTTCTGAATCAGTGTTCCGATGAACCAGCTTCCCATGTTGAGCATTGCGACGCTGTTGTTGTAGAATACGCCTGAATAATGGGTTGACGTTGTCTTGAGCTGTGCGTAGCTCTGAACGATGCCGTCCTTCTGCTGTTTAAGGATTGTTTCATAATACGGCTTCAGGAAATCATATTCACCGTCTACGATTGAATGTTTGCCGTCAAGGACGCCGAACAGCTGCACTGCGCTCCGCCAGGTGTGGTAGTGGGCGCCGTATACTTTTTCAGCACCGCTTCCAGACGTCATCTTCCGTGCAAGAGCGTCATATTCACTGAACGTCATGTCGTTCGTCGGATAGGGAACGCCGGCCTTGTCGAACAGATCCTTGTTGTAGAATACAACCCAGAAGTCACTGCGGAACGGCAGGGCATAGAGGTTTCCGTTTACCGTAATCTGATCCGTTGTACCACCGTACAGGCTGGTGTCAATGCCGTTTTCCTTGATGAAATCATTGAGGTTTACAAGCTGACCGGCTTTCTGCAGGGTGTTGTATCCGGGAATGTCCTTTATGGTTACAACGTCGATGCTGTCGTCGCCGCCGGTAAGCTGGATGCTCAGCATGGTCTGGTACTCAGATGAACCCAAATCCAAAGGCTCAATCTTTACGTCGGGATGGGTCGTGTTATACGCTTCTATCAGCGGCTTGTAATACGCAGTGGCATCCCAATCCCACAAGGCCCATTTTAATGTTACCGGGCCGCTTTCTTTCTGAGCTTTTTCCTTATTGCTGCACCCCGTAAAAACGGTAAGTCGGCCTATTGCAAGACCTGCCATGACACCAGCGAGAATTTTTTTTATTTTCGTGTCCCCCTTTTGGGAATTTTAGAATAGGCGGATTCTGAAACTTTTATATAAAGTTACAGAACTGCTTTCATCATAATGATTATATGTATTTGATTGTAAGCAGGAATTTTTCAAAAAACAATGCACAATTATCTCAGTTTTATCATCAAAAATATATACTTTTGTGACGGAACATATACTTTTATGACAACTTGCGGAAAGCAATCCCCGCTCCTGCAGCAGTTTTTTTCCAGTGCGGTCGGAATCTGACCGGGTTTCCGGGCAGGCCGACTGCCTGTATTCCGTAAAAACTGCTATCTCGGCGCTTCCGAGCCTTGATAGTTCCGCGGGCACATGCTATAATAGAATTGACTTTTTATATGATGTGGAGATTTTGATGGAAAACGAAGGTTTCACCGGGGATATCGACGCTCTGATTGCAAGTTATGAAGAGGATTCGGCGGCTGATACGAATGCTCTTGCTGCAGATAATGACGATTTTTCGGCGGCTGCCGACTTTGAGGAGAAAGAGCCGGGGAGCACTCCGGCTCAGAGTGCCGGAAAGGCAGGTCCATCGGGAGTTCAGAAGGCTCCGATAGGAGCGGGCAACGTTGCGGACGTTGACCTGACGGTCAAATACTTTGCCCCGATTGAAAAGTATTTTGAGGATACGCCGAACAAGGTGTTTGACGATCCCGCCTATTATAAGACTACCCTTGGGGGAGAGGGCGAGAGTGCCCAGAAGCTTCATGCCATACTTGTCAAATACCTCAACTGTACCGACAAGAAGGACCGCACGGTCTATAGGCAGCAGATTGTTTCCATATATTGGAACTTCCTGCGGGACCTTGCGCCTAAGATGGTTAACACCCGTCTACCCCTCTGTAAGCGCCTTGCGATGCGCTACGGGGTCGTTCTGCCCTCCCTGTTCAGCCCTGAGCAGAAGGAATTCTTCGCTAAGGCCATCCTGGATAACTACACCGGCGAGCCCATCCTCTACATGGACGAGTGGATCCGCGAGATTGCCATCGGCAAGATGAAGCCCAGTACGACGGACGAAATTCCCGTCAAGGGCGGAGCCAACAATCCCGGTGCCCAGCAGGCAAAGACTCAGGCCGCAATCGGCAAGGCAAGCGGCAAGGCCCAGAGTGCGGACAGCCTTGTTTCCATGAAGGAAGCCCAGCGTGACCGCCTGGAAGAGGACCTGCAGGACAAGGTAAAGATTCTTATCGAACACAATCCTATCTCCCTCGAAGGCCTTGAAAAGCACATGTATCCCTATACGGACCTGCAGAAGAAGACCTTCTCCGAAATCGTCGGCATCCTCAAGGAGCTGCAGCGCCTGGACAAGGAGATTGATAAGGGTATTGGAGAAATAAGGGAAGCCCGGCAGGATATAGACCGCATGAATGACAACCTGGCCGCCGCTGCAGCTGTCAGCGAGAAGGACAGTGCTACCGTTGATCAGGAGACTATCTTGGGAGAGATGACCACGATGCGGCAAATGGCCAAGATGACCTGCGGCCGTCAGGGAAACCAATTCCCCGTTTTCACGCGCGAATTCTTCCACTGCCTCCAGCAGGGTACGGGTTTCCGGGAGAACGTTATCCGCGAGCTTGCCTGGATCGAGTCGATTGACCCGGGCTGCTTTATCCGCATTCACCGGAACATGCCCAACCGCATCGTTCCCTATACCCTGCTCGTGCCGACCTACGGTGACTCGGGCTTCTGCTGGGAGCCCTTTGACCGCTATAACCGCATCACGAGTCGCGGCCGCATCTGTGTTCCGATGTATCCGCGTAACCTCAAGATTGCCTGTCTTACTGCTGTTGCCGACCTGCGCTGGCAGGTTGCCAAGGAGAAGGCATCCTTCGACTGGATGTCCGACGGGCTCACGGGAATGTACTACCAGTGGATTGACAGCCAGAAGCTCAAGGGCGACTTGAAGCAGTTCTTTATTGCCGACTATATCCTCTGGATTACCAAGGAGTCCCAGGGGCAGCAGAAACTACCCAAAGAGGTCCGTGGTATTTTCTGGCGCTACATGCCGTATCCGCAGGAGCTCAAGGATAAACTCAAGAAGATGAGCCTTACCTATCAGGAACTCTGTCAGCGGGATGCAAACCGCGCCATGAGCGACGGATATTGATTTTTTTTCGGGGCGGCCTCCTGAGGTCGCCCTTTTTTTCAGCATTGCGAAGGGTAAAATTGGTGCGCGGCCCGGGAGGTTTTAGTATGAAGATTGCGCTGGTTGGATATGGAAAGATGGGACACATGCTCGAGCAGGCTGCCCGTGCATGCGGGCATGAAGTCGTTACGACGGTCGACGTCATTGCCCCCGATGCGAAGGTGAAGGTTGCTGCCGGAGACGGGGCAGCCGTTGCCGATGCGGTAAGGTCGAGCGGGGCGGAAGGCGTCATTGAGTTCTCCCACCCGACGGCGGTCATGGGTAACATTCAGGCCCTGCTCCCGACCAGGCTGCCCCTCGTTGTTGGTACGACCGGCTGGACGGACCGGGAAGCGGAGGTTGCCGCCCTTGCCGCTGAGTGCGGCGGGACTCTCATGCGGAGTGCGAACTTTTCCATTGGGGTTAATCTCTTCTATAAGATAGTGCAGGAGGCTGCAAGCCTCGTCAGCAATTTTTCTGAGTACGACGTTGCGGTCTGGGAGATGCACCACAACCAGAAGGCGGACTCCCCCTCGGGAACCGCACTGGAAATAGCTCGCCGCGTCATGGCGGGGGACAAGCGCAAGACCGAGCTTGTTACGGACGCCTTTCACGAGCGGCCTGCCGCCAATCAGCTGCATGTCTCTTCAACCCGCTGCGGTACGGTGCCGGGAACGCATACCGTATTCTTTGACTCGACCGCCGATACGATAGAACTGACTCATACCGCCCGCAGCAGGCAGGGCTTTGCGAACGGTGCCGTCCATGCGCTGGAACGGCTTGCTGCCATGCTTGCAGACGGCTCCCTGAAGCCCGGTAAACTCTACGGCATGGCCGACGTGTTCCCGGGCCTGTTCGGTTAAGCCGTTCCTATACGTGGGCTATGCCGACCATATCCTCGATGGTCCGGTAGCCGTGGCTCTTCATGAAGGTGGCAATTCCCGTAATGATTTCTTCCATTACCATGGGATTGGAGAACTTTGCGCTGCCAACCTGCACGGCGCTTGCTCCAGCCATGATGAATTCCACCGCATCCTGCCAGCTGGCAATGCCACCCATACCGATGATCGGAATATGATTGAATGCGGACAGCTTGTTCACTGCGGCTGCCACGTCGTATACCATCCTCAGTGCGATGGGCTTTATGGCAGGACCGCACAAGCCTGCCCGTACGTTGTCAAAGACGGGTCTTGCCCGTTCTATGTCAATGCTGACTGCACTTATCGTATTGATGAGGCTCAGGGCGTCTGCTCCCGCTTCAACGCAGGCAAGTGCTACGGCCACAATGTCCGGTGCGTTGGGGGAGAGTTTTACTATAAGGGGTTTCTTTGTTGCCTTTCTGACGGCGGCTACACATTCACGTGCTTTATCGGGGGCAAGACCCCACGCCTGTCCGCCGGCCTTTACGTTCGGACAGCTGATGTTCAGCTCTATCATGGGGATGTCCGTTTTGTCCAGCAGCGCCGCCCCTTCCGTGTAGGACTCAAGGTCGCTTCCGGCAAGGTTTGCGATGGCGACCGGCTTTAAGGCGAGCATTGCCGGCAGTTCGTCGTCAATGAATGCCTGTATGCCAGGGTTCTGCAGGCCAATTGAGTTGATGTTTCCGGCTGCGACCTCGATGATGCGCTGTCCGGAGTTTCCCTGCCGCGGTTCCAGCGTAATCCCTTTGCCAACAATGCCTCCCAGGATGTTTACGTTCGTGATGCCCCGATAGTTCTGGCCGAAGCCGAAGGTCCCTGATGCCGCTATGACGGGATTTACAAATTTTATTCCTGCAATCCGGACGCTCGTATCGGGAATCGTATCTTTGAGGAGCGGCTTTCGTTTCGCTACTGGTTTTTCAAAGATGATCCGCGTTGCGTCAAAGACGGGGCCGTCCTTGCAGACACGGGCGTTTCCATCGCTTGTTGGTATGGTACAGCCAAGGCAGGCACCGACACCGCACAGCATGTGGGCTTCCATGCTCACATAGCAGCGGATGCCTGTCTCAAGGGCCAGGTCTTTCAGGTAGGAGAGCATGGGAAGAGGACCGCAGGCAAAAATCGCCGAATAACCTTTTTCCCTGATAACTTCAGCGGTCAGGGCTGCACTGAGCATGCCGCGGATGCCTTCGCTGCCGTCGTCTGTCGTAATGGTGAGCGAAGCGGCCTTGATGTGTTCCAGGGCATAGCTTTTGCTCTTAAAGCAGGCGAAGAAATCGTAAGACTTTTCTGGGAGTGATTCTGCGAAGCTGGCTACCGGAGCAATGCCGATTCCACCGCCAACGATACATATTTTGGGATTCGCGGAACTGCCTGCGTCTGCGGACAGGTTGTCGGGAAGGGTAAAGCCGTTCCCGAGCGGGCCGATAATCTGCATTTCGTCACCGGGAAGCAGGGATGCCAGCTCTTCCGTACCCCGTCCTTTTTTGAGGATAAGGAACTGGAGTTTTACGACCTTGAGCCCCGTCTGCATGTCGATGTGTTCCTCGCTGTGGTAGACACTTATGGGGCGGCCGTATTCGACTCCACTGACAGACCGTCTGAGGAGGTAGAACTGTCCGGGCCGGGGTCCCGACTGTTCTATCCTCGGCAGGATGGCATCGGTTTCGAGCAGATAGACATCTTTCTGTCCTTCAAGCAGTTGCGATTTATGCACGATGCATTTGCAATAGTATTGCAGACCGTGTCCTGATGCGTCAATTTCAGCTAAGTCCATAGTTTCTCCAGAATCCGTTGGTTTTGAACTATAGCAGATTTACGCGCTTTAAGCAAATGGAGGGGGCGGCTCCGGGAAAAAGTTCCCGGATGAACCGCACTCTTTTCCCCCGCGGACGGGGGTGTAGAAATAACAGCAGGTTTACTGCCCTGCCATCTCTACATAGTTTTCCGCATAGCGTCCGGCATCGGTCTGCTCGTGCTGCGTTTCCTCCTGCTGAGTGCCGTCATCAGTAAGCTGGCTGCTGCAGCCGGTCAGGACACCGGTGGTTACGGCGCAGGTGGCAGACAAAACAAGAACGATTTTTGCAATGGATTTCATAGGGTTACTCCTCACTTTCATTGATTACAAAGATGGTATGGGAAAGCGGCTGCTTGCCCGTGGCACACAGCCCGTAAAGACTACAGAATGCCGGTTACTGCGTCGAGCAGGGACTGCCCTTCTTCCAGCCTGATGCTTCCCCGGCAGCCGGCCCGTTCGCCTACTTCCTTATCGCGCCAGCTATCGCCGATCATGTAGGAAGAGGCGAGCTCTATATTGAAGTCCTGTGCTGCCTGCGTGAGAAGGCCCGTTTCCGGCTTGCGGCAGGAACAGGCACATTTGTATGCAATCCGCTCGCCGGGGAAGCCCGCATCCGGGTGGTGGGGGCAGAAGTAGAGTGCGTCCAGGTATGCCCCTTCGCGGCCCAGCAGGGTTTCAAGCTTGTTGTGGATTTCCCGCAGTCCGGCAAAGTCCAGCTCGCCGCGGGCAATCTGGGGCTGGTTCGTGACGACGATGGCGAGATAACCGCTCTCGTTTATCTTCCGTATTGCTTCTGCCGCACCGGGCAGCAGTTCCATGTCGTCAATGTTTTTCAGGAAGCCCGCGCTCTTGTTTACCGTACCGTCCCGGTCCAGGAAGATTGCCTTCTGGGGCCGGTGCAGGTTGCGGGCCTGGACAAGCCCCCCCTGTATGTCTGCCTCTACCTGCCGGTAGCGGTCAGGGGTTCCCATGTCCTTGATGTACTCGCTCGAATCGTAGGCAAAGATGACCCCTCGGCTCACGGCGGGCTTGAGGATGTCGCGGTCCAGGTCAAGCTTGCCGCCGCGCTTTTCGGGCGGGAGGGCCTCTGCGGCCCGGGCAAGCAGGGCGGGGGAGATAATCTGGATGCCGGCGTTGACCCGGTTGTGGTACCAGAGTCGGGGCTCTTCCTTGGTGAGCCAGCGGACAAGCCGGTGGCTGTCGCGGGGCATCCCGCCTTCTTCTGAAGGGGGCAGGATTTCCGTCTCTATGAGGGCGGAATCGGCGGGGTGGCTGTTCGGGTGGGTCATCAGGCTTGCAAGCGCGCCGTACCGCTTCCGCTGTTCGGTGTGGAATGCGATGAAGCGGGTAAAGTCAATGTCAAAGACGGTGTCGCCGTTTAAGAGCAGGAAGTCCCCGGCCGTGTCCGCAGATGCATTTGTGCTACTGGCGTTGCCCGGGTTGCCCGGGTTGCCCGGGCCATTCTGGTCTGCTCGTCCCGCCGGACCGTCCTGCCCGGTCAGCCATGGAATCCGGTAAAGGGCACCTGCCGTCCCGAGCGGTTCGGTCTCCTCGTAATAGCGGATGTGTACGCCAAAGGCAGTACCGTCGGCAAAATAGTCCCGTATGAACTGCCCCAGATGGCCGATGACGAGCGTAATGTCGGTAATGCCGTTCCGCGCCAGGCATTCCAGTTCCCACTGCAGGATGGGCTTGCCGCAGAGCCGGATCATCGGCTTGGGAACGTCGCTGACCATGCTGGCAATCCGCGTTCCCTTTCCGCCTGCCATGATAACTGCTTTCATCATATTCTGCCGTCCTGCCTTTCCCTGCCGTCCTGCCGCTGCTGTCTGTAGACCCGTTAGTCGGGGAAAAAGTGCTCTTCTATCTGAAGGCAGAGGGCATGATAGACGGGCAGGTGGAGCTCCTGAATCTTAAAGGTCTCCTGCTCGGGAACAACGATTGCGGCGTCGGCGAGCCGGGCAATGCGGCCTCCGTCCCGTCCTGCGAGCGCAATCGTCGCAAGGCCTTTCGCCCTGGCAACTGCCATCGCATACACGATATCCTTCGAGTTGCCGCTCGTTGAGATGCCGAGGAATGTGTCTTCTTTCTTACCGTAGCCCATAATCTGCTGGGCAAAGACCACGTTGCCGTCCACATCGTTCAGGCTGGCGGTCAGGAGGGCCGTCTGATTGCACAGGCTTATGACAGGCAGGCTGCCTTCCAGCTTGTCCGCAAGGTAGCGGCCGGTTTCGCCGTCAATTGCCGTCAGTGAGTCCAGAAAGCTGCTGTCAGGCTGCCGGCGTTTTATGAAGCTTTTCAAAAGCTCTCCGGCAATATGGTCGCTGTCGGCAGCACTGCCGCCGTTTCCCGCCGTCAGCAGTTTGCCCCCTGCGGCAAAGGTCTTTTCCAGAATCGTATATGACGCCCGTATTCCCTCCTCACAGGCTGCAAGGCAGGGATAGCGTCGGATGAGCTGCTGAATATGGTCGGTCATGCCCTATTCCTTGATCTTTATCTGGGCTGCTTCATCCTCAAGTTCGAGCGGAGGCAGGCCCACTTTTTCCAGCTGTTCCAGCTGGGTTTTGAGGGCATAGGAAATCTTGTTCTGCTCTTCAAGCCGCTGGGCAAGCACCTTGCTCAGGAAGATGCCGTAGTGGGGGTTGCGGCGGATCAGGAGGAGGAAGACGGACTTGGGCACCTTGATGAGGCGGCTCATGTTGCCCGTCGCAATGACCGTTGCGGTCCGCCTGCCGTCGAGCAGGAAGGCCATTTCGCCGATGAACATGTCGGCGGGGGTCAGGATTGCGGAAAGTCTTCCGTTCATGTAGACCGCATAGCGGCCGGAAACGATGAAGTAGAGGTCGTTGCTCAGGTCGTTCTGGCGGCAGACAATTTCCTTGTCCTTGTAGTGGATTGTATCCAGGTTCTGGATGAAACCGGGGATTGCGTTGACCGAATCCATGCTGTTCTTGATGGCGAAGGTAACGATGTTGCCCTTCTCGTTGTACTCAACCTTCTGGACAACGCCCTGGCTCATCTTGATGCCGCGTCCGTGCAGCTCGTCGTCTTCTGCCTTGCGGGCAAGCATCCTGCGCCAGTCAAAGCCGTCCCCGTCGTCTTCAATGCGGAATGCCGAAGCGCCCTTGCGTATTTCATAGAAGATGCGGACTTTCCGGTCCTTGTACTGGTCCATCTGGCTGCGCTCGGCAATCAGGTCCATGATGTCGTTGCCTTCCATGAGCCACTTGGTCTTTTCACTGTAGCTTATCTCAAGGTTGCCGTGTTCAACCGCGTTGTTCAGGAACTCGGAAAGGGCAAGCTTGAGCCCGGAACAGCTGTCGCGGGAAATGCGGTCGGTATTGTAGAGGTAGCTGACGAGCATGTTGGAATAGAAGTGCAGGTTCATCGGATCATTGCCCGAGACAAAGCTGCCCTTTTCCTCGCCGCCGATTATCTCTTTAAGTCCGCGGGTATAGAGGAACTGGTCGTTGGAAGCAAGAATCTTGAGCAGGCGCTGGAAGTGGTCGCGGAACTCGTTTGAAGTAACCGTGGCCAGGATGTTCACGTCTTTCTTTTCTTCCAGTTCCCGGGCCTTGCTCCTGCTCTTACAGATGACGATAATGCCTCCGGAGTGCAGCCAGCTGTCTTCGCAGACTGCGTCCAGAACGGACTGGCAGTCCAGCTTTTCGTCGGCGAAATCCAGAACCTTTATTTCGGGAAGCTCGTAGTTGATGTAAGCAATTGCGCTTTCGCTGTCGTTGAATATATCGGCGGAAAAGTCCGGCAGGTCCCTCACGCCTTCCATGACGGACTGCTCGACAACAGGATTTTTTGTGACGGCGACGATTTTTTTCATTTCCAAAAACTCCTCGTATATACGAACTTGTTTCAAAAGCCGCTTGCCTTAAAAACAAGTATAGCTAAGCCTATCTATTATAAAGGGAAAAAAAAAGAAAGGCAAGCAATTTTTCTCCCGGTCTTTTGAGGTTTTTTGAGGCTTATTTCTTATTGTTAAAGCAGATGGCAGCGATGACGCCGGGAATCCAGCCGATGCAGGTGAGCACCAGGGTCAGCAGGACTGCCCCGCAGCCCCTGTCAAGCACCGCAAGCGGGGGAAATATAATGCACAGAATCGCTCTTCCGCAGCCCATATACTACCTCTTCTGCGTGTAGGAATCCGCCGGCATGATCGTGATTTCAACGCGGCGGTTTGCGGCGCGTCCTTCCGGTGTTGCGTTGTCGGCAATCGGCTTGGTTCCGCCGTAGCCCCGTGACGTGATGAGGCTCCGGTCTATTCCGATGGCAGTCAGTATGTCTACAATGCTGTTGGCGCGGTCCATACTCAGCTGCTGCTGGCCGGTGGGCTTGTTGACGTCTGCCGTGTGGCCTTCGACCTTTATCGTGTAATTTCCCTTCGCGACCACGTCCTTTATCTGCGCCGCAATGAGGCCGACCCGCTCCTTGTCGTCGGGCAGCAGTTCTGCGGAATCTGCAACGAAGTTCAGGTCCTGCACGGTAATCTGAATGCCGCCGGGGCCGTCCTTGATGACCGTGTTGGGGACCTTGTCTTCAAAGACGTAGCGCAGCTTCTGCAGTTCAATATAATAGGAAGTATTTTTGTCGGGTGCGCTGACCCGGTGGGAAATCTGATCCTTGCCGAGCAGAATGACGATTTTTCCTTCCTTGAGCAGCTTCAGGTTTTCCGGAACCGTTGCAATGCGCAGGTAGTCGTCCCGCGAGATGACGGGATCGCAGCGGTACACGCCGAAGACCTGCTGTGCCGTAATCCAGAGGGGATCGTCGCCGACCCGGTTTTTGAATCCTTTACCGTTGATGTCGGTCGTGTAGGAATTGATTCCCTGTTTTGCGGCTATCTTGGGGTCTACCATGTTCCGCTCATAGACCAGGGTCATGTTTTCGTCATATACCTTCGGGAAAAGGCAGGGATCCACGAGGCTTTCCACGAATTCCCCGTGGACGGGCAGCGTACCCCGCGCGTCAATGACGATGCCCGTGTAGGCGCGGCTTGCGATGCGTTCAATCGGTTTCTGCTGGGTGTAGGGGCTTTTGTGCTTCACGAAGAGGGAGCCGATGTCTTCAAGCCGTATCGTATGCTCGGTCAAAAGCCGGTCGCCGCCGTTCTTGAAGTAGGCGGGCGTTTCCTTTGCGTTGTCTATGATGCGGGTCAGCTCTTCCAGCGTGAGCGAGCCGTCAAGGACCATGTCGCCGAGCGTCCGAGTGTCGTCCGCATAGACGGAAAGGAGGGGGTCCTTGATGAGGACGGGAAGCTCCATCTTTATCTTGTTGACGGCGGCATTTTTGCCGCTCGGCATCGGAATGCCTGCCTTGACGATGTCCATCGAGACATTGGAGGTGAACGTTCCCAGATTCCAGTCTATCTTGCTCGAAGAGAAAAGAACCGCATCAGCTTCATCTGCGTCTGCGCTGTTCCGGGCATCCTGCCTGGCCTGCTCTTCGTCAATCTTATTGTAATAGAGCGTGTCGTTTCCGGAACTTTGTGCCGAAATCCAGCCTGCGGGCAGGAGCACGCCGGAGAGAACTATCGCTGAAAGGAGTCGTCTTTTATTCATGTAAAATGCCTCAATTCATTATCGGAATCCAATGATAAAAGGTTGAATTCCTTCCCCGGTTACGCCGTGCACCCAAAAAGCCCGCCCGCACGGGACTGCCTGTATCGTGCAGGCACTGTGTTCACTGCGGTACAGGGCGGGGGCCGGTTTTGGCTGTGACCTCTGGCGGCGGCTTCCTGTAACTAAGCATAACAAC
>JAEEGL010503384.1_pt1 | contig 11769 bp, 8 predicted proteins | sample 9134231 | NCBI WGS metagenome assembly JAEEGL01 (sample SAMN16246548, study PRJNA631951) | gut metagenome | biome: gut microbiome; feature: rumen; material: fiber-attached | host: Bos | place: Iran: Karaj | collected 2018-10
CAGCGGCTCAATGGAATGTAGCGTCTGTAGATCCGCCTGCAGACCGATTCGGGAATGTCGATGTTTTCGAATCCGCAGGCCTCGTCATGGTCCAGCGCCTCCACGCGCGCCACGCTGTCGGCGTCGTAGCGTGTGTTCAGCACCACGTCGAAATGACCGAAGCCTTGCGCCTCATCAGCGCCCCACGGCACGTTCGGATCGTAGGAGACCACTTTGTCGCAGAACGCCATGCACCTGAAGAGTTCCGCCACGCCCTTCGTACAGAAAGCCGTCACCTCGCACGGCGCGAAGATTTCCGCCGCCGCCTTCGGCATGTTCGTCCACACCAGGGCGTCGCCGATCAAGTCCTGGGTGAAGAAAGCGATTCGCGTCATGCGACCCCGTGTAGAAATCGGTGAAAGTTGCCGGACATCACCGCCTCTGAGAAGCCGTATTCTCGCGCACCTTCAATGTCATTGGCGTAGAGTTCCCCGGCGGTTCCTTCGTAGAATTGGACGTGCGTTGGGAAATCCGTTCCAAACATGACGCGGTCTGCCACTCCCGCATCCACCAGCGCGGCGTAGCTCTCCGGCGGCATAAAGGATGTGTCCGCGAAGAGAGTCGGACATTCCCGAAGACAGCGGATTGTGTCATCAAGCGGACGGCAGTGGGCGATATCGACGCGAAGATGGGGATGTTTCGCCAAGAAAGGTAGGATGTCCAGAGGCCGGCATCCCGGATCCTCCCCTGCGTGGATTTGGACGGGGACGCAGCGTTCTTCCAGAATGGACAGAATGCGGTCGAAATCGTTCGGCCGCTCCTTGATCCACGGCGTTTCCTTTTCATGCAGTTTCACGCCTTCCCAGATGCGGGAGTTCAAGACTTTTAACTCCGAGTCTGCGTCATAGAAGCGTCCTGTCAGCCACAGGAAGGCATGCGCGCCATCCCCAAACGCCTTTTTTGTTTCTGCGGCTTCACGCTCGATGTCCTTGACCGATGCGTTGTATTGCGCGGACAAGGACGAGAAAATGAACTCGCTTACCTGACTCTTGCAAAGCAAATCCGCGACAAAGCGCGGACTTGCCTCAGGCGGCATGTCTTCGACACCGAACGTTCCGACATGAACATGTGCGTCGCAGATCATCAGAATGGATCGAAGTCCTCCAAGTGCAAGTCTTCAAATTTGATTGTAGCGCATGCGTCAAACTTGTCTTTGTATTCCGAATGGAAGTAGAGTATCTGTTTCCAGTCGTCCTCGTTGAATTTTTCCCATCGGCAATGCTTCGCATAGTCTGGCCGAGTAAATAGCAGTTCCGACCAGACAGACCCGTTGAAGTCGGCCCAGGGACATTTGTCTAGGATGTCCTGCGGAACCGCGTCGCAACCCTTCAGAAAATTGCACCAGTCCCATTTCGAGAAACCTTCCACGCGGCACATGGAGGCTGCTTCTGGATTTGCATTTAGTATCAGCGCCTGGACTTTTCCGCACTGCGTTCCCATCTCAATATGGGCGGCAAGCGATGGTTGCTTCCGCAACATGTATGCCAAGTCGTACTCATCGAATTCCGGCCAGCAATCGCACTTGTCGGCGAACTGGGGCTGCTCTCCAAGAAGCGTCGCCCAGTACCATCGGCCATCTCGACCGCACCATTCATGGGCAAATGACCAGTCGCAATACCTGGCGAACTGCGGCTGCTTGCAGAGCAGGCAATGCCATGCCGGTCCATCAAGCGTGTTCCATTCGCAATCCACCTCCCGGTCGGGATGCTCGCAGAGCAGATACGCCCATTCAAGGCCCTTGTTTTCCGCCACCTTCATTTCAGATTTCCCGCCATGCAGTTGTAGTTGAGCCGTGTGCAATAAGCAAGTGGCGCCTTGACTGGGCAACTTGCAACGAAAGACTGCTTTTGTGCGGACTTCGCAATGACACGGGGTTTTCTGTAGGTCACTTCCATCTCGCTCGCTTCACCCTTCTGTCCCGTCCCGTTACCACAGTTGGTCGGTGAGCCATTCGTCGTAGTCATCTTCATCGAATTTCCTGCCGGTAAGGGATTCGAACTTGTCTTTGAATTCTGGCTTGTAACACAGCAAGGCGTACCAGTAGTCCTTGTTTTTCCCGAACTTTCCCCAGTCGCACTTGTCGGCGAACTGCGGTTGTTTGCCAAGTAGCTCGGCCCAATTGCCGCCGTCGAGTTTTGCCCAGTCGCATTTGTCGGCCAGTTCCGGTTTTCGGGCAAGAAGCGACGCCCAGTTGCCCCCGTTGAGCTTCGTCCAGGGGCATTGTCGAAGAACAAAGTCGGGAATCGTCTGGATTGACGAGAGAAAGACGGTCCAATCGTCTCCCTTGAAATGGGCGAGACCGGAAAGGGAGGCGCCGCCGGGATCCATTTTGAGAATCAACGCCTGAATTTTCCCATCTGGTAAAGACTTTTTGCCATCACCCTTCTTGCGGTCATAGATACTTGTACATGCCCGAGCGACCCCGCGCCATTGGCTGACCGGTTTTTTCAGCTCCTCCCAAATGTCGCATTTGTCGGCAAAACAAGGTTGTCTTATCAAGAGCGTAACCCAGTACCATCGGCTCTGCCTGCAGGACCCCGGCGCGCACTCGCTTCTCCATTCATCGACGAACGACCAGTCGCATCGGTCGGCGAATTGTGGTTGTTCGCACAGTAGGCAGTGCCAGGCGTTGCCGTCCAATGTCGACCAGTCGCATCGGTCGGCAAATTGTGGTCGCGCACAGAGGAGTTGCGCCCATTCAAGCCCCGTCAAGTTGCCGCCATTATTCTCGCTCATTTCAACGCCCCCACTTGGCACATCCGGTTCAAAGTGGTGCAATATCCAAGCCCACACTTGACGGGGCATGACCCCACAAACGATTGTTTCGGCGCAGACTTCGCAATGACAGTTGGTTTTCTGTATTTCCCTTTCATTTGGGCTCCTTTTGTTGGCGCTTCGCGGCTTCCACCGACTGGATCATCAGCCGCTGCTTCTCGTCCACGATTTCGTGGTTGAGCTTCGCGACCTTGCAGAAATGTTCGGCCGGCTTGAACATGTCGCCGGTCTCGTTGAAGTTGCGGCACATGCAGGTCGAGCAGTAGTCGCGGTCCTCGCACGTGGCGCACTTCGGGAAGCTCGCACCCGTGACGGCGCGGATGCGAAGCGTCTCGGGCGATTCGTTCCAAATCCACTTCAAGTCGTGCTCGTGGCAGTTGCCGAGGACGACACCGCCGAAGCCGGGGCACGGGTAGTAGTCGCCGGACGCTTCAAGACACACGCTGCTCACGCACGCCCCGCAGACCTTGCGCCTCTTCCACTCCTCCGGCGAGGGCATGTCGTTCTTTTTCTCTGGATTGAAGTATTCGCTGTTCATTGGAACCGACTTGAAGACAATGTCTTCCAGAATGCAGCGCGTCTCGTCAAGGTCGAGGCGGCAAGCAAGATTGCTCGTGTCGCAGTTCTGCTTGCCCATGATGATGAAGTCCGTTTGTGCGTCCATGCGGAGGCTTCGCGCGTATTCCAGCACCGCGAGATAGTCGTGGTAGTTCGCCTTCATCGTCGGACACGAAATGCGGCAGGGAATCTGCGCGACGCGTAGCTTCTCGATGGCTGTCTTCGTGGCAAGCCACGAACCTGGCCGCTGCGTAATCGCATCGTGCGTCTCGGGGTTCATGCTGTAGAGCGAGACCTGGACCGTTGCTTCCGCCTCCTGAAGGAGGCGCACCTTCGCGTCGTCGCAGAGCGTGAGGTTCGAGAGAATGCCGACAATTAGGTCTTTCTTCCGCGCATATCGGACAATCTCGTCGAAGTCGGGGTGGAGCATGCATTCACCGCCGGAGAGTGTTAGTTCCACGCCGCCCTGCTCGCGGAACTCGTCGATGACGCGCTTCGCGTCGGAAAGCGGTAGAAACACGGGATTGTATTCGGGGATATAGCAGTGGACGCACCGTTCCGTGCAGGCCTGCGTGATGTCCATCTGGAGGTCGAAGATCGTCGGATGCTCCGCGAACCACTCTTCGAGTACCTCCTGCGGGATGGCGCCGGCAGGCATGTCCTCGGGCTTGATGAAGTGCGTGTCCATAGTCTTCGGGTTCTCGGCGTCGTAGGAGAACGACTCCTCCTGCGCGTCAAGCGCCTCCGGTGTCTCGCCGCAGAGGATGATTTTCTCATTGATCAGCGGCGCGAAGAACTCGTCGAAGTCGCGGGCGATTTCTTCCTTGTCAGCCCCCGAATAAACGGAGCAGATGTTGGCAAGAATCACCGTCTTCTCGCGTGGTTCACGCGTGATCCAGCGGAAGAAGACCTCGGCGTCCGTGAAGGTCTGGTCATATGCGCGGATGCGTCCGAGGACGTAGGTGAATGGTCCGTATTGGCGGACGAACGTATTCTTGGAAAGTCGTAGAAGCATGGTGGATTCCCTTTGATTTTCAACGCAGAGCGGTGACCGCTCTGCGTTAAGAATTACCCTTCCCGTACACCTCTCGAACGACCGCCGCGACGGCGCACTTGGCCGGCGTGGTCTGGAAGAGGTCGCCCGTTGCGTTGAAGTTGAAGGCCGGACAGACCTTGCAGACCGGGCGATTCCCGCAGGCCAGGCACTGCGGAAAGTCGCGGTTGGCCAAACGCCGCAGCTTCTCAAGCTTTTCGCCGCGCCAGACCGATTCGAGCGTGTCCGTCGCGGCGTTGCCGAGGACGTAGCCGTGCATCGAGTCGCACGGGTAGTAGTTGCCGAAGGAGTTGAGATAGAGCCGCGAAAGGCCGATGTCGCAGACCTTCGCATCGGCGTCGACGCGCCTCGATGTGTTCCAGCCCCGGTCGAAGATGTCCTTGTCTGCGGACAACGCCTCGCGCAGTTCCGCCGCAGAACAGGCGTGGTCCAGGTTCGAGCAGTCGTGGTCGCTCTGCGGCACGATGTCGATGCTCGGAATGAGATGCATCCCGTGTTCCCGCGCGAATTGCGTGAGTGCGCCGAACGCCCTTCTGTTCTCCTTCAGAAGCGGCGCCGCAAGCCGAATGGGGATGGCGGCCTTCTCGCAGGCGAGAATCGCGTCCATCGTCCGGCGCCAGCTCCCCGGCAACTGGGTGATCGCGTCGTGCTCGCGCGCGTCCATGCTGTAGAGCGAGACATTGATGAACTGCGGCCGAACCTCCGCGAGAAAGGCGATGCGGCGTTCGTCGCAGACTGTCATGTTCGAGAGGATGACGAAGTTCAGGTTGAGGTCGCGGCAGAGACGGCAGACACGCTCGAAGTCCGGGTGGAGCATGCACTCGCCGCCCGTCAGGTGGACTGTCAGCCCCTGCATTTCGCGGAACTCGCGAAGCGCCTTTTCCACCAACGTGAAGGGAATGTGCTTGTTCGGGTAATCGGGGAGGTAGCAGTGGACGCACCGCTCCGTGCAGGCGGCCGTGAGGTCGAGGTGCAATTCTATGGGAATGTCGTTTGCAACGAAGAAGTCGCCCAGCGGCGTCCATGAATCATCGTGGACGTTGCCCGCGGCATCGAAGCTTTCGGAACGGGGCTCTTGTCGGAGCGCGGGCGGCTCGACCGCGGCAGTAGCGCAAGACCCTGCGGGCGAGCCGCCCACGCCCCCAGATTCCACAAACCCGTCAACGACAAGCGAAGCGACGAACTCCCGGAAATCGCCCGCGATCTCCTCCGGCTTCATGCCGAAGTCCGCCGCGATTGCCGTGACAATCTCCTCCTCCGGACGCGCGGCCCAGCCGATGTACCGCAGAAACGGCTCGGCTTCTTCAAGAATGATACAAGCGCCTGTGCGTGGCCGCCACAGCAGCGACATCCCGCCCACATGACGGACGAAAGTTTCCGGTGTGAACCTAATCATGGCGCTTCTTCGCAAATCAGAATTCCCTCCCCTGCTTGGTTCCCCGCGCAGGGGAGGGTGTGGCGTTAGCCAATGCTGTTCGCTACTTCAGCGGACCGCACATGCAACGCGTGTTGCTCGACGAACAGTACGGCCCATTCTGCGGGGTCTTCTCGGGGCAACCGGCGACGAAGGACTGCTTGGCAGCGGACTTCGCGACAACTTGGGGTTTCTTGTAGGCCATTTTAGGCTTCCTTCCCGGGGCTTTCGCCCCTTTGGGTTGGGTTAAGTTCCCGTATCCGGCACCCGCCGGGCGGGAAAGATGTCATTCCAACAGGATGGATTCTCCGAAATCCCGCTATTATTGAGACCGGGCGTTCTTCTCCTCAATGCGCTCCATCCTCCTCTGATGCCTATCCTCCGCGCGCGCATTCCTTTCCTGGCGTTTGCGTTCGGCCTCCTCCCGCTTCTGCTCCTCGCGCTTCCGGCGGATTTCCTCTATTTCCTCCAGTCTGCCGCCAGCCTGCTCCCGAATCTCCTCGTCGCTGCTTCGGGTCGCCTTGCGATACCATTTCTCCGCATCGTCCTCGCTCGCCTTGGCAAAGCCGAACATCCCCGATGCCTCACCCTTGAAATAGCATTCGCCCACATAGAAGGCCGCTTCGTAGTGATCGCGTTCGGCCGCGGCCTTGAGCAGTTCGAAGCCGCGCTTGCGGTCATGCTCCACATAGCGCTGGTTGCTGAACGGGCTGTACATCAGACCCACATAGTACTGCGCCTCGCGCACCTCCACGTTGGCCGCCTGCTCCAGCGCCGCGAAGGCGTCCTTGTCAAAGTCCTCGTTGATCATCTCGATGACCTCGTCCGTCAGCCTCGCCATGTCCTGGTCGAGCTCTCCTCTTCCCTTTGCCGCCGCCTTCGTCAACCAATTCAGCGCTGCAACCGGATAGCGCTCGTCGCCGATTCCCTCGTCATAGCACCTTCCAGCCTTCTCCATGGCGTCCACGCAGCCGTGATCCGCGCTCTTCACGAGCCACTCCATGGCGGTCTCTTGGTCCTCGTCGTAGTAGAAGCCGTTCCAGTAGGCCAAGCCGATCCTGTATTCCGCGCCCGCGTGTCCCCGTTCGGCAGATTTCAAATACCATGAAATCGCCGTCTCCGGGTCGGATTCGATCTCATCCCACACCGCGTAGGCCTCGCCCAGGCTGAATTGCGCGCTCGTCAAGGCCGCCTCCACCTCGCCGGCATAGTCCTCGGGAGTCTCGACTCTGTCCGCAGTGCAGAAGAGCAGATACATCTCGCAGGCCTTTTGATGATCAACAGCTGTTCCGAATCCATGCTCAAAGCATTCGCCCAGATAGTATGCGGCAAAATTCGTGCCCATCTCCAGGGCCTTTTCCATCCACATCGGGATATTGCGGGGCCAGTCCGGACGATCCTCGTCATCCAGGTCCTTCGTACGCCAGTAGTTCATGCCGGCGGGAAAGTAGGCGTCGACGAGGCCCTGCGCGGCGGCCTTGCCGTACCACTCCGCCGCCTTTTCGTATCCGTCCGCGTCCGCCTCGTGCTCGCGGAAGCGCCCGGCGTAGAACTGCGCCAGGACATGGCCCTGATTGCCGGCCTTCTCGAAGAACTTGCCGGACTTGTCGAAGTCCGACTCGAAGCCTCCGCCACCGACCAGCAGACAGGCGCCGTGGCAGTACTGGGCGTTTCCGTCGTCCTTCCCGGCGTACGTGCGGAACATTTCGGCGATGGCGTTCGACACGGCGGTGAAGGCGTCAGGCCGTCTGTCCGTCCATTCCAAAACGATTTCGTCAACCAGCGGCCGCACTTCTTCGGAATCCGCCTCCAGCGCCTTCGTGTACCACGTCGCGGCGGCGTCGATGTCCACCTCCACGCCGACGCCGTGGTGGAGGCTTCTACCGTATTTGACCATGGCCTTGACGACGCCTGCGTTGGCTGCCCTCCCGTACCACTCGGCGGCCGTCGTGTCGTTCGGGATGACACCCGTCCCGTCCGCATAGCAGTCTCCAACGATCAGCATCGATTCGCCGTCCCCCGCGTCGCCCGCCATGGCGTACCACGAAACCATTGCCGAAAGGGATTGCTCCGTGCCGACACCGTCGCGGCAGCAAACGGCAAGCGTCTTCATCGAGTAGATGTCTCCACCCCTTGCCGCCTTCTCGTAGTAGGAGACGGCAAGCGCCTTGTCTTCGGCCACGCCGTAGCCGTTCGCGTAGCAGTCGCCCACTTCGCGCTGCGACGCCACGTGCCCCATATCGGCCGCCTTTCTTATCAGGTCGAACCCCTTCTCCTCGTTTTTGCCGAATTCATCGCCCTTGATGAGCATCTTGCCGAGCAGAAGCATGGCCGGGAAGTAGTCCTGCTCCGCGCTCTTCTCCAGCCATTCCTTCGCCTTGCCAAGGTCCTTCTGGGCGCCCTTCCCCTCGCGGAAGTGGAGACCCATCTTGTACTGGGCGCGGCTGTCACCGGTGGCCGCCGCCTTTTCGTCCCACCCGAAGATCTTGCCCTCGCGTCCGAGCGACATTCCCGTTCCGGCAGATTTCATCTCATAGAAGCGGGCGATGCAGTACTGCGCGTTCACGTCGCCCTTCTCGGCAAGGAACTTGCAGGGGTCGAAATAAACCGATTCGATTTCGGCGAAATATTCGTCGTCCCTGCCGCCCCAATCGGCGAACAGATTGGTGAAGTACGCGATGGCCTCCTCGTTTCCGCCCTCCATCGCCTTCAAGTAGCATTTCATGCCCTTTTCGACATCCCGCTCCGTTCCAAGCCCCTCGATGTGGCATTTCGCGAGCTCGATCTGGGCAGTGGAATGCCCCTGCCTCGCGGCCTTCTCCATGAGCGAGAAGGCGAGTTCGTCGTTTTTCTCGGCGCCGATTCCTGCAAAGGTCGCCTTCGACAGCTTGAACTGCGCCTCAGCGTAGCCTTGTTCGACGGCCTTCTTGAGCCACTCGACCGCCCTGCCGTCGTCCTTCTCCGTTCCCAGACCCTCCGAAAAGGCGTCGGCGACCTTCGTCTGGAACTCGGCGTCGCCGCTCTCGCCGACCTTGATCATCCAGGAGAGCGCGACCGCATCGTCCTTGTCCGTGCCCAAACCCTTCAAATAGCATTCGGACAGCATCTTCATCGACTGGACGCAGCCGTTGTCTGCGGCCATCAGGTAGTACTTGACGGCCTTCTCCTTGTCTTCGGTCACGCCGTCGCCCTTGAAGTAGCATTCCGCAATGCGGCGCTGGGACTCCATGTCGCCGCTGTCGGCCGCCTTCTCACACCACTTGAAACCCCGCTCGGAATCCTGCTCGACGCCCACGCCCTTCAGGAACATGTCGCCCAGTACGCGCATCGCCGCGATGGAGTCGCTCTCCGCGGCCTTTTCCAGCCAGATCACGGCTTTCGAGAGGCTAGGTTCCGTACCCTTGCCATCCTTGTAGTGCATTCCAAGGGCAAATTGCGACTCGACATGGCCTCCGTTCGCCGCCTTGGTGTCCCATTCGAAGGCGGTCTTCTCGCGCGACATCACCATGCCCTTGCCGGCGGTCTTGTTCTCGTAGAAGCGGGCGACGCAATACTGCGCATCTACATTCCCCTCCTTGGCGGCGGCCTCGAAGGGGTCGAAATAGTTCGAGTCCACATCCACGATTTCGGTCCCGGTTCGCCGGCCCCAGGCCCCGATGATCTTGTTGATCTCCTCCTTTGCGGCGGCGTGGCCCTGGGAGGCGGCCTTGTGGTACCATCCGATCGCCTTGGCCTCGGAAACTTCCGTGCCGGTTCCGTCGCGGAAGCAGTTGGCAAGCTCGAACATGCCGTCCGCGAACCCCTGCGCGGCCGATTTTCCAAGCAGGTCGTAGGCGGTCGCCTCATTCTTGTCCACGCCGGCCCCGGCAAGCGTGGCCATCGCGAGCTTGTACTGCGCCTCCGCGTTCCCGGCCTCCACAGCCCGCTTCAACCAGCTCGCCGCCTTGGCGTGGTCAACGGCCACGCCAATTCCGGCGGCGTAGTCATCGGCGACTCTGACCATGTAGGGGACGTCGCCGCTGCCCGCCACTTTCATGAGCCATTCGTGCGCGGCGACGGGGTCAGCCGACACACCCGTCCCACTGGCGTAGCACTCCGCCAGGCTCTTCATGGAATCGACGTTGCCCTGCGCGGCCGCCTTGCCGTACCACTGCACGGCGGCGGCGGCGTCCGCCGTCACGCCCTCGCCCTTCATGGCGCAGTCGCCCATCAGATTCTGGGCCAGTTCGTTCCCCTGGTTGGCCGACTTGAGAAGCCACTCGACGGCGGCCGGGACGTCCTGCTTAAGAGGCGTTTTCCCAACCAGCAGCGCCTTGCCGTACTTGTATTGCTCGGATGAATCGCCGGCCTCGGCCTTTTTGAGATTCACGCCCGCAATGGCGCACTGCGAAACAAGCGTGGCCCTCTGGACACCGCTCTTGATGGAATCAAACAGTCCCATGACGACTTCCCCTCTCCGCTATTTCCGTCCGATCGCCTGCCTGGCGGTCTGCTTGACTTTGTCGATGGCGCCGGCCACATCATCCTTGCCTGGCAACTTTTTGGCAAGCTGCGACGTGTTTTCCGTGAGAACGGAAACCTTCTCTGCCAGCATGGCCTTCCCCTGTTTGAGCTTCTCCTGGGAAATGATATCGCCGGTCTTGTCCGCCACTTTTGAAATGGCGGCCTGCGACATTTGGGCGGCCTTCTGCGCGCCGTTCCTAATCGAATCTAAAAGTCCCATTGTCAACCTCCTGCATGCCGCGCCAACATACCGACGGCCACCCGGGAAACTAAACCCAGACCGTCTTTGCAACCATGAAACGCGAACATGTTTTGACTACAAACCTTCTATATTTTTTTAGTCTGGGAAATGCGTTTTTTTAGAGTGCACGGGAAAAATTATGGCCAGGCGACAAGACGGATGGCGTAGCCCTTGTCCGTCGGGCGGGCGGCGGCGCGGACATTCGAGTCGCAGGCGGCCGCGTTGTCGCGGAAGGATCCGCCGCGGACGACGCGCGGTGCGGCGTTTGATGCCGGCGCGACGCAGGGGTCGAAGGGCGCCCAGTCGGGCCGGGGACCGTAGGCGTCGGCGCACCATTCGGCCAGGTTGCCGTGCATGTCGAAGAGTCCGAGCGGGTCTTGCGCCTTCTGCGCGACGGGGCGCGGCGCGCCGCCGCTGTTCTCGCTCGACCATGCCGCGTCGCCGGGCTTTCCCTCGCCCTCGAAGGGCCGCGCGACGAAGGCGCGGCAGGCAAGTTCCCATTCGGCCTCGGTCGGGAGGCGGAAACGTCGCTCCCCTTCAAGTCCGCAGAGGACATTAAGCCTCTCGAGGAAGCGTTCGACGTCCGCGAGGTCAAGATCCTCGCCAACGGGCATGTCCCCGCCCTCGATTTCCAGATGTCTGCCGTTCCCGCCCTCCCGTCTCCGGAGCCGGCGCGCGGCGTGGCCGGCGACCGCCGGCGCAAAGCGCATAACTGCGGCGTACTGGGCGCGGGTCAGCTCCGTTCTCGCCATCCAGAAGGGCTTCGAGACAAGGACGGAATCGGGGCCGATTTCGAATTCCGCCCGACGCTGGGAGCCGGCCGCCCGAAAGAAGCCGCGACGGAAGAAGCCGGCTGGGACGGCCGACATTTCAAGTTGGACATCGCCGGGAAGGCGGATCAGGCGCAAAGTGCCCGGGTAGGTCGGCTGACCGAACTGCAGACGGTCGGGATGCCCTCCCTGGAATGCCTGATAGCGCGAAATGTAGTCAGCGACCCCCGGCTTGGCCGTATCAAAGTGGACCGTCGTATAATCCCACGGGATGCGCCGGATCGCCTCGCGCGAGAAGTCGGGGAGGCGCGGATGGAGGGCGTGGATGGCGGTCACGGACGGGGAATGGACCTCGTCGATTATTGCGTCTGGAGCCTCTTCGACTGGGTGGCGCGCGAAGAGCGCGAGGGCCACG
>JAEEGL010703565.1_pt1 | contig 11769 bp, 10 predicted proteins | sample 9134231 | NCBI WGS metagenome assembly JAEEGL01 (sample SAMN16246548, study PRJNA631951) | gut metagenome | biome: gut microbiome; feature: rumen; material: fiber-attached | host: Bos | place: Iran: Karaj | collected 2018-10
AATTAATTAAAAATAATTGAAATGAATCTTTGATCTAAATTTAATAATAAAAAATATAAATGAAAAAAACTTCATTATTTATCTTATTAATATTATTAACATTTTCCCTTTCACAATCTAACTTTAAATTACATTTCCAAACTAAACAAGCATATATAGGAATAAGAGAAAGAGATAAAATTTATGATTACATATCTAATAAAATGAATTTTTCAAAAGAAATAAATGAAATATTTAAAAGGTATTTATCAGATCTAGAATTTTGTGATGGGCTCGGTGGAGGAGGTCCTCAGCTTATATCAAACCTAAATAAATTAAGAGAACTTAAATTATTCACTTCCTTTAGTTTTAATGCAGAACTTTTAAAAATAAATAAAAAATATTTTATTTATTTTATTTTTGCTTTTAATGTTATTGTTGAAAAACCACCTAAATATGAACGTAAATGTAAAAGTGGATTTTTAGGTATAGGAAAAAAATGTAAAAATGTTGAAGTTGCTCAAACTTTTACTCAAAATGAAATCAATGAAATTCTAAAAGAAATAAATAATAAAATGATTGCTGATGCTTTTGTTGATTTACCTAATTTACCTAAAGAAGATTATGAAAAATATAAACAAATTTTACGTTTTAAATTTCCTAATAATAAAAATTTGAAATAGATTGATTTTAATCTAATTTTAATTTTGAATCGATAAATCTTTTTTTAAATTTTTGTTAAATGTTTAATTTTTAAAAAAATTATATTTATAATTAATTATCATTAATAAGATTTAATTTTTCAACAACAGTTTTTGATAATGTTTTATTGAAAATTATTATCATTATTCTTCATGAAATAATAATCTTAATAATTATTCTTTATATATAAATTTATAAACAATAATTATTATAATTTGAAAATATATAAAACAACTATCAAGAAAAAAGAAAATTGATAATATTATGTTTTCTTAAATTTTATTTTCAAATATTGTTAACTCAAAATTAAATAATGAAAAAAGTCTAAAAAAATTTATAAAATAAAATAAATTATTTTAAAGAACATATATTTTTATCATTAACAAAGAAAAAAAATAAAAATGAAAAAAATATCTTTATTAACCTTATTGAGGATTAGAAACCTTTTTAAATGATTTAAATCGTTTTTCATTAAATATATTTAATTATTATATTTATGAATTATCTTGTTTAATTTTGTCAGATTTATAATATCTTTAAATTGATTTCCTTGAAGTGGCTGATTATTTCTTCATTTTCATCATATTTTCCAAAATTTTCAAAATATTTAAATAATTATATTATTCCTAATACAAAGAAAATATCCTTGGATAAAAAATATAAATACCATTCCAATAGAAATTTACTAAAAAAGAAAAAAACCAAATATTTCTTTTTTTGTAAATGTTTTATCATGATTATATTTTTATGATATATTCATTGAATTTATAAATATACATATTACCATCATTTATTAAATAAATTCTTTTTACTTCTTTATTTTTCTTTCTTTTTTTTCATTTCTATTTTACCATTTTAAAACAATTAAAAAGTAGAGTATTTAAATAAACAAAAAAGAAAATTTTTTTTTTTAAATTTAAAAACTTTAAAATAAAAATTAATAAATATGTCTCAGAATAAAAATTATTACTCAAAAAGAAATAATAGATTAACAAAAAAGGAATTTAATAAAAAAAATAATATAAGAAGTAATTCATATTCTTCGAGATATATAAATATGTATTTAACAAAAGAAATGGATATTACTCCAAAACATAAGAAAAATATTTCAAATAATAAATATGATTATAAACAAATAGAAGATGATTATTATAATATTTCTAGAATAAAAAATACAGAAATTTGTCGTTATAATGATTCTTCTCCTAATAATAATGAACATCAAGATATTGTTAATATATTTAAAACTGATAATACTAAATTAAAAAAAAATAATAATGATATTAAAAAAGAAAAAGATCAAATATTATTTTTTGAAAAAAAAGGAGATAATAATTTTATTATATCAACAAAGGAAAAAGAAGGAAATAAAAAAAATCAAATTTCACAAAAAATAATTGCTAAATATTCTTTCTTAAATAAAACTTGGATTTTAATAGAAGAAATATTTGATAATTCTATAATAAATTTATTTTGGACTGAAGTAAATGAAAATATTTTAAAGCAATATAAATTAAGATTAAAAAATAAAGAAATAAAAGATTTAAATGAAAATGATATAAATATTGTTTTTAAAGATGATTATAAAGAAAAATATGAAAACCAAATAAAAAAATATAATGCTTTAAATATTCAAATGAATGAAGTTAATCAAAAATTTGAATATTTAAAAACAAAATTCAATCAAGTTGATAATCAAATGAAAGAAAGAGATACATTAATAAATATATTAAATGAAGAAAAAATTGATTTATTAAAAAAAATATCTGATAAAAATAATAATGAATTTACTTCAATAATAAATTCTTTACAAAAAGAAAATGATATTTTAAAAAATAAAAATTCAGTTCTTAAAAATAAAATAAAAAAAATTCCTTATTTAATTGAATTAGAAATTAAAAAATATACAGAACAAGAAAAAAATAAATTTCATACAGAAAAAAATTTTAATAAAATAACAAAAGATTTAAAATTAAATTTAGATAATAGAAAAATAAATAATAAAATAATTAAAGAAGAAAACTTTCAAATTAATTGTAAATCTTCAACTCAAAATTCATTATCAATAAATTATAAAGATGAAATTCAAAATTTAGAAGAAATATTAAATATAAAAGATAAAAAAATAAAGGTAATATATAAAAATTTAAAATTAATAAACGAAAGTTTAAAACAATCAGGTTATTATGATAATCCCAAAAATACAAAATTCCAAAATTTAATAAACCAAACATTAGAATTATAAATAAAAATAATATAAAATAAAATCAATATAAATTATTCACCAAAAAAAAAATAAATAAAATAAAAAACAAAAATTATTTTAATCGCCAAATAATGGAAAAAAATAAATGCAAAAAGCAAATAAATTATATATTATAAGAGAAGAAAGTAAAAATAGAGTAATTAAGAATGAAAAAATAAAAGAAAATAAAAGCAAAATAATAAATGAAAGAAATTAAAAAATCAAATAAAAACAGATGATATACAAAGAGAAAAAAAATCAATCAGAGAAGAAAGATTAATAATTGATGAAGAAATGAGGAAAAAAAAAAGAAAAAAAATGAAATGAAGAAAAAAAGACGAAATTGAAAAAGCTAATAAAGATAATAATAATAATGAATATAAAGATAAAAAAGAAAAAAAAAATGATGATTATGAAATAAAAAAATAAGTAATAATATAAATAATAAAGATGAAAATCTAGAAAAAAAGGCATTTGGTTATGTATAAGGAGAAGAAAAAGTTGAACAATCAATGAGATTTAAATTAAGTCTTGAAGAAATATTAAAAAAAGAAAAAAAAATGAATTACTACATAATATTATTAATTATGAAAATGAAGTAGCTGATAGAGAAAAAGATTTAGGAGAATAAGTTGATATAGATGCTATTAAAGTTGATTTTATGAAAGAAGAAAAATTAATTAAACTATTATTGTACAAATGAAAAATAATATTGGAAAACAAATTAAAGATTATGAAGAAGGACTTAAAAAAATTAATGAAGAATTAATTATATATTTTATTATATAATTTTTGATATAATAAATATTAATAATGAATTTATAAATTTTTAATCAGTAACATACATTCTTATATATTTTGGTTTAGTAATTTCTTTTAATTAAAGAATAAATAAAGCAATTAAATTATTTGATAATAAAAATAAGTTGCTAAAATTTAAAAGATTTTCATGTTAAACTTGGAATTTTATTATAAAATATAATTATAAATTAAAATATTATTTAAACATTAAATTTTAAAAAATAATGTCTTTTGGAATAAATAAAAACAATTTAAAATTAAAGAATATATCTTTTATCTCTCCTATTACCCACACAAAAATAAATGTATCAAATTTAATAGCAGAAAGTCAGAGAATAACGACAACCTCAAATACAAAAAAAATTACAAAAACTCAATATAACAATTCAAAAGTTCAAATAAATTTAAATAAAGAAGCACAAGTAATAACAGATTTATATAGAAGTTATTCTACAAATAGACCTAATGTTACTCATATTAATTATAAAAATAATAATAAGAAGAATAATATATGTAATAATAATAATAATAATGTTATAAATAAAAGTAATATAAATAAAAATAATTTTATTAAAAAATCTACTTCTCCTTCAACTTCAGCAATGTTAACTACATTTGCAAATTTCGCTACAAATTTAAATAAGAATAAAAAAGGACATTCAAATTATCATCCTTATGTAGGAATTAAATATAATAATATTAATTATAAAAGAAATCCAAAATCAAATATAGAAATAAGAAATATAAAAAGAACCAGTATTACAAATAATAATAGTTTAACAAATATAAATAATACAAGTAATAATAATAATAATAATTTAATTAAATCTTCAAATTCATATATAAATCAAACACAAATTAATTTAACAACAGAAAAAAAAAAGAAAAAATCAAATAAAAAAATAAATGAACCAAGGAATTTTTCAAATGATAATATTAATAAAAATAATAAAAATAATAATTTTAGTTCTCCTTTAAGTCCAACAGAACATCCAAAAAATATTCATGTCTATGTTCATCAAATATATAAAAGAGTTGATAATAATAATAATAAAAACATAAGAGGTAATAATAAAAAAAATATAAATAAAAATAATATTCAAACTCAAAGTCATCAAAGTGAAAATTCTCAAAATGCAATTACAACAAGTCAAAGTTCAATTGGTAAAAAGAAAATTAAAAATTCTATTAATTCAAGTAAAAATGAAGGAGATATTAAACAAAGTAGTAATGTAATTAATAATAATATAGAAAATATTAAAAATAATATGTTTAATATGAATATTGATACTCCTGAAGAACTTCATTTTTTTTATATTAATATTTTACAAAATGGTAAACAGCTTGAGGGTAAATTTGAAATTACAAATTCTATTACTCCTTAAATAAAAATAAAAAAAAAATTTATCAAAGTGTTTTTAATTTTTTTTATATATTTATTGTGAAATTGAACTTTTTTTATTTTTTTTATTTATATGAATATATTACAAGATTATTATATTTTAAAATAAAGAATTTAAATTAAATCATTAAATATATAATTTAAAATTGTTATTTGTTAAGATTTTAAAAACCCAATTGAAAAAAATTGATGATAAATCATAATGAATTTTAATATATATTAATCTTTATTAGAAATGAAAAACTTTGAAATAATTTAATAAAGATTTTATAGGGTTATTATTTTACATTATGAGAAAAATAAAAAAGATTTAGTTTAATGATATTAAATAAATTTATTTTGAAAAAAGAACAAATAATATTTTAAAATGTAGATAATATTTAAATATAATTTAGATAATATATTCTTTGGTTTTCTTCAAAAAGACTCAATAAATTTTTATATAATTGAATAATATAATTTTTCATTTTTGTTTCTTTATCTCCCATTAAATTTAAGGACTGAATTATTTGCATAATCTTTGGAATTCCACATTCATAAACTTCAGTTCCTCATTTGAAAATTATTCATTTAATTTTTTAAACTATATTTTTACATAAATGAAGAAAAGATCAAATGAAAATCTTAGTTTATTTGTAATTTAGAGTATATAAAAGAAAAGAATTCTAATGAGAAAGATAAATAAAAATAAAAATTTTATTCAGATAAATTAATTATGTATTCAATTGATTTTGTTTAAGTTATTTATCTTGGATGTATTTTATAGCTTTTATTTTCCTTTCAAAAAATTAATTTTATTGTTTAAATAAATTTTAAAATTTAAAATATAATCCTTAAAATATATATAAATAATTGGAAAAGAATAAAATTAATTGATATTAAAGATTTGTTTAATTTTTAAAAGTTTGATTAATTTTTTTTTCAAATTCTCCAAATAAATCATCATATTTTTTTAATAAATTTAAACATCTATCTCTTAAAGTATCTAATTTTTGATTTAAATTTAAATTTTTACAACTTTTAGAATGATTTTCTGCAGTAGTAGAAGAAGAATCAATAGTAATATGATTACTAACTTTATTTATATGTTTTTTCATTTTAAAAGATGAAAAATTAGTACATATTGAATTTTGACATTTATATATCAAATTCTTTCTAAACATTTTAACATTTGTTTTAGGAATGTTATTTTTTCTTTTTGAATTTATAGGAGAATTTATTATACGATTTTTCTTATTTTTTTCTTTATAAGAATGAAGAGTGTTTTCTTTATTTGGAGTTTTGTTTATTGAATAATAACATTTCAAATTCATTGTTTCAGGAGTATTTTGATATATTTTTTTATTATTTTTTCTTGAACTTCTTTTACTACTTGAAAGTGTATTTCCTTTAGTTGAATTTAATGTACTTTCTGAAATCAATTTTCTGAATTCTTTAAAGTGCAAATTATTCATTTTTAAATTATATTCAAATTAAAAATTAATTCAATTTTTTTTTTAAAATTTTTCAAAAAAAAAAAAAACTGGAAAAAATATTCCAAAATAAAAAAGCAGGAAAAATATATTTCAAATTATTTTTTTAAATTTTATTAATACAATATATAATTTAAAGTTAAATATATCAATTATTATTTTATTACTTTTTTAGTTTCTTTTCTCATTCTTGATAAATTAGAGCCTTTAAAAACTAAAAAACATTTAGGATTCATTTCATTATTAATATTATAACAACTATTAATAATATCATTACTTTGATTACTACTCTTTTTACATTTATTATTTATATTTAAATTAATCAAAGAGGAATTAACAACAGGATGTTTATTATTACAAACATTTTGGTAATTAATATTAATATAATTATTATTTAGTTTTGTCAATTCTTTTAGATCCTCAAAAGTAGAATTACTACTTGGACTGAGACCAATACTACTACATTGAGAAAATGAAGGAGAATTTATTCTAATAAAACTTTTTCGTTTAATATGTTTTTCATAATTATTATCAAAACTATTATTTATATTAAATTCACTATTTATACTAAAAGCATTTAAAAAATTTGAATCATCATAATTTTCTTTTGGATTTTTTTTTGTTGAATTTGTTTTTCCTAACCAACTTCTAATTGTTTTCAAATTTTTATTATATTTTTGAAAATATGAATTTTTTTCTTTGTAATTTTCTTGACTTTGATTATGTCTTTTAATGAAATTTTGATATTTAGCTTGTGGTGGTGTTGGAATAAATAATTTAAACTCTTTATTATAATATTTATAAAATCCATATAATATTCCAAATATAATATCTTCATTTTGAGAAATTAATTCTTTAATCAAATTAATATAAGGTTTTACATAATTATAAAGTTTATGATTATTACAAATATAATTAAAGATTTTATGTATATTTAATTTTTTTTGATTATCAGTATTTGGTTCTTTAATAATTCCTTTAATTATATTATTATAAGAATATTTATTTATAATATCACAAAATAAAACTCCATTATGAGATAAATATATTATTGAAGAATCTGTTAAATTTTTTGGATATAATTTTAAAGAATTTAGCCAATCTTTAATTTTATTTTTTATAGCATTTGGTATTTTAGGAATAAAATTTTCTTCTTCTTTTTCTTTTTGAGTATCATTATTAAATAATTTATTAATATTAAAATTAGATTTTTTACCAACCAAAGGATTAAATTTAATAAATTTTTCAACTTTTGAATTTAATGATATATGAAGAATGGGTTTAGTAGGACGGCAAATATTATAATAACTGAAATTTTCATTAACATTAAAATTTTTAGAAATTAAACCAATAGTAATATTTACTTTAGATAATAATTTTTTTTCAGTTTCATCATTACTTTCAGAATTAATATTATTTAAATTATCTTTTTTTGAAGGAATAGAATTTAAATTTGTACTTTGAGACACATTTTTTTTTTCTAAACTTTCAGAAACTTTTGATTTATTATTACTTCCTTGATTTGAATTACTTTTTAATGAATTATTTTTCGAATAATTATTTGGAGATATTGATAATATAATATTATGAGTTGGAGATAAAGAAGATGAAATATTTTTTTTCTTTTCATTTTCTTTAATTTGAGGTGATAATAAAACATTTAAAAAATTATTATTTGTTTTATTAGAAAAATTTTGATTAACATTTTCAAATTTTTTCCTTCTTTTTTGTTTTATTTCATATTCGAAAAATTCATCTTTTTTATTATTGCTTTTATAATTTTGAAGAAATTTATTTTCATATTTATAATAATTATTATTATTATCCTTGTTTATATTATTTAAATTTTCATTTTGAGTTTTTGATGAATCTTTCATTTTAATTTGTTCATTATTTAAACCATATTTATCATAAACACTTTTCAATAATTCTAAAAAAGAAATTAATTCACTTTTATCTTTAAAAATTTCTTTATTATTATTAAAAAAATAATTTATTTTTTGACGGTGAAAATGATTAAAATTATTTTCTTTATTTAACTCCATTAAAGAAGTTAAAACTAAATTTACTTTTTCTTCTTTAGTTAATCTATTATCAGGATTAAAATCCTTTATTCCAAAAAAATTCAAAAAATTTTTTAATATTTCAATAAAAATAATTCCAGTTTCAATGACATCAGGACAAAATAAATTTTCTAATAATAAACAATGAGGCTCTGCTATTGTATTTATCCAATTAATTAATATTTGTTCGATATTTAAACTTGGTGTTGAATCATTATTTTTTAAATTATTTATTGCCTTTGGTGTTAAAGTATAATTTTTTTTCCTTAAAAACAAATCTGCCATTCTTTAAATGAATTTTTATTGGTATTTAAAATAAAAAAATTAAAAATAAAGATTATTTAATATACATTTAACAATAATAATAAAAATTAATTTTTTATTTTTAGTGTTTGTTTATTTTTTAAGAAAATAAACTTTTTAACTTATTTAATCCTATTAATGATAAAAGTTTATCACTAAATTTTTCTTCTTCTTCTTTTTCATTATTTAATATAATAGATTGAGTATAATGAACATCATCGAACATATTATCATTGCTATTTTTATTTTCATCATTAAATTTTGATTTTAAAATACAAATTGTATTTTCATTTAAATCAATAAAAATTTCAATATTATTTTTATTGATTGCATATTTATAAAATTCTTGAAAATCATTATTATTATCTATTAATATATAATCATTATCTTCATCTTTATAACTGATAATAATATTTTTCTTACATTCTTCAACCGTTGTTTGAATTTGATAACTTACATTTTCCAATAATGTTTTATAAGAATCTGGAAAATATATATTTTTTTTTTCACCATAAAAATTAAGAATTAATATTTGTTTTGAAGACATATTTATATGATATAAAATAATTATTTTCTTATATATTTTTACTATATATTACATAATAACACATCTTTAATAAATAAAAAAAAAGAATAAAATTATTTAAAACAAATTATTTAAAAAAAAAATCACAAATGGCAATTTTCCTATATTTCCTTTTATTCCTCTTAAAACAAATTCAAAATATAAATTACTTAAAATTATCTTTTGAAAGAAATTTAACATCATTAACAACAGAAAACATAATGCAAAAAATATATAATAACGACATATATACAAATATAAAAATAGGTTCTCATTCACAAGAAATACCAATAACATATAAAATGAATTCATTTCCTTTTTATATTATAAGTTCAGATTCACAATCAAAAACAAATAAAGTTTATGATTATCAAAAAAGTAAATCTTTTACAAAATTTACAAATGATACAAAAATAAATTTTGAAGGAGAAGAATTCTTAATTGCAAATACAGCATCAGATATAATTTCTTTACCATATACTAATTTTAAAAATATAGATAAATTCCAATTTTTAATTACTTCTAAATTAAATGATAAATTTATAATAAACGAAGGTGGTACTTTTGGTTTATTTATTGATAGTGCAAAAGAAAGTTATGAAAATATAGATTTTGTATCTCAATTAAAAAAAAGAAAATTAATTGATGGATATTCTTTTTATTTTAAATTTCCTAATAAAAATAAAGATAAAGGAGAAATTATTATTGGAGCAAGACCAGATCAAATTGATCAAAAAAATTATAATTATTCTCATTTTAAAAGTGAAAATTGTGAATTTGAAGTTTTAAAACAATTTTGGTCTTTAAGATTTGATACAGTTAAATATAATAATAATACTTTTTTAAGTGATAATATTTATTTTCAAATTGAAAAAGGTGTTATTGTTGCTCCAAGAGAAATTAAAGTGATTATGAACAATAAATTTTTTAATAATTATGATTGTAGTGAAAATAATTTTCAATCAAATGATTTAGGCACAGAATATAATTTTATTTCTTGTAAAGATAATATTAAAATTGAAAAATTTGGTAATTTAACTTTTTATCATAAAAAATTAAATAGTACTTTTATTTTAAATCATGAAGATTTATTTTATTATTTTAAAGGAAGATATTATTTTTTAGTTGTTTTTCATAATGAAGATATTTCTAATTATTGGATTTTTGGTTCTCCTTTTTTTAAAAAATATGAAATTATTTTTGATAAAGATAAAGGAACTATTGGAGTTTATGATACTATTAATAAAGATTCAAGTTTTGATTGGAAAATACTTATTATTATATTTTTAATCTTTTTGAGTGGAGGACTTGTTTTTTATATTATTTTTTATTTATTCAAGAAGAAAAGAAAAATAAGGGCCAATGAATTAGAAGATAATTATGAATATATTTCTCAATAATCATAAATTTATATTTTTTTATTTAATTTAAATTTATGACCACCTTAAATATTTATTTAATATAAAAAAAGATTATAGACATTAAACAATATAAATATATAAAAACTGAAATAAAAATTTGAAAAAAATAAAAAAAATTAAGAAAAAAATATATTTTTAACAATCCAAATTTACTATCCTCATCATTACCATACTAATTAAAATTTTATTTCTATTTTTATATAACCAATTGACTTCTCCTTCTTGTCCTCTAATAATTTTATTAATTAAATATAATATTAAACAACATATTACATATTTAAAAAAATGTTCATTAAAGCCCAATATTGTGAAAATATTTAATCAATATTATTTTATTTATATTAATTATTTAAATTTTATTCCTTCAATCATCTTAAATAATCTATTTTTAAAAATATACTGTATCAGAATGTATTAAAAGAATAATTGATTTATAAAAATTTCAAAAACTAATAATAAATTCATTTATTAAATATGTTATTTTCTAATAATTGATCTAATTAACATGATATTGTTTGTACAAGTCATGATTCAGAACCTAATTATTGTCTTTTCAAATGAAGTATTATGGTTTTAATTAAAATATAAACCAGGTTACCTCTTTAATTTAATCTTAAGTTTATATTTATTATGGAAATTATTTTTCTTTTTTTAAAGAAATTCAATCTTTAAAATTATTTTTTATATAACTTACATTAAAAAATATATATTTATATAAATGAAATCAATGATATTAGATAATGTATCAATTCAAAAACAATATCAAAAATATTTAATTAAATTATCATCTGATTTAGACTTAATTAATATATTAAT
>JAEEGL010703788.1_pt1 | contig 11769 bp, 9 predicted proteins | sample 9134231 | NCBI WGS metagenome assembly JAEEGL01 (sample SAMN16246548, study PRJNA631951) | gut metagenome | biome: gut microbiome; feature: rumen; material: fiber-attached | host: Bos | place: Iran: Karaj | collected 2018-10
AGAAATCAAAATTCCTCACTTTGGCTGGAGCCTCGGTTACATTGAAGCCCGCATGTGGATTGGCCAGACCACCGAGTCTGACTACTTCGACAAGGACGACAGCAACAATCACAACCAGATTACCGGCATGACCTTCTCTTACGCCCCATCCTTCCTGCCCGGCCTGACTTTGGGCGTGAATAAGATTTGTATGAGTAAGTGGGATAACGATGAATATTATAAGTACTTAAATCCTTTTTACGATGTAAATAATGATGAAGATCAGAAATTATCTTTGACTGCTGACTGGCTCTTTCCTAAAGTTGGACTTGAGATTTATGGTGAGCTTGGAGTTGATGATTATATACAGGGCTGGCATAGCCACTCACCAGTTCAGAGTGTAATAAGAAATCCATTCCATACAATGACTTATTCAATAGGCTTAAAGAAGACTGTTACTTTATCAAAGAAAAAAGATGTATATGGGGAAATAATCTTTGAATGGAACTGTACAGAAATGTCTCAGGATTTACAGTTTGAATGGCCATATAATTTCGGCTTCCATCATATTACAACTCAAGGTTATACAAACAAAGGACAATGGATAGGTTCCGGAACAGGTTATGGTGGAAACAGTCAGATTCTTGCCTTTAACACCTATTATCACAAGGGTAATACACTTTTCTTTATCTGGAGAAATAATCCGGATAATAATTATATTTATAGTAAAACGATATCTACAACTTCAGCAGACAAAGAAACCTATTATAAGAACTATGTTGCTTATAAGGCAAACTTTAATCTGGGATTTAACACAAATTATTATTTTACAAACTATTTATCTTTACAAGGTGGATTTGCCTGGAACCTTATAATGAATCCTCATTATAATCCTTATCAGAAAAATAAAGATACTGATATGTATGGCATTCCGACAAATGAAAATAATTTTCACATTAATTTAGGAATAAAATATATATTTTAATCTCAGTTCAAATGCTGAATTAATCAAACATATCTATTCTGGTTTTATGCTTTCCGCCTAAAAATTCTGTTGTAAGATATTTATCAGCAATCTGTTCGCAAAGTTCATAAGGAATTATTCTTGCTCCCATACAAAGGACATTTGCATCATTATGAAGACGTGTAAACTCTGCAGATTTTAAATCTCCACAAACAGCAGCACGAATTCCTTTATGACGATTTGCTGCCATGCTCATTCCAATTCCTGTACCACAAATAAGAATTCCTGTATCAGCAGTTTTATCCAATACACATTTGCATACCTTATCAGCATAAACAGGATAATCTACCTGTTCTTCTGAATCTGTTCCAAGATTTATAATTTCATATCCTTTTGAAGAAAGATATTTTATAAGCTTTTCTTTATATTCAAAAGCTGCATGATCACAAGCTATTGCAATTTTCATAAATTAAACTCCTGATAATTAATTCTTACTTATCAATTTCTAGAAGAGCATCCATAAAGATCTTCATATACTTCTTATCCCATATTGTAACACGTAAGAAACCCGCACTGTCTCCTTTTCCACAGAAAATCAGGATATTTTTTGCTTTTAATTCTTCTGTAATCTCTTCTGCTGTTTTGTGTTTTGGAGTAATACAGATAAAACAACCTTGGGTAGGAATATATGAATATTTTGCTTCATCTAAGGCTTTTAAAAGATATTCTTTTCCGCCATTAAATTTTGCTTTTAATTCTGTAATTAATTTATCAAAATTATCAACTATAGTTTCACCAAAAGCCAGTGCAACATTATTTACTGTATAATGTGGTTTATAGTTTTTAACGTACTGAACATTTTCTTTTGTTGAAATTACAAGGCCCATCCTTAAGCCTGGCATAGAAAGCATTTTTGAAAAGGTACGTAAAATTACTATATTGTCATATTTTTTTAACAGTTCGAGTGAATGTTTATCATAAAAATAATGATATGCTTCATCTATAATCACCAGAGCATTCACACTTTTTGCTTTTTCAACAACTCTGACTATTTCATCATCATTATAAGCATTTCCGATAGGCATGCTTGGATTAACAAGAGAAACAATTCCTGTATTAGAATCAATTCTTTCAATAAGTTTATTTATATCAAAGGTGTAATCAGGTTCGTAATGAATCATTTCAGTATTCATTTGAGACATATCTGCATAAACCTTATACATACCAAAAGTAGGAGTTACACAAAGCAAGGTTTTCCCAGGTTCTCCAAAAACTTTTATAACATAGCCCATAGCTACAACTGAACCATCTGTCAATGTAACATTTTCATATTCAAGCCCAAGAAGCTTTGCATATTTAGTAGTAAATCTTATTTCTTCAGGATAAAGAGAAAGATATTGTGGTGTTATTTTTTTCATAGCTTTCTTAAAAAGCCATTTTGGTAATCCATCAGGATTCTCATTCTGATCAAGTCTTATATATGAGCCTCTATCTTCCGGCTGATTTGTTCTTAAAAAATCTTTAATTACAGGATTAACGTAGTGCATTGCATATTTCCTTTTTGCATAATATAATCATTTATTATACTAAATTTGTAAAGAAAAGTAAGTATAATCTATTATATAGTTTATGAAAGAAATCACAATTGACGAATTCAGACAGATACAGCTTGATATACTACAGAAGGTTCATGAATTCTGTGATAAAAATGCTATTAACTATTCTCTCTGCGGCGGAACTTTACTTGGAGCCGTAAGACATAAAGGCTTTATTCCCTGGGATGATGATATTGATATTATTATGACCAGCCATGATTACGAAAAATTCAAAGAGCTTTTTAATCAGCAAAAAGATTCAAATTTATTTTTCCTTGATTGTTTTAATGACAAACAGTATTTTCAGCCTTTTGGTAAAGTTGTAAACACTCAGACTAAACTCATTGAAGCTTATGACAGACCTGTCGATAAGCTTGGTGTTTATATTGATGTATTTCCGGTTAACGGACTTCCTGCAGATGAAGAGAAAAAGGCAAAATACTGGAAAAAGATTTTCAAAATCAGAAATATAAATACAATTCTTTATCAAAAAAATGTCAAATCTGAAGGTAAGCTTAAGCATACAATAAGAGTTATTTTGTTTTATTTACTCCGCCCTCTTCCAGCAAATACAATCGCTAAAAAAATAAACAAACTCGCTGCAAGTCAGAAATTTGAAACTTCTGATAAGGTTGCTTGTTCTGTATTTGGATACGGAAAAGGAGAAGAGATTCCACGAAGCTCTTATGACTCTTATATCGAAATGGATTTTGAAGACAGAAAATTTAAAGTTATGGCCGGCTACAAGGATTATCTGACCGGACTTTATAAAGATTATATGCAGCTTCCTCCTAAAGAAAAACAAATTCGAAAACATGATTTTACTGCATACTGGAGATAATAAATGGTACCTTTACAAATAAAACTCCCTGAAGGCTTTTTGGATGAAGAAACTCGTTGTGATTATACAATCAGCACAGAAATGAAAAAGGTCTGGGCTGTTGAACTTGATTTGTTATACAAGCTTCAGCAAATCTGTACTAAATATGGAATTGAATATTATGCTGACGGAGGAACACTTTTAGGCTGCGCCCGTCACAAAGGTTTTATTCCCTGGGATGATGATATTGATATTGCAATGACTCGTGAGAACTATACAAAGTTTTGTCAGGCTGCAAAGAAAGAATGTCAGTACCCGTATTTTTTACAGACAGAAGAATCAGAGCCAGGTACAGTATACGGTTATGCAAAGCTCTGCAATTCTGACACAGCCATGATTCTTAAATGCTTTGAAGGAAGAAATTTTAAATACAACCAGGGTCTCTGCATTGATATTTTTCCTCAGGACAAAATCCCGGAAGATGCTGTTGAACAAAAAGCTTTTCTTTCAAATCTTGAAGAGCTCCGTGCAAAAGGCAAGCAGTTCCGCAACAGACTACACAATGATCAGGGTGCTCATAATATCATAAAAACAATTCTTGCCTTTATTGTTAAGCTTTTTCATATTAAGAACTGGCCATATTTTAAATTCCAGAAAGCCTGTCAGAAATATAACAATACCGATGCAAAATACATGGCCAGCATTTCATATAGACCTGTAAGAGAAATCGGTTTTAAGGAAGCTGATTTATATAAGGATCTGGTAGAGCTTCCCTTTGAATTTATTACCCTGCCTGCTCCTAAAAACTATGATCAGTATTTATCTGATTTTTATGGTGACTGGAAGGTTTTCAAAAAAGGAGCTTCTTTCCACGGCAATGTAATTTTTGATACAGACAAATCGTATAGGGAATATCTGAAATAAGCGGAATTAATTATGGTTAATACAAAACTTAAATTTGATGAAGCATTTTTCAAAGAAGAAGTAAAATGCGGATTTACAGTAACTACTCAAATGAAAGAGATACAGGCTATTCAGCTTGATCTTCTTAATGAATTTATGAATGTCTGTAAGAAGCATAATCTAAAATATTGGGCTGATGCAGGAACTCTTCTTGGCTGTGCCCGTCACCAGGGTTTTATTCCCTGGGATGATGATATTGATCTTGTTATGCCAAGAGAAGATTATGAAAAGTTCTTAAAGATTGGTCCAAGAGAATTTAAGCATCCCTATTTTTTCCAGACAGAAAAAACTGATATTGGAAGCCTCCGCTGGTTTGTAAAAATCTGCAATAGCGAAACAACCTCTATGTTTATAAATTTTATGGACAGAGAGTTCAGATTTAATCAGGGAATTGCCCTTGATATCATGCCCTTAGATAATATTCCAGATGACCACGAAGAACGTCTTGAATATTTTCATCATCTTCTGGACCTTCAGAACCAGGCCCGTCAGTTTGCAAATACAACTTACCGCTATGTTTTTCACAATGATAAATCAAATAAATCAATTAAAATTTTTAAGAACATTGCAAAGGTTTTGCTTCGAACTTTCTTAGAAGATTTGAATATCTGTTCTCCCTGGAATTCTAAAATAAACAAATATGTTCAGAAATATAATTCTGTAGAAACAAAATGCTTTGGAACAAACGTTTTCAAACCGGACGCAGATACTGACCGTGCCTGTCTTACAAAAACTGATTTTGATGAAACAGTTTATCTGCCATTCGAAATGTTTTCTTTACCTTGTCCTAAAAATTATGATAATGTATTAAAGAACTATTATGGAGAATGGAAAGAGTTCGTACAGGGAGGAGCCTTCCATACAAATATTTTTTATGATACAGAAAACTCCTATAAAAAATATATAAGACCAAAGGGAGATAAATAATATGGCAACAATAGCAATTATTATAGCAGGTGGTTCTGGTCACAGAATGGGCCAGGATATTCCAAAGCAGTTTATTAACGTAAATGATAAACCAATTTTAATGTACACCCTGGATGGTTTTCAGAAGCATCCTCAGATTGATGCCATTGAAGTTGTTTGCATTGATGGCTGGCATGATGTTGTCTGGGCTTATGCTAAACAGTTTAATATCACAAAGCTTAAGTGGATTACCTCTGGTGGTGAAACTGGTCAGGAATCTATCCGCAATGGTGTCTACAATCTTAAGGACGTTTGTAAGGAAGATGACATTATTATTATTCATGACGGTATTCGTCCTTTAGTTGATGATACTGTTTTAACAGATGTTATTAAAACTGCCCGTGAAAAAGGAAATGCAGTTACTTCTATGCCTTATAATGAGCAGATTTTTGTTGTAGATGAAAAGGATAATACCACTACAACTAAATATATTCCCCGCGAGACCTTACGCCGTGTTTCTACTCCACAGGCTTATACTTATGGAAAACTTGACTGGGCTTATCACAAAGCTTTTGAAGAAAAAATTGGAATCTATGGTTCTTCGTACACAAATACAATGATGGTTGAACTTGGTGAAAGACTTAATTTTGCAGCAGGCTCGGACAAGAATATAAAGCTTACTACAAAAGATGATCTTGAAATGTTTAAGGCTTATCTTAAAGCAGAAAAGGATACCTGGTTAAAATAATGTTAAGAACAGAAAACCAACTTTATAAAGAAGATCTTAAATATTCTCTGTCTCTTCCCCTTCCCTGGGAAAAGCTTAATGGCAAAACTTTATTGATTACCGGAGCAACAGGAACCATTGGTACTTACCTTATTGATTTACTTATGCTGCTTTCCCAGGAAAAAAATATCTCTTTAAAAGTAATTGCCATGGCAAGAAATCAAAAAAGATTTGAAGAACGTTTTTCTCAATATCTGAATAATGATAAGCTTCAGTTTCTCTGTCATGATGTAAATCAGTCTTTTTCTGATATTGAAAATATTAGATGTGATTATCTTTTTCATTTTGCAAGCAATACTCATCCTGTAAGTTATGCGACAGAACCAATCAATACAATTTTAACTAATGTAATTGGTTTAAATAATCTGCTGGACTTTGCTTCAAAAACTCAAGGCTCTCGTTTTATCTATGCTTCTTCTGTAGAGATTTATGGTGAGAATCGTGGAGACGCAGAAAAGTTTACAGAAAATTACTGCGGCTTTATAGACTGCAACACTTTGCGAGCAGGATATCCGGAAGGTAAAAGAACCGGAGAAGCCCTTTGTCAGGCTTATATTTCACAGAAAAATCTTGATATAGTAATTCCACGTCTTTCAAGAATATATGGCGCTACAATGCTGGAATCAGATTCAAAGGTTGCTTCACAATTTATTAAAAATGCAGTTAATAAAAAAGATATTATTTTGAAATCTGATGGCAGTCAGTTTTATTCCTATACTTATATTGCAGATGCTATCAATGCAATTCTTTACTGTATGTTCCTTGGAGAAAAAGGAAATGCCTATAACATTGCAGGCTCTGATGTTCACTTAAAAGAGCTGGCTCAAAGCCTTGCAGACATTGCCCAGACTCAGGTTAAATTTGAATTACCGGAAGCAACAGAAAAAGCAGGTTTCTCAAAGACAACAAGAGGCGTAATGGATTCGTCAAAGCTCACAAAGCTTGGTTTTACTTTTCATTATGATTTACAATCTGGTCTTGAGAGAACTCTTTCTATCTTAAAGGATTTACAGTTATTTCAGGAAGCATAATGCAGCAGAAATCACTTAAAAAGAATGCGATTTTTACTTTTATAAAATCCTTCATGAACATTATCTTTCCGATAATCTCATTTCCTTATGCTTCCAGAATTCTTTTGCCTGAAGGAATCGGAAAAGTAAATTTTGCAAACTCAATAATTGAATATTTCAGCATGATTGCAGTTCTTGGAGTGAATTCTTATGCCGCAAGAGAAGCTGCAAAAATCAGGGATGACAAAGAAAAGCTTTCAAAGTTTACCAAAGAGATTCTACTCTTTAATCTGATTTCAACAGTATTTGCTTACATTCTTTTTGTATTCTGTTTCTTTTTCGTAGACAAGCTTGCTGAATACAGACTTCTTTTAATTGTCTGTTCAACCAAGATTTTATTTTTTACTCTCGGAACAAACTGGCTTTTTACGGCAAAAGAAGAATTCGGCTACATTACTCTAAGACATTCTGCTTTTCAAATAATCAGCTTGATTCTGCTTTTTACTTTAGTTCATAACAGTGATGATTATCTGATTTACGCAGGCATAGGTGTTTTTTCAAATGTCGGTGAAAACATATTAAACTTTATTTATGCCAGAAAGTTTATTAATTTACGGCAAAAAACAAGCATTGAATTAAAAAAACATGCAAAGCCTATTTTTACCTTCTTTGGGATTTCCTGTGCCGGAAGAATCAACAGTCTTTTAGACACAACCATGCTGGGCTTTTTAAGCGGTAATGCCGCTGTTGGATTTTATTCTGCTGCAATTAAAATCGGTACTATGGTAGTTGAGCTGATTACCTCTACAATCAGTTCCTTTTTACCCCGTTCGTCTTATTTACTTGAACAAAATAAAATTGAAGAATATCAGGCTTTAATTTCAAAAGTCTTAAAGCTCACCTTCTTCTTCTGTATTCCTGCTACCTTTGGTCTTTTCTGTTTAAGCAGACCGGTCATCCTTCTTTTCAGTGGTGAAAAATATCTTCCTGCAACAGCAACAATGATGCTGCTTACCTTTACAATAATAGCCAGATGTTTTAACAGCTGTCTTAATAACATGATTATCACACCACAAAGACAGGAAAAGTTTGCCTTATATGCACAGCTGATTGCCTTATTTTTGAACGGCGTATTAAATTATTTCTTTATTCGTAAATGGGGAGTATTTGGTGCTGGTCTTGCAACCCTTATGGTAGAATTTACGCTTCCTATTGTAAAACTTATTCCTTCCTGGAAGTATATTAATACTAAGAGTAATCTTTTGAGTGTTATTCAATCTTTGTTCGGGTCTCTGGTAATGTATGCTGTAATCATGCTTTTATTCAGAAATATTGAAAACTCTTTTGTTCAGATTATTTGTTCAGTAATTACAGGCTCTGCAGTTTATGCGCTAATTGAAATTGTTTTAAGGCATGAAACTGCAATGCTTATCCTTGCTGCCTTAAAAAACAAACTAATTCACAAAAAATCGTAATTTAGTTATAATAAATTTATGTCTTTTTTCTCGATTTTATACAACATAATTATTTTACCAATTGAATTTGTCATTGAATGGATTTTCAATTTCTATAATATTAAAATTGCTGTTTTTGGTATTGCAGGAGCAATTCTTGCAGTAAGTATCGGTGTAAATTTTCTTGCACTTCCCCTTTACGCAATTGCAGACAGTCTTCAAGAAAAAGAACGTAAAACACAATTAAAGCTTGAAAAATGGGTTAAACATATACGAAAGAATTTTAAAGGTGATGAACGTTTTATGCTGCTTCAGGCATATTACAGAGAAAATAATTATCACCCGCTTTATGCTCTTCGCTCAAGTCTTTCTATTTTAATTGAGATTCCTTTTTTCATTGCAGCCTATCATTTTCTTTCTCATTCAACTGCTCTTCAGGGAGCAAGCTTCGCTTTTCTTAGTGATTTAGGCGCTGCGGATTCTTTAATCAGTTTTACCTTAGGCTCACATAATATTGTTATAAACGTTCTTCCTGTTTTAATGACTCTCATTAATTTTGTTTCCGGAGCCATCTACTTAAAGAATGCACCATTAAAAGAAAAGGTTCAGTTATATGCCCTTGCTCTTGTATTCCTTGTAATCTTATATAACTCACCATCCGGTCTTGTATGCTACTGGATTCTTAATAACCTTTTCTCTCTTGTAAAAAATATAGTAATGCAGCAGAAGCATCCAAAAAAGATTCTTCACATTATCATCTGCTTTTTACTTGCTGCACTTTCAGCCCTTTTCTTAATTAAAAAAGGAGCTTTTATCAAAAAAATTATTGCAGTTGTTTTCACAGCAATAATTATTCTTCTTCCAAAAATTACTGCTTTCCTCAAACAAAAATTTACTGCAAGTCCTTTATTCAATGAAACAGAAGCTGATAAATCAAGTTTTTTAATAACTTTCACAGGTGGTTTAGGAACTGCTTTACTTGCAGGCTTCCTCCTTCCTTCAATCATTATTTCTTCAAGCCCTCTGGAGTTTGCATACCTTGGAGAGACAGCATCTCCTCTGTCTTACATTCTTTCAAGCTTCCTGGTATTCTTTGGATTTTTTGTTTTCTGGCCTTGTGCAATTTATCTAATGTTTGGAAACAAAGTAAAAAAGTCCTTACCAGTTCTTTCTTTTTTAGTTCTTGTAATGGCATTATTAAATGCGTTTATATTTAAATATGATTATGGAATTATTGATGTAATCTTTAATGTAGAAATTAAAACTGCATTAAAAGTATATACTCCTTTCTATACCATATTACCAATTTGTGCCTTTATTGCAGTTTGTGTTTTATGGAAATTTCTTTCAGTAAAAAAACATCTTAACATTGCAGTAATTTTATGTTTGATTGTTTGTATTGCAGAAATTCCTATGGGAATTATGAAAACAAATAAAATAAGTAACATATATTCTGAATTTAAAAAGAATAAAGAAAATGAAGTTACTCAAAGTTCAGATGAAATTCAAAAAGTAATACACCTTTCAAAAACAAAAAAGAATGTTATTGTTCTTTTTATGGATAGAGCCATTGGCTGTTATCTCCCCTATTTCCTTGACCAGTTTCCACAATACAAAAGCAGCTTTGATGGATTTATTAATTATGAAAATACTTTAAGCTTTGGAGCACATACAATAACTGGTGCGCCACCTATGTTTGGTGGTTATGAATATACTCCGGAAGAAATGGCTAAACGAAGCGATGAACTTCTTGTAAACAAACATAATGAAGCAACAATTCTTTTACCGACACTTTTTGGTGAAAAAGGCTGGCATTCATCTATTATTGACCCACCATGGTCAAATTACAAAGGTTTTTCCGAAAAAGATTTCTCTGAATTTGATGGGTTATCAAATGTTGATGTTAATAGTGTTATAGGCGTTTATTCAACAAAATATGAAAAAGAACATGAAGGTATTAATGAAGTAATTCCTACAGATACAATCTGCCGTCATGAAATTATTAATTTCAATGTACTTCAAATACTTCCACCTCTTGTACGAAATACTTTTTATAATGATTTTAGATATGAGCTTCCAAATATTCAGGCCTTTATTGATCATTTTTCTGGTTTGTATTATATAAATGAAGAAACTGATTTTTCTTCTGATTCAGATAATTATGTTTTTTATACTAATGAAACAATTCACAGACTAACCTACCTGAATGAAGATTTTGATTATCCATTAACTTATAGAAGAAATAACAATACCGGTTCATATAAAACAAAGGACGATTTTGAAACACAATTATATGAAGTATATTGTGCTACTTTTAAAAAAGTTGCCGAGTATTTTGATTATTTACGAAAAAACAATGCATATGATAATTCACGAATTATAATTGTTTCTGACCATGGTTATTATGCCAACATGACTCATTATAAAAACTTTACTCCAAAAACTGTAGATTATACCTATGATTATACAGAAGGAGACAGAATAATTCCTAATCGTTTTGACTGTACTCTTATGTTTAAGGATTTTAATTGTAATGATCCAATAAAAACTGATAGTACATTTATGACAAATGCAGACTGTTTTTTTCTTGCTAAACAAGATTTAAATATTTCTGATACTAATCCATTTACAAAAAAGAAATTTAAGCAAAATAAAGAAGATGGAATCAATTTATTTTTTCAGGATAGTAGTGAACTTAATGCACAAAATATGATAAATCGAACAGGCATTACATTTGATGAAGACTCAGCCTGGCATTTTAATCCAGGAGCAATTAATGATCCAAAAAACTGGGTTCCTTATAAAAAATGGAAAGCTTCTAATATTTCTAACCCATCAATCTCTAATCAGGAGTAGTCTTATAAAATGACAATGAATATTTTACCATTATACATAGATCCAGGTACAGGAAGTATGCTTTTCTCACTTTTTATTGGACTTGCTACAACTGTCGTTTTTGCTGGACGTGCATTATTTATAAAAATTAAAGTTATAATTTGCAGAGGGAAACAGTCTGAGTTAAATCAATCTCATCTTGGAATTGTTATTTTTTCTGATTCTAAACGTTACTGGAATATTTTTGGTCCTATTGTCAGAGAATTCGAAAACAGAAAAACTCCAATCGTCTATTTTACTCAAAGTCCTGATGATCCTGCTTTATCTGAGAATTTTAAATATGTCAAGACAGAATATATTGGTAATGGTAATAAAGGCTTTGCAAAAATGAATCTTTTGAATGCTGACATCTGTCTTTCTACTACTCCAGGGCTTGATGTTCTACAATGGAAAAGA
>JAEEGL010823326.1_pt1 | contig 11769 bp, 15 predicted proteins | sample 9134231 | NCBI WGS metagenome assembly JAEEGL01 (sample SAMN16246548, study PRJNA631951) | gut metagenome | biome: gut microbiome; feature: rumen; material: fiber-attached | host: Bos | place: Iran: Karaj | collected 2018-10
GGACCATTTGGGGACGGTTCCGGTGGTCCAAGAACCAAGAACCACCGGAACCGTCCCCAAATGGTCCTCATCAGCTATTTATACATCTCGGGTCTTCTGTCCCTGAAGATTCCCCACTCAAGCCTCTTATTGCGAAGCGTTTCAAAATCGTAGCTGCAGGTGAGAACTTCTTCAGCATCCCTTCCTGCCTTCTTCAGAACATCTCCGGTCTCATCGGTCATAAAGCTTGTTCCGTAGAAGTTAAGAGCGCTCTTCTGTCCGCCGTTTTCTTCCGTGGGCTCAACCTCTTCAAGTCCGTAACGGTTAGCGGCAACAACGGGAATGATATTGGCTGCGGAATGTCCCTGCATGGTTCTCATCCAATGTCCCGAGCTGTCTCCGCCGAGGATGGGCTCGCTTCCGATTGCGGTAGGATACAGGATAATATCCGCACACTTAAGAGCAAGAGCTCTTGCGGTCTCCGGGAACCACTGATCCCAGCAAATTCCGACACCTACTTTTCCGTAGGAAGTATCAAACACCTTAAAGCCCGTATCGCCGGGTGTAAAATAAAACTTCTCCTGATAGAAGTGATCGTCGGGGATATGGGTCTTTCTGTAGATTCCGAGATTCTCGCCGCAATCGAGCATTACAACGGTATTGTAAAGCACGGTGCCCGCTCTTTCATAAATGCTCACAGGTATTACAACGGAAAGCTCCTTGGATACTTCGGTAAGTCTTAATACCGCATCGTTCTCCTCTACGGGCTTTGCAAACTCATAATAGTCATAGCGCCTTTCCTGGCAAAAATACTGCCTTTCGAAAAGCTCGGGAAGAAGGATGATCTGTGCTCCTTCGCCCGCTGCCTGTCTTACGAGGCGCTCTGCCTTTTCGATATTTTCAGAAACTACTCTTGTACAGCTCATCTGGATCGCAGCAACTTTTACTTCAGACATATCCAAACCTTTCTTTAAACCGCAGGTATCTGCTGTGTTATACAGTGAATGTTTCCTCCGCCCAGCAGAATGCTTCTTGCATCTATCGGAACAATTTCCGTTTCGGGCAATAACTCTTCAAGTATCTTAACCGCCCTTTTATCGCTCTCGGTATTGTCACCGCCAAACTGAGGAACCAGAGCTCTTCCGTTGGCAAAATAGAAATTTACGTAAGAAGCGGCAAGTCTTTCACCCACTTCTCTCTCATCCTCGCCGGGCTCGAAAATATAATTATCTATATCTTCCTGACTGCAGCAAACCGGAACATCGGGAATGGGAAGCTTATGAACCTTTATCTTTCGTCCCTTTGCATCAGTCTCATTCATGAGATAATCCAGATCCGCCTTTGAAAGCTCGTACTGTGGATCATCCTCATTATCGGTCCACGCAAGAACTACTTCGCCGGGCCTTATGAATGAACATACATTATCTACATGCTCATTTGTTTCATCCATGTAGATACCGCGGGGAAGCCACAGAACCTTTTCGATACCAAGGAACTTTTTAAGAGTATCCTCGATCTCTTCCCTGCTCATCTTGGGATTTCTTCCGGGAGAAAGCAGGCAGCTTTCCGTTACCATAAGAGTTCCCTCTCCGTCCGTATGAATGCTTCCACCTTCAAGCACGAAGGGCTCAGCATCACACACATCATCGCCAAGATAAGAAGCAACCACCTTCGCTACTTTATTATCCTTATCCCACTCGGCATAGAGTCCGTCGTACTCTCCGCCCCAGGCATTGAATGTCCAGTTGACTCCTATGCGCTTTCCTTCTCTTACGATAAAAGTAGGACCGGTATCTCTTGCCCACGCATCATCCGTCTCTGCTTCAATGATAAATAACCTGTCGGTATCGGAAGATACTTCGGAGATCTTACCGCGTACGTATTCTTTTTTACCGGGAGATACGATCAGATACATGTTCTCGACTTTGAGGATACCGGAAATAACATCCGCAAAAGCCTTCTCTGCACCGCTCTTATCCTTACCCCAGCTGCCGGGCCTTTCAGGCCAGATCATCAGCGTTCCGAGGTGAGGCTCGTACTCTCCGGGAAATCTTACGTCAGCCATCACAGCCTCTCCTTGAAATCTTCATAGCCGAAGCGTTTAACGAGTTCATATCTGTCTTCGGAATCCTCATCCTTTTCCAGCACGATGTCGGGAAGGGGCATTCCGTTGAATGTATTGTTTTTGACCATGCTGTAGATGGCCATATCCGTAAATGTAAGTATGTCTCCCACTTTAGGCATATCAGGAAGCCTGTATATGCCTATAATATCGCCCGCAAGACATGTTCTTGATGCAAGGCGGACCCATATGCCTTCTCCGCCTTCAAAGGCCTCACAGCCAAGTTTTGATTCCAAAGCACCTTCAAGAGGCGGTGTATAGGGCATTTCAATTACATCGGGCATGTGACATGATGCCGATGCATCCATTATAAGAGTCGGGATATCATCCGAATCAACGATATCCATTACGGTCGTGATAAGAGTTCCCGCATTGAGAGCAATCGCTTCTCCGGGCTCAAGATAGATCTCGAATCCGTAACGCTCTTTTACATCCTTCAAAAAAGAAACCAGTCTGTCGACTTCATAGTCATCCCTTGTGATGTGATGACCTCCGCCCATATTTATCCAGCTGACCTGCTTAAGATACTCCGAAAAGTTTTCTTCAACGGATGCAAAGGTATCGATGAGGGGCTGAACATTCTGCTCACACATCGTATGAAAATGAAGACCGGTAACACCTTCGGGAAGTTTCTCAGGAAGGTTCGCTTTCCTGATACCAAGGCGTGAACCCGAGCTGCAGGGATCGTAGATCTCATGTCCTTCCTGAGTCGAAAACTCGGGATTGATTCGAAGAGCAACCTTTATCTTACCCGCCTTCTGATAAGGCTCCCATACGGGCCTGTGAAGCTCGAGCTGTGATATCGAATTAAAATAGATGTGCGAACAGATCTCGCAAAGCTCCTTCATCTCATCGACATTAAATGCAGGCTCGAATACATGGTTCTCACGCTTTTCGCTACATACGAATTCCTCGTCTGCGAGCTTTGCTTCAAAGATTCCCGAAGCGGTTGTTCCGTCGAGATACTCTGCGATAAGAGGATATGTACGGTACATCGAAAAAGCCTTCTGTGCAAGAAGGATCTTACATCCGGACTTTTCACGTACGGATCTGAGTATTTCCAGATTGTGTTTAAGAGCCCCTTCCTGCACGATGTAGGAAGGGGTTCTGAGATTACTTTTATTCATCTTTAGTCCACGAGTACGGGGTTTTCGTCTACTACCCAGGGAAGACCATACTGATTAAGCATATCCATGTAAGGATCGGGATCGAACTGATCGGTGGTAAATACACCGGGCTTCTTCCAAATTCCCTTTGCAACAAGTGCGGTTCCGATCATTGCGGGTACACCTGTTGTATAGCTGATTGCCTGGCTTCCGAGTTCCTTGTAGCATTCCTGATGGTCGCATACATTGTAGATGTAGATCTTGCGCTCTTTGCCGTCCTTACGTCCCGTGAAAATACAACCGATGTTGGTCTTACCTACGGTTCTGGGTCCGAGGCTTGCAGGATCGGGAAGCAGAGCTTTCAGGAACTGAATGGGAACGATCTCATGACCCTCGAAGTTGATGGGTGCGGTAGAAAGCATTCCTACGTTCTCAAGACACTTCATATGTGTAAGATAGCTCTGACCGAAAGTCATGAAGAAACGTATTCTTTTTACATTAGGGAAATTTCTTCCGAGAGCTTCGATCTCCTCGTGGTGAAGAAGGTACATATCCTTCTCTCCTACGCCTTCGAAATTGTAAACTCTCTTGATCTCCATGGGCTTAGTCTCAACCCACTTGCCGTTTTCCATGTAGCTTCCGTTTGCGGATACTTCACGAAGATTGATCTCGGGATTGAAGTTTGTCGCAAAAGGATAACCGTGGTCGCCGCCGTTGCAGTCGAGAATATCGATGGTATCAATCTCGTCAAAATAATGCTTTGCAGCATATGCGGTAAATACGCTTGTTACACCGGGATCGAATCCTGTTCCGAGAAGTGCGGTAAGTCCTGCCTCCTTGAAACGCTCTTCGTATGCCCACTGCCATGAATAATCAAAGTATGCGGTAAAGCCCTTCTCCTTGCATCTCTTCTCGTAGATAGCTCTCCACTCGGGATCTTCGGTATCTTCGGGCTCGTAGTTTGCGGTATCGATGTAATCAACCTTGCACTCAAGGCACGCATCCATGATGGTGAGATCCTGATAAGGAAGTGCAACGTTAAGTACCACATCGGGCTTATAAGAATTAATAAGCTTTACAAGATCTTCCTTGGAATCCGCATTAACGGTAGCTGTTGACAGCTTAACGGGTGATCCTGACTTTTCTATTTTCTCCTTGAGTTCAATGCACTTGCTCTCGGTTCTGCTGGCGATCATAAGCTCAGTGAAAGTCTCACTGTTCTGACAACACTTCTGGATTGCAACCTGTGCAACTCCTCCGCAACCAATAACCAATAATCTGCTCATATCAATTCTCCTTACTCTTCTTCCTTCATGATATCTTCGACATACTTGGGAAGCATGAATGCTCCCTTGTGTAAGTGCGTTGTGTAATACCAGGTTTTGATCTTTCTCTTTTCCCAGCGTTCGGGATCAAAGTCCTTCAGCGGGTGATACTTCTTAGATGCAAAACCGAACAGCCAGTATCCTGCGGGACATGTGGGAATGTGTGCCTGGTAAACTCTGGTGATGGGGAAGGACTTAAACACCTTCCTGTGCATCGCCCTGCAGTTTTCCTCGTCCTCATCAAAGAACGGGCTTCCGTGCTGATAAACCATGATGCCGTCTTCGTGAAGAGCTTTGTAGCAGTTACCGTAAAACTCTTTTGTAAAGAGACCTGCTTCATGTCCTAAAGGATCCGTTGCATCGTTGATGATAAGATCGTACTTATCCTTGCATCTTCTGAGGAATCTGAGACCATCCTCGTAATAGATCCTTACTCTTACATCTTCAAGACCGATGGCATTGTCAGGGAAATACTTGCGGCATACATCCACAAACATCTTGTCGGGCTCTGCGATATCTATTACTTCGATCTCTTTGTAATGGGACAGCTCTCTGGCTACGCCGCCGTCTCCTCCTCCGATGACGAGAACTCTTTTAACATTCGGATGAACCGCCATGGGAACATGCACGATCATCTCATCATAAGTAAACTCTTCCTGCTCGGAAAAGATAACGTTACCGTTCGAGGTAAGAAACTTTCCGAACTCCGGAGAATCAAATACATCTATTCTTCTGAACTCACTGGTTCCGCTGTAGAGGTGCTGATCGACACGGATCGACATCTTCACGTTTGAAGTGTGCATCTCCTCAAACCAGTATTCCATCTTGTTTTCTGCCATGGCACTTTCCTCTTTAGGCAATACTTATTTCAGAACGCAAAGTTCCGAAATATCTTCACTCTCGGGTCCCTGCATCGAACAGCCTTTTTCTTTGGCTGCTGCGATGTAATCAAGAATGTCTTTGGTGATCATCTCACCGGGTGCAAGGATAGGAATTCCGGGCGGATAACACATAACCGACTCCGCACAGATCCTGCCTACAGTCTGGTCTATCGGCAGTTTTATTTTCTCCGCATAAAATGCTTCCTGGGGTGTTGCCTTAACGATCGGTGTGACGTATTCTGCGGAAAAGAAAGTCTCCTGCGGTTTGGAATAAAGTCTTGCGATGTCATCAAGAGCTCCCGCAAGTCTTTCGATATCCTGAAGCCTGTCTCCGATCGAGATATAAGCAAGCACGTTTGACAGGTCGCCGAACTCCATCTGAATGTCATACTCTTCGCGGAGAAGATCGTAAACCTCGATTCCGGTAAGACCTATTCCCCTTGTGTTGATAACAAGTTTGGTCTCGTCGAAATCAAATACACTTCCGCCGTTTATTAGCTCGGAACCGAATGCATAATAGCCTTCAATCTCGTTGATCTCGCTTCTGGCATACGAAGCCATCTCGCAAACCTTGCCAAAACTTTCTCTGCCGTGAAGGGCGAGATTTCTGCGGCTGATATCAAGGCTTCCGAGAAGAAGGTATGATGCGCTGGTTGTCTGAGTAAGATTGATGATATTGCTGACATATCCCTCGTTTACGCCTTCACCGATAAGAAGGAGCGAACTCTGAGTGAGGGATCCGCCTGATTTGTGCATCGATACGGCTGACATATCGGCACCTGCCGCCATTCCGTTAAGAGGCAGATTATCACCGAAATAAAGATGTGTTCCGTGGGCTTCATCAACGAGAGCAAGCATGCCGTTTTCATGGGCAAGATTTACTATCGACTGAAGATCGGAACAAATGCCGTAATAAGAAGGATTGTTGATAAGGATGGCCTTGGCATCGGGATTTTCCTCGACAGCCTTTCTTACATCCTCTATCTCCATTCCGAGAGGGATACCGAGAGCGGTATCTACCTTGGGATCGATATATACGGGAATCGCACCGCAAAGAACAAGTGCGTTGATCGCGCTTTTATGTACGTTTCTGGGCATGATGATCTTATCGCCCCTTTTGCAGGCGGTAAAAACCATACTCTGGACCGCACCGGTGGTTCCGCCTACCATAAAGAATGCGTGAGCCGCACCGAATGCATCTGCTGCAAGGTCCTCTGCTTCCTTGATAACCGATACCGGATGGCACAGATTATCAAGCGGTTTCATTGAATTTACATCTATCTCGACACACTGCTGTCCGAGAAAGTCAACCAAACCACGATTCCCGCGGCCTCTCTTATGACCCGGAACATCGAAAGGTACCACTCTGAGACGTCTGAACTTCTCGAGGGCGCTATAGAGCGGAACATCTTGCTGCTTAGAATTATCCATTTCAAAACCCCATAACAATCGTACTTACCCTAAAGGGTACAACTCAATACATTTTACTGTTTTTATGGGGTTTTTACAATGAATAATGTGATTTATTGTGTTTTTAGATAACGTGCGTTCTCGATTGCTGCTCTTCCCAGCGATATCCCATAAAGGCTAATAATTTGGAGTTTCTGAGGAATTTTTTAGCCTCCTCAGTTGCCAAATAAGCGCTAAAGTTTGGAATAGGCTAATATTCTGGAGTTTCTGAGGAGTTTATTAGCCTCCTCAGTTGCCAAATAAGCGCTAAAGCTTGGAATAGGCTAATATTCTGGAGTTTCTAAAGAGTTTATTAGCCTCCTCAGTTGCCAAATAAGCGCTAAAGCTTGGAATAGGCTAATATTCTGGAGTTTTTGAGGGGATTATTAGCCTCAGTTATGGTACAATTCGGAGCAAAGTTTATATATATATATATAACCAGACTTTAGGAGCATTTCGATGAACGCCAAAGAATATCTTGCAGATCCATGCAAAGCCTCATCATTGCCATTTTGGAAAGCAGAGACGATAAACATTCCGGAACATATGAAAGTATTGCGGGATGATGAGTTTTCCAACTGTAAATATGATGGCTTTGATGATCAGTATTTTAGACTTATACATGATTTAAAAAATCTTAAAGAAGCAGTTCTTCCTGACAGATTTGAACTTGTTCAATGTGAAGAGAAATCTTTTGCAGAACACATAAATTCCTGCTACGAGCATGAACACATGTCGATTGAAGAAATGTTAGCATACAAATCACATCCGGTTTATGATCCTGATTTATGGGTTTCTGTAATTGAATCTGACAGTAAAAAGATAGTCGCGACCGGTATTGCCGAGTTGGATACCCGTATTGGAGAAGGTGTCTTGGAATGGATACAAGTTTCATCCGATCATCGAAAACTGGGATTAGGTAAATACATAGTATGCGAATTGCTGATAAGACTGGAAAATAAGGCAGATTTTGTCACTGTGTCAGGACGTGTGGCTAATAAAAGTAATCCTTATGCATTATACAAATCCTGCGGATTTGTTAATCCGGTTATTTGGCATGTAGTAACAACATAAAAAGGGGATTAACCACCATTGGCTATTTTGAATCGATGATTATTGGTCAAAATAAAGGTGCTAAAGTATTAATTGTCAATCATTACTAACTCTTTTTATTCTGATATATTTCAGGCAAATATTCTGTAATAATATCAATATTATAATTCTGTGTAATTATAATAAAGTGATAATAATCAATAATATCCAAATACCCACCGGCTATTTCTATTATATCCTTTGCATATTTTCCTCCATCCACTTTATAAATCACATTTTCAAAGTTCCTTTGCTTATACTTTTCTATCTCTTCCCTGCAATATATATCAGTCTGAACAAAACCCTCATCTAATACTCTAAATGATATAATATTCCCAAATTCAATTGTTATTATGTCATCATCATTTAACAATTCAATAATCAATCCATTTTTTTCACCAAATCTAATATTGGTTTTATACGCTGCTTTTGGAATTGTATCCTTGAAATATTCTTCCCATTTTTCCATTTTATTATTTTCCTTTAATACCATATTTTTATAACTTAATTTCTCGATACTCTTATTTCAAGAGTCGCACCACCTGTTTCACTCTTTGTTATTACATTTTTATCAGGTTGTTTCACTTTTTTATCCTATTACTGTTTTATGTGGCTATTACAATGAAATATGTGATTTATTGCGCTTTTAGCTAACAAACGTTTTTCTATGTTTGAATTATTTATTTACTATATTGTCTATAGTCACATCTCGATCATTTTTTAGATCATAAAATCCTATGTGAACGCCTTTCTCATACTTCCAAAACAGGTCAGTTCCATAAGGCGCATCAAATATCTCGGCCACTACAGGTGCCAAATTCATAATAGTTTCCATGGTAACTATAATGAAATTTTTAGGATCATTTACATATTCGTCATCATCTTTTTCCGACAAAAACGTCCAACCATTTAATTGTTCAATTGAACTTTTCTCTCTATAACTGTATCTGATTGGAATACCATCCAACACATTCTTAGAAATTATAAAGCCTCCATACAAACTATTATCAATTTTCATTTACATAATTCTCCATCAATTCAACTATATCCGATCTCCAAGAAAACATTTTTGCATAATCTAAGCATCTTGTTTCATGTACTATCAGATTTCAAAATGATTCTTACTTTATTTGCGACCATGCATCCTTTTCCAGACGGTAATAATTAAAATCGCCTTCTGTCTTAATAAACTCAAATCCAAGTTTATCAAGAATATGCTGGCTTCTTACATTTTTCACGACAGTATCTGCATTAACAACTTTCATTCCCAGTTCTTCGAATGCGTACTGAATAGCCAGGCGTTCCGCCTCAGTTCCATATCCCTTTCCTTTAACCTCATCATTCTGCATATGAATACTAAGTGTACATTCATTCTGCTCATGATTGATTTCCTTAAGCTGCACTTCGCCTATAGGGCTCCCCCCAAGCATAATGGCCAATAATACTCGGGATGGCTCTTGCTTGGAATCATAATACCTATCAACAGCTTCTTCCCTATAAACAAACGGCTTAAACAAGGATAAATCCATATAGATAGCTTCATCATTTTGCCAGTTTTTATATAACTTATGGCAAATCTCTCGCGTCATGTTTTTCAATTTTATATTCTGCATATTCCTACCAACGCTTCATGTTTGTTTCAAACTTTTCTTTGTAAGATTCTTTAAGTTCATCGGAAGTAATACCATAGCAAAGCAACACATCATTGTAATACATCAAGACATCTGCCATTTCCTCAATAAGATGAGTTCTAAGTTCAGGCTCAGTACAAGCGTTGGTTCCACTGTACTTTTTTACTATGTCAATTACCTCTCCAATTTCACCAATCATCCATAACAGCTTATTCTTTCCTGTTTCTGGACCAATAGATTCCCACTTATCCTTATATTTTTCCTGCAATGTACGCTGCATCTCAAGCATTTCATCAACTGTAAAATCAGACATTTTATCTCCCTTCATTCAGCTAAACTATCTAATCAAACGACCCTCATAATATTTTTCTTGAAACTCAATAATGCTCATAATATCATCCTCTGTAAACAAATAATCATCCGGAAAAATAATGTTTTTTTCTTTTTCAATCATCTCCCAATTAATTGCTGGGATACAACTGGCATCTTTTTGCAGATAATTCTTTATTTCGAAATGAAATCTCATTCTAGCCACCGAATCGCACATAATAAACTGTTAAATATGTATTTGAGGATTATAGTACTGATTAACTTTCTCTATGGCAGCTTGCTTATCATCCTCAGATAACGTGTCTGAAAAATCAAATTTGCCATCATTTAATAAAAAAATGTCGCTAAACAGGCTCTCATTTTCAACCAGCTTCTGCAACACGGTTCCCCATGAATAATCAGTATTAACCATTAAAGGTTTTAAAGCAGTTTTTCTTCCTTCAGCAATCCAACTGCTCCTTTGATACTGCAGTTTCAACCAAGACAGAATTTTTAATACAACCACATTTAAATCATCGATACTAATATCTAAATCTGTTGTGATCAGAATGGATTTATCCCTATACTTCCAATAATCAAGTAACGCATCAATCGTTTTCATTTCTTCTCCATTAATTCAACAATATCCGATCTCCATGAAAATCTTTTTGCATAATCTAAGCATGTATTACCATAATTATCCTTAATGTTACAATCCAGCCCTACATCATGAAGGTAACGCAGGTTGATTAGTGAATCTCATTAAACAAATATTCTTTAGTATATTCTGTTTCTTCAATTAACAATTGCCCATTTTCATGTCTGACTATAAGTGTTACTTTGGGCATTGTCTCTCCATCATTTACCAAGCCATTAGGTTTTACGTCACTAGGTTGTGCAAATGCACATTCATTACAAGATAAATTAAATCTTTGTGACTTCAACTTTTCAAGTGATAAGTTATGTTCCATGCAAAAAGGAGTCACATATGCAATCGCCAACGCTTTTTGTAGTTCTTTCTCTATTTTTCTTTGGGACATTTGTTCCATATGTTTTGTTCTCCTATCGTATGTAAACGTTCCTTCTATTGTTAGCACAGCATATAGTATGTTTTGTCAAATTTATAAATTCATTCTTCGAAAATATGAGCTTAATTCAATATAGTTATCTTCATCGTCTATATGCTTACTACCAGAAACTATAGATTTAATTTTCGCTTCAATTAGGCTTTCATCAAATTTTTTTGAAATCATCCAGCCTCGATTCAGCATTACAGCATTATCTTCAAAGTTGCTGTATAGTCTTTTTATGCTAATAACATTAAACTCAAAAACCTCATAAACATAAGTTTCGTTTTCCGGTCCAATATATATTTCACCAGAAACAACAAAATCTTCATCATCGATAAGTTCTTTATACAAATAATTAATTGCTTTAACTTCCATATCAAAAATCCTAAATAACACAGTCAATTTGCCTTAGACGACAAATTCGTATAATTACGCCTCCGGACTCAATTAATCAATCCATTGGCATTCCCATAGAAACATATTCCTTTAATGGTGCCAAGAGGCCTAAATCGTTGTCTATATAAATATCATTAGGAAAATCCTCCTGTTGTAAAATACTTCTGACATTATCTGAAGAAGTATAAGTCATCATAACTATTGCAGGGTTAATATATGGCACTTGATTTATTAATTCTTCGAAATCATTTCTATTTTCAATTGGATCGAAGAAAACATGCTCATCGCCATAGTCCACACAGAATCTTCCTTGCATGGTCTCTACATCATAAGTAGATATACACCCGGGATAATTCAACTTTTTCAAATTATTAATACTAAGATCATCATTTCCAATCAAAAAAATCCA
>JAEEGL011331227.1_pt1 | contig 11769 bp, 17 predicted proteins | sample 9134231 | NCBI WGS metagenome assembly JAEEGL01 (sample SAMN16246548, study PRJNA631951) | gut metagenome | biome: gut microbiome; feature: rumen; material: fiber-attached | host: Bos | place: Iran: Karaj | collected 2018-10
AACTGCTACTACTATAGGAACATTAGCAGCTTTAGCATGGTCTATAGCTTCAATTGTTTGAGGCATAACACCATCATCAGCAGCTACTATAATAATAACTATATCTGTAATAGAAGCTCCTCTTGCTCTCATTTCTGTAAATGCAGCATGTCCTGGAGTATCTATAAATGTTAATTTTTTACCATTATGATCTATTTGGTAAGCTCCAATATGTTGAGTGATTCCACCAAATTCTCCTTCAATAATAGAACTATTTCTAATATAGTCTAAAAGTGAAGTTTTACCATGGTCAACGTGTCCCATAATAGTTATTACAGGAGCTCTTAATTCTAGATCTTTTTCATCATCAGTTATTTCTAATTTTTCAAAGTTAGTTATATCTTGCGATTCAAAACTCTTAAGTGTTTTATCATAATCAATACAAACAAGTTCTGCATCATCAAAACTAACTGTATTATTTAAACTAGCCATAATACCTAGGCTCATTAATTTTTTAATAATTTCTGTAGCTGGTTTATCTAGTTTTTCTGCTAATTTACTAACAGTCATACCATCTTCATAAACTATTATATTATCATCAGCTGTAGCAGTATTTTCTTGAAGTTTAGTTTTGTTTTTATACATTGCTTTTTTCTTAGCACTAATATCTTCTTGTTCTACATTTTTCTTTTTAACTTTTTGAACTTTTCCTTCATCTTTAAATTTTAAATTAGAAGCACTAGCTAATACTTCAGCTTTATCATCTAATTCATCTTCTAGTTCATAGTCTTTTTCTTCACTATTTTCTTCCATGTATACTTTTTCTTCTTCATTTTCTTCATTACTTTCAGTATTCATAGTTAAAACAGTATCTAAGTCTATAACAGCATCTTCAGATAAAATATCATCTTCATTTGATACTTCATATCCAAGTTCATTAGCTTTTTTAATTATTTCTTCAACTGATCTATTTATATCTAAAGCATATTCTTTTACGCTCATCATAATAATCACTACCCTTCTATAATATTTTTTATTTCATCATATATTTCGTTAGGTATTTTACACTCTAAATGTCTTTCAAGAGCATTAGTCTTAATAGCTTTATCAAGTACTTCTAAATCTTTTTTGATATAAGCTCCTCTACCATTAGCTCTTCCAGTCTCATCTACGAAAACTTTTCCTTCGTTATTTCTAACAACTCTAATTAGATCTTTTTTCTCTAATTTTTCTTTTGTTATAACACATGTTCTAAGTGGTATTTTCTTCATAATTACCTCCTTATTCTTCAGTAGTTTCATCCTCTACTTCGTAATATTTATATAGGTTAATTCCTTCTTCTTCTACTTGCTCTTTAGTCATAACATCAATCTTACATTTAGTAAGTCTAGCTGCTAATTTAACATTTTGTCCTTTTTTACCAATTGCTAAAGATAAATTATCTCCTTCAGCAACTGCAATAGCTCTTTTATCTTTTTTATCTACAATATATACTTCAACTTCTTTTGCAGGACTTAATGCATTTTTTATAAATTGAACTAAATCAGTATCATATTTAACAACGTCTATTTTTTCACCATTTAATTCTTTAGAGATATTATTTATTCTAATACCTTTTTCACCAATACAAGCACCAATAGCATCTACTTTATCATTTTCAGAATATACTGCTATCTTACTTCTTGAACCTGGATCTCTAGCAATAGAATAAAGCATAACTATACCATCAGAAAGTTCTGGTATTTCAACTTCTAATAATCTCTTAACAAAACCGTAATGAGTTCTAGATAAGAATATAACAGGACCTCCCTTGTTACCTTCTTCAATCTTAGTAACATATACTTTAACTTGTGAACCCATTGTAAGTTCTTCTCCTGGAATAATTTCTTTCTTTGGAAGAATTCCATGAGCTTTACCAAGATCTACATAATAGTTAGATACATCTTCTCTAGATAAAGTACCAACAAGTAATTCTCCTTCTTTATCTTTGAATTCTTCCATGATACTTTCTCTTTCAGCTTCTCTAACTTTTTGAACTAATACTTGTTTTGCAGCTCCAGCAGCTACTCTACCAAAATCTTTAGGAGTAACTTCTTCTTCTATTTCGTCTCCAACTTTTAATCCTTCTTTATTATCTCCTAATTCTTCTAATAGTACTTGTGAATCTTCATCTTCTTCTGGATTAATTTCTTCAACTATTTTCTTGTATGAGAATACTTTAATATCTCCAGTATTCTTATCAATAACTACTTTACTATTAGTAGCATTATATTCTCTTTTATAAGCAGCATTTAAAGCAGCTTCAGTATAAGATAATAATTCATCTTCTGATAAACCTTTTTCTTCTGATAAAACTGCTAATGCCTTTAACAATTCTTTACCATTCATTATTCATCTTCTCCCTTCGAACATACATTAAGTATGTAACTTTCTTCAATTAAATCCGCTTCATCAAGAATAGGATTTATAATATGAGTTGCCTTAACACAAGTATTTAAATCAACATATGGTTTAGTATCAATTACTATAACTAAATTTTTAGCACCATCAATATCTTCAAAAGAAACAGATACTACATCTATCTTTTCTTTAGATAATGGTTCTTCAATTAGACTTTTAACCTTTTCTAGCATATTTCCTCCATACAATAATTAAAGAGTGAGGATCACCTCACTCTTCTTCGTTGTTAACATAAATTATAACAAACATTTTATATATTGTAAACACTTTTCCTTTAAAAATATAGGTAAAAATGATATAATGATATAGAGGTAATAATATGAAAAAATATAAAGAATTATTTAAAGTACTATTTGCTTTTTTATTATATTTTTCATTTAATGCATTCTTTTCTAATATATTAAAACTTTTTAATATAAATATTAAAGAACTTAGTAATCTTAAAATAAATATATTACTATTATTATGTGATCTTATAATAATGGTTATATTATTCTTAATATATAGAAGAGAAGTTATTAATGATTTAAAGAAGTTTGGTTCTAATAAAGGTAGATGGTTTATAAAATATATTGGTATATTCTTAATATCTGTATTAGTTATGGGTATATTAAATATAATATTATCTAAAGTTACTCATCAAGAAATAAGTAATAATGAAGACTTGGTTAGAAAAATGATTAAATCATTACCAATATATATGACTTTTTCTACTGTTATGTATGCTCCTTTTATAGAAGAATTATTATTTAGAAAAGGCATTAGAAAAATAATAAATGGAAATGATAGATATACTAAGATAGCTTATATAATTATTAGTGCTACTATATTTGGACTTTTACATGTAATTACTTTAGATGCTTCATTTAATGATTTACTTATGGGTATTCCATATATGGTGGTTGGTTTATCTCTTGCATATATTTATATTAAAACAGATGATAATTTATTTGGAAGTATGCAATTTCATTTAATGCATAATTTAATATTACTTATATTACAATTAATGATGAGAGGTTAATATGAAAAAAGAAGTAGAAGAAAAAAAGGGTTCTAAGTTAAGAAACTTTATTATTTTTATTATATTAGTTATTACATTAATTATTGTATATGGTAGATTTATAGAACCAGGATTTATGTTAGTAAATGAAATTAATATAGAAGATAATAAACTAGATAAATCATTTGGTACACTTAAAATAGTTCATTTTAGTGATTTATTATATGGAAGTACTACTGATATAGATACTGTTAAAAAGATAGTTAAAATAATAAATGATAAAAAAGCAGATATAGTTATATATACTGGTGATTTAATATATAGTGAAACCATATTGAACGAAAAAGAATTAAATGAAATAGAAGAAGAGTTATCATTAATAGATTCTAAATATGGTAAATATTATGTTAATGGTGATAATGATAGTAAGTTTGAAAGTTATTCAACTTTAATGGAAAATGCTGGATTTATATCTTTAAATGATGATTATAAAATACTATATAATAAAGATGCTTCATCTTTATTAATAAGTGGAACTAAATATAAATCAGATTTAAAGTTTTTAGATGATATTAACTATGATGGATTTAAAATAAATATTATGCATACACCAGATACTATGGACAAGATAGATCATCTAAAATATAATTATGTATTTGCAGGACATTCACTATTTAATCAAATAAATATAGTTGGAATAGATAAATTATTATTAAAGAAAGGTTCTACCTCATATTATAAAGAACATTATAAAATAAATGATACTAATCTATATATTTCTAATGGTATAGGTTCTGATAAGTTTAAATTTAGAATTAATAGTATACCGTCAATTAATGTATATAAAATTAAAAGTACATCTAAATGATGTACTTTTTTTGTTATAATTAAACTGGTGATAATATGAAAAATAAATATTTAATAGGATTTATATTCTTTTTAGTACACTTTATATTGGAGGTTACATGTTTTTATACATTAGCTGCCTATACTAATAATGATATATTTCCAATAATAGCATTATCTTATGACTTAATAGCATTTGTTCCTCAAGGTATAATTGGAGCCTTTAGTGATAAATATAGAAAAGTTAATATAGGAGCTATAGGAATTATATTAACTATTCTTTCACTTATTTCATTTAAATACAATTTACATATTGTACTTATATTTGCTTTATTAACTGTTGGTAATGCCCTTATCCATGTTGAAGGAGCAGAAGCTACACTTAGAACATCAAGAGGAAAAATGTTTCCAAGTGCCCTATTTGTTTCTGGTGGTGCTTTTGGTATTATAACTGGTAAACTATTATATCAATATAATGTTAATATCTTATTTATAATACTAGCAAATATACTTAGTTTATTATTTGTTATTATCTTTTCTAAGTATAGAGAAAATGAAGATAAAGATTTATTAGATTATAACTATGGTAAAAAAGAAATGAATCTAGCTTTAATTATATTTTTATCTGTATTTGTAGTAGCAGTTAGATCATTTTCTAGTTATGGAATACCTACTGCATGGAATAAAACAATTTTTCAAACAATACTATTATATTTATTTATGGGAACTGGTAAAGCTCTAGGAGGTTTACTAATAGATAAAATAAACATTAAATTTGTTTCAATAATTAGTACTTTACTAGCTATACCATTTTTATTATTTGGTAATCATAATATGTATTTATCTTTAGTAGGAGTTATGTTATTTAGTATGACTATGCCTGTTACATTAGGAATACTAGTTTCTAGAATTAAAAAGAATCCAGGTATAGCTTTTGGATTAACTACAATAGGATTATTTATAGGATCACTTCCTGCATTTTACTTTACAATTAGTTCACTTTTAGTTAACGGTATAATATTTACAATTTTGACAATACTTTGTACAATTATATTAATAAAGGTAGAAGAATAAGGAGGTAAATATGTTTAGTTTTTTAGATGAACCTATTGGATTTTTTGAACCTACTGTAAACGGAGGCCTTAGTGCAGCAGCATGGATATCAATTTGTGTATCTGTTTTCGTTGTATTATTAATTGCTGTCCTTATAGTAGTTCTAATTAAAAAGAACAAAAAGTAGGAGGTAAAATATGTTTTTAGATGCCGTGTTATCAAAGAGTAATGATCCAAAGACAATTATTATTATATGTGTATCTATGGCAGTAGTATTAGTAACTGCAGTAATTTGTACAATAGTACTTAAAAAGAAGAAATAGGAGGTAAAAATATGTTTTTTGATATTATAACACCAGGTGGAGGAGGAGCTAATTTAATTGAGAATAACTCTAATACCGTAATTATTATATGTATATCAGTAGCAGTAGTAGTTATAGCTGCTGTTGTTTGTACAATAATACTTAAAAAGAAAAATAAAAAGTAGGAGGATAAAAATGTTTTTTGATATAGCACCAATAAGTGAGATGCATGCACCAATTCTAGTAGGACTAACTTTAATAGTAGTATTATTAATAGGCACTACTTTAGCAATATTCATGAAAGAAGAAAATGCTAACTAAAATATTACTTAGTTTATTCCTTACTTTATTAATAGAATTAACTATTGCTATAGTATTAGGAATAAGAAATAAAGATTTACTAAGAATAACATTTATAAATATTCTTACCAATGTACCTTTAAACATTATAGTTTTATTACTATATAGTGTAATTGATAATAATATAGTATTCTTTGGGATAGTTCCTATATTAGAATTAATAGTATTTACAGTAGAAGGTATATATTTTAAAAGATTAAATAATAGTATTATATCTCCATATAAGTTGTCTATCTTATTAAATGGGTTCTCATATGGATATAGTTTTATTTATTTAATAATGCATTTAATTATAAAATAAAAAATACATCATTTGATGTATTTTTATTTTTTTAAATCATCTATATACTTTTCTAGAGTTTTAGCATTTGGTCCAAGGATTATCTTTAATTGATTATCTATTTCCACTATACCTTTAGCACCCATCTTTTGAATGCCTTCTTTGTTTACTATAGATACATCTCTTAAAGTTACTTTAAATCTAGACATGTTAACTTCCATACTTATTATATTATCTTTACCACCAAGATAATCTATTAATTTATTAGCTTCCACATGAAAATCTTTTTTAGTAGCTTTTAATACTATTAATAAAATAAATATTAAAACTACTCCAATTATTGCATATTGTATCCAACCCATATATTAATCACCTACATAAATTATACACTATATTAATTTATTTTCCAATATATTAATATATTATTTTATCTTTGTTAGAATTATATTCCTCAAATACTTTTATAGCTTCTTCTCTACTCATAGATTCTAATTTAAGAATATTATCATCCTTAGATCCATTTAATATATAGTTATATATTAAATCATCTCTAAAACCTATTGAAGCAGCATCTTCTTTAGTATTAGCATAATATACATTCTTTATATTAGACCATATAATAGCAGATAAACACATAGGACAAGGATAACAAGATGTATATAATATGCATCCTGTTAAATCTGGAGTATTTAGATTCTTACAAGCATCTCTAATAGCTACTATTTCTGCATGTGCACTAGGATCATTATCTTTTATTACTCTATTTATTCCCTTACCTACTATTTCACCATTCTTTACTATAATAGCCCCAAATGGTCCACCATATTTCTTATCTAAGTTTTCTTTAGATAATTCTATAGCTTTATTCATATATTCATTCATTTATTATCACCTAAGTATATTATAACATAAAAAAAGAACCTTATGGTTCTTAATATTCAAATGGTGGACCCTAGGGGGTTCGAACTCCTGACCTTCTCGGTGCAAGCGAGATGCTCTACCAGCTGAGCTAAGGGCCCATTCAAACAAGCAAATAAATTATAACATAGCCATTTTTAAATTGTCAACATATTTATAATAAAAAAATAAAGACTATTGTCTTTATTCCTCTTCCTCTTCATCTATTTGTTTTTCTAGTACTTCACATAATCTATTAAATTCTTCTTCTGATTCTATACTTACTAATTCATCACCATCATCATGAGGAATTACTTCAAATATATAAGATTCTTCTTCGTTGTCTAGATTATCTGCTACTACGTAACTTCTTCCATTATCTTCGAATAGTCTTACTACTCTTACATTAACTTTTTCTCCAGTTTCAGATTCCATTTCTATTTCAAGTGGATCTTGATTAGTTATTATTTCTTCGTTCATATAATATCTCCTTTTCTATATTTTATCAAAATATTATTTCTAATTCAATTTATACTTACATTTAATATACAAAAAGGAATACTATTAGTATTCCTCGTCTTCATAAAATATAATATTATTACTAGTAACAGTTTTTTTAATATCTATTACTCTTTGATTAGATGAACCTCTCCATCTTAGTTTAGGAGAAAACAATTCTGCTTTAAATTGTCCATCTACTAAAACATCTATGTATTTAAATATTTCTTTATCTTTTATATTTTCATATTGAAAACCAGTCCAAACCCAAAGTGACTTATTTGGATACTTTTCTTTAAATAGTTTAGATAATTTAGTAACACCCTCTATATTAACTGGATGAAGTGGTTCACCTCCTAATATAGATAGACCGTTTATATAGTCATTATTACATAGTTCTAATACCTTATTAATAGTATCCTCATTAAAATCATTACCACATCTAAAATCCCATGTTTCTGGATTAAAACAATCTTTACAGTGGAATTCACAACCTTGAATAAAAATAGATATACGGACGCCTGGTCCGTTAGATACATCCATTTTTCTTATCTTATTATATTTCATTATAAATCTTTATTATCTATATGTAATACTCTTTCTTTTATTTCTTGGGTTCTTCCTTTATTCCAAAAATTATTACCTATATATCCACAAGTTCTTCTTGCAACATTTAGTTTACTATGATCTCTATTACCACATTGTGGACAATACCATTCTAGATTATCATCTATTAATATTTCTCCTGTATATCCACATGCACTACAGTAATCAGATTTAGTATTTAATTCAGCATACATAATATTATCATATATAAATTTAATTAATTCCATTACTGTATCTAAGTTATTCTCTAGATTAGGAGTTTCTACATATGAAATTGCTCCTCCTGGAGATAATTGTTGAAATTCACTTTCTAATTTTAATTTAGTAAATGCATCTATTTCTTCAAATACTGGTACATGATATGAATTTGTTACATAATCTCTATCAGTAATACCTTTAATCTTACCAAATCTTTCTCTTAAACATTTAGCAAATTTATATGTAGTAGATTCAATTGGAGTTCCATAAACAGAATAATCAATATCCTCTTCTTCCTTCCATTTTTTACACATATCATTCATATGCTCCATAACTTTTAAACCAAATTCTTTACCTATACCATTATCAGTATGTGAATGACCAGTCATATATTTAACACATTCATAAAGGCCTGCATAACCAAGTGATATAGTTGAATATCCATGGTGTAATAGTTCATGAATAGATTCACCTTTTTCAAGTCTTGCTAATGCCCCATTTTGCCATAATATTGGAGCAACATCAGATGTTGCTCTAGATAATCTTTTATGTCTTATTTGAAGTGCTCTATGACATAGTTCTAGTCTTTCATCAAATATTTTCCAGAATAAATCCATATCTTTTCCTGATGATAAAGCTACATCTGGTAAATTAATTGTAACAACACCTTGATTAAATCTACCATAGTATTTACCTACACCCTCTTTATAGTTCTTAGCTTTAGCAATATTACCTAAACTAATAGATCTATCTGGTGTAAGAAATGATCTACATCCCATACATGGATAACAATCACCTTCACCATATTCATTTTTCTTTAGTTCTTTCATTATTTTTTCAGATATATAATCTGGTACCATTCTTTTAGCAGTACATTTAGCTGCTAATTTAGTTAAATAATAATATTTACTCTTTGGATGAATATTATCTTCTTCTAGTACATATAATAATTTAGGGAATGCAGGAGTTATATAAACACCTTGTTCATTTTTCATACCAAGTAATCTTTGATTTAAGAATTCTTCTATTATCATAGCAAGTTCTTCTTTATATTCTTCTGTTTCTCCTAAATACATGCATACACTAAGGAAAGGTATTTGACCATTTATATTATCCATAGAATTAACTTGATATTGGAATGTTTGTACTCCGTCTGCTATTTCTTTTTTTAGATCTTCTTTAGCAAACTTTTCAACATCTTTTTTAGATAACCCTCTATCTTCATATTTTTTTACATATTTTTCATAACTTTGTCTAACAAATGGAGCTAAATGAGTTAAGGAAATAGTACAACCACCATATTGAGAACCTGTAACTACTAATATTATTTGAGTAGCTATAGTCATAGCAGTTAAAAATTTATGTGGTTTTTCTATCATTACTCCATTTAATACTGTTCCATTTTGAAGCATATCATCTAAGTTAATTAAATCACAGTTATGAAGAGCATTTTGTGCAAAATAATCAGCATCATGGAAATGAATAATACCTTCATCATGAGCTTTTACTATGTCTTCTGTTAAAAGGAATCTTCTTGTAATATCAGTTGAAGTAACACCTGCTAGATAATCTCTTTGAGTAGTTACTACCATTGCATTCTTATGAGAGTTTTCAGTATTCCAATATTCAGATTCACCATTAATTAATTCCTTAATAGATTTATCTGTAGTATTACTCTTTCTTACTAATTCTCTTGTATATCTATATGTTATATATGCTTTAGCTAAAGAATATTTACCTAAAGCCATTAATCTCATTTCAATAATATCTTGAATATCTTCTACTAACATTCTTTTCTTTTTAAGACCTTCAATATATTTAATAATGTTTCTTATTTGTGCATCTGAAACTCTATCTTCTTCAGGTACATCAGCATTTGCTTTTTGAATAGCTATTTCAATCTTTTCTGGGCAATAATCAACTATATGTCCATCTCTTTTAATAATCTTCATGTTTATCCTCCCCACATTATAATCATTTTACCATACAATTAATTTAGTGATTATGTTGCAGTTGCAACAATACTAAAAATATGATAAAATTTTACATAGGAGTTGACGAACATGATAAAACCTTTTGATAATATTTCTGAAAAAAATAAAAATAAACTATTTATAGCATTCCATACACATATTATGACCTATAATAAAGGAGAAGATTTATCAAAGATGTTAATGGATACAAATTCTCTTGGTATTATTATTAATGGATATGTTCAAGTAGTAAAAAAGAATCTTAACGGTACTAGTTTGATAATAGATGAATTATACGAAGATGATATCTTAAGTATTAAAACTATTTATGTACAAGATTCTGAATACGAAGTATTAGTTAAAGAAGAAACTAAAATAGTATTCTTTGATTTAGAGCAGTTACAAAACTTTAGTGAAAACGAAAAAGGTTATTATAACCAGTTTATTAAAAACTTATTCTTAATCATGAATGATAAATTAAATGAAAAGAATGAGAGAATACAAATACTAACTAAGAAAACTATTAGAAATAGATTACTTGAATACTTTTCTATAGCTAAAACTAAAAGTGGATCTAATAATATTTATTTACCATTTAGTTTTATGGCTCTAGCAGACTACTTAGGAGTAGATAGATCCGCTATGAGTAGAGAACTTAGTTATTTAAAAGAAGAAGGTTTTATTGAGATAAAGGGTAAAAGAATTAAATTAACATATTAAAAAAGGATCATTATTGATCCTTTTTATTTATATAATTCCATATTTCTTCTCTAATAGATTCTTCTTTTATTAATTCGATATATTTATTAAACTTAGAATGCATTACTAAATTAATAGATTCTTCTCTATTTAATCCTCTACTTTCAATATAGAATAGTGTATCTTCATCTATCTTTCCACTAGCTACGCCGTGAGCACCCTCAACATCTTCTTCATGACATAACAAAACAGGCATAGAAGAAGATATAGCTTTATCAGATAAACAAATAGATTCTTCTTTTTCTTTTCCAATAGCTTTACTACAGCCTTCAATAAAATCTATTGTTCCTTTAAATGATTTTTTGGATTCACCATCAAGTAACCCTACTACATTTATATTACTTATAGACGATTTACCTCTATGACTAATATAATAATTCATATCAAGAATATCATCATTATTAGCTAAATAAATATTATTTAAATAACTAGAGGAATTATTTCCAATATTATCACTATTATATTTATAAACTCTTATTTGTCCGCTTAAGTCATATATATTATTTGTTACCGTACTATTTTCCTCTACTTTGTTTTCAAAACTGATTAAGGATATAG
>JAEEGL013003332.1_pt1 | contig 11769 bp, 3 predicted proteins | sample 9134231 | NCBI WGS metagenome assembly JAEEGL01 (sample SAMN16246548, study PRJNA631951) | gut metagenome | biome: gut microbiome; feature: rumen; material: fiber-attached | host: Bos | place: Iran: Karaj | collected 2018-10
TAGGATAAGTCGCAATTTTATTAACAGAAAGTACATCTAAAATAGGAGAAATTTTTTTAAGAAAAATTATCCTATCATTAGAATTTAAAAAATAAAATATTTTCAAACAAAAATAATTTGCATAAGGATCTAATAATAAAGCATCAACTTGATTTGAAAATTCAGAAAAAATTAAATGAATAACATCATTAGGAGTTTTATCTAAATAATATTGTAATATTCTACTTGTTTGTTGTGATTTCATTAAAACAATAAAAGTACCTTTTAATTTATTATATATTTGATGAGTAAAATATCCATTTTTAATTAATAATGATTCTAAATCTCTTGCAGCTGGATCATTAATTGGAATATTTAATATTGTATTTGAAATGTAATTATTATTATCATTTATATTTGAATTTTGTTTTGTTTTAAAGTTAAATGTTCTTATTGGCATTCTCATTCCTAATGGTGTTGTTGTTATTGGAACTGGATTATTATTTATTTTTAAATTTTGATTTCTTTCATTTGGAATTGAAAAAGTATTGTAATTAATAGGGTTATTAAAAAAAAAATTATGGGAATTATTTCTTGTTATTGGATATATTGGATTATTATTTAATGAATATAAAGGATTTTGAAAAAAAGGTTGAATTGATAATTTTCTTGAATCATTTCTATAACAAGAAATGTCTTTATTTCTGTTTATTTCTTCATTTTTAAATAAAAAAGGATTTTTGGAAGTTTCTTGTATAAATGAAGATCTTCTTATATTTAAATTTTCTATATCTAAAGAATCTTCTTTCAAGAAATTTCCACTACTTTCTTCTAAATCATCATAAAATTCATTATCATTTCCTTCTATCACTCCTGCACCTTTTAGCATTGAAAAAATATGATTTTGCATATTTTCTTTTATTGATGATTGATTCTCTTCTTTTGAATTTGGATTTGACATAATTATATTGGTTATATGATTTTTTATTATTAATATTTTTTTTTATTTTTTTTTTCAATTTTTCATTATATATTATTAGTCAATTCCCATTAATATATAAAAAAAAATTTTGAATCAAATAAAATAATGATATTATAAATTTTTAATTGATAAATAAATTTAAATTGATAAATAAATAAAAATATATTAATTCTTTAAATTATTTTATAAACTTTCATGATATTGATTCAACAGAATATAAAAAATAAAAAATTTAATTATTAATTTTATTTATTAAAAATTAATAGATATAAATTGATTAATTACATTAATTTTATAAAAAAATTATTTATTAATTATTTCTTTAATTATTATTTACATGTTTTCTATATGTAGAAAAAAATTTACTTACATGTGTTTTATTATGTAAGTTTGGGTTATTAATATAAAAATAATTTGGATAATTAAAAAAGTCTCCATTACTTCTTGTACTAACACTTTCCATATCACTATAAAAAGATTTATTAATAGAATAATTTTTATTTTTTTGAGAAGATGAAATATTTAAATTCGAATTCATTACTAATCCATTTGAAAAATAGTCAGCTTCATTTAATATAGCAATATCTAATTTTTTTAATTTATTAATTAATACTTCTGTTTCTTTATTGTTATTATTGTTATTATTATTATTATTATCTTTAAATGTAATTATTTGCTTAATACTTTTTGAACTTTCTTCTTCATTCTCTTGACTATTTGAATTTTCAGAATCAGAACTAAATGATTTATTTGAATTAGTTAAAGTGTTTAATAACAAATTTTCTAAATTATTATTTTGATTATTATCATTATTATTTTCACTTTTAATTGAATTACATAAACTATTATTATCAATTGTAATTGTTTTTTTTAATGGATTTGTAACACTTCTTTTAATAATATGATTTTCTTTTTCAATTATTTCTTTCATTGGAAAAGGTTCTAAATTTTTTTCAATTGGTAATAATGATAAAAATGATAAACGTTGTTGTTTTTTATTATTTCTTTCATTACTTGATTCATCATTTTTTTGAAGAGTAAATATTGCAGATTTTTTATTTATTGTTATTGATATTTTTCTTTCTTTTTGTTGTTGTTGATTAGATTCTTGTTCTTTATTTTCTCTGTTATCTTCACCACAAGTAAAATTTATATTATTTTCTGAATTAGTTTTTGAATCATTTTTTTTTATTATACTTATATCATTATCTTTATTTTCTTTTATAAATGAAATATTGTTTAAGAGATTATTATTTTCTTTAGAATAATTTCTTAAAAAATCTCCAAAATCAAAATCAGGATTTACTTTTGTAATTTCATTAATATTAATATTATTTTTATTACTATTAATTTTATTATTATTATTATTTATTTTATTATTATTATTATTATAACTATTATTATTATTATTATCATTACTTTTATTACTCCTTTCACTATCTAAAAAATTAAGAACATTTTTTGAACTTGTTATTGTTCTTTTTTTATTACTTGAATTTTTTCTTTTTGTACTCATTTTCTTACTCATTTTTCTTTCTTTTTTTATTTCTTCTTCTGAAATATATTTTATTTCTTCATCATTGTTTAAAATTTGATTATTTCTTGGACTTGATTTTATACTTTTTTTTAATGAATCTTCAGAACTTTCTGAAAATAAACTATTACTATCTAATTGTAAATTTAATTTTAAACTATTTTCTTCATAATTAATATTTTCAATATCATCATTAATTAATTTATCATCATTATTCTTATTTTCAATTTTTTGTCTTTCTAATTCATCTTTATAATCATCCATAATTTTTTTTCTTCTTCTATTCAATTCTTTATTTCTATTAAATTTAATATTTTCAAAATTATCTTTCAAATTTTCCTTTTCAGAATCAGTATCAAAAATTAATATATTTTTTAAAGAATTATTTTTAGAAATCATAACAGTAGGATTAGTAGTAGAACTATTATTTTTACTTTTATTTCCTCCTTTAAAATCAGGACAATTTTTTAATTCAATAATATTATTTTGTAAAGAAGGATCTCTAATATATTCAGGATACTTTAAATAATCATCATGATCAATTTTTTCTTCACTTTGATCAGCGAATGAACCTTTTGATTCTTCTTCTCCTATATTTTTACTATAATCAAAACTAATTTTTGAAATTCTGTCATTATAAATATCTGAATTTCTATTTTTACCTACTTTATATATTACTGTATTAAATTCTTTTTCAGGATGATAAAATTTATCTAAATATTCTATTTGTTGTTTTGAATAAACATTTTTATTTCTATTAATTATTGAAGGAGTTCTTGAATTATCTGAATTAAATGAATTACTAAAACTTGATTCACCAATTGAAGAAATTTCTAATTTTTCATAATCTTCATTACATTGTTTTGTTAATAATAAATATAAATGATTTGGTATTTTAAAATCAATATCTTCTTCATTATTTTTTTCTCTTACTATATTATTTTGAAGAACACCAAAAAAAGCAAAAAAGAAATATTTAAGTATAAATTTTGTATTTTTAATTAAATATCTTAATGTATATAATTCATATTCATCAAAATTAACTATATTTTCATTATATGAATATACAAAATATGGAGAAAAAATTGACATTCTTTTATTTTTTTTTATTTGATATTGAATTAAATTTTGTCTTCTTTCTCTTTGTTGAATTGGTGATGATGTCAAATTATTTAATTCATCAATTTCAAAATTTAATTTTTTTACTCTTAATAACATTTCATTTTTATTTCTATTATATAAAGGAAAATTAACATATCCATAACCTAAACAATATTTATCATAAAAAGCTTTAATTTTAAGTATATTTAAAGTAATCATCCATTTATACATTTCTTCTCTTGTTTGAGTTCTTAAATAATAAGTTCTATTTTTTTGTATTTCTCCTTTTTTTATCCATTCTGTAACATCAACAGAAAATAAATTTGTTTTATCTCTTATTGAGTAATCATTTAATTTTTGTATTGAAAATACATTATAAAGATAAAATGAACCTAAAGGAGAAATTGTTGTATCTTTATAATCACTTTCATTATAATAATATATAACTCGATTTGATGTTAATACAAAAAATCTTTTTTCCCAAGTTAATTTTCCATTACTTTTCTTTTCTATAAAACCACTTTTTATCATATTATCTTGATCATCATTTATTTTAATAGAACCAATTTTAGTACATACTTGTTGAATTATTAAAGTTTTTAAATCATTAATATTTAATTCATCATCTTTTAATATTTTATGAACAATCTTACTTTTTTTTTTCTTTATCATAACTTTAGAATCATCAGATTTAGTTATATAACTTGAAATTGCTGCTCTTATTGAAGTTTCTCCCATTTTTAAATGATGTTTTAATATTTTTAATTCCATATCTTCATTAATATATATTAAATTATAATAACTATCTGGTAATGTTATTTTTAACATTTTACCAATAACATAATGAACATGACTTCTGTAATCAAATAACATTCTTTGATAGAAAATTTCTCTTAAAAATGGAATTGAAAATTTTGCCACTACAAATTTATGATTTATATCTAAATCATATAATATTTCTATTAAATTTAATTGCTCATATCTTTTTATTTTTCCATATATAAAATTTCTATCTTTCATTTTAAAATTCATGAAAAGATGTTTATTTTCTAATTTTATTAATTGTTTTAATTTACAAGTATCAAATATATTTCCTAATATTGATGCTAATTTTAATATTATACAATCATCAACATCTAAATTTTTATCTATTATACTTGAAATCATTTTTTCAATAAAAAAAGGAACTTTTAAATTTGTATAATCATTATATTTTATCATTTTTACTAATTCTTTTTTTTCAGTTAATGTATTTTCTGAATTAACATAAATTTTATCTGTATCCCATAATGATAAAAGTAGTTTAATAATAAAAAAAGGAATTCCATTATATGATTTATTTAATAAAAATTTTAATATTATTGGTGAAACATTTTGAATTTCAATATTTCTATAATGTTTAATTGAATTTTTAATAAGAGTAGAAATTTTATTATCATTATATAAACGTGGTAAATAAAAAATTTTTATATAATCTGTTTCAGTATTCATTTCATTTGGAAGATCAATTGTAAATATTTCATTAGGAATTAATTCTTTATATAATGATTCTCTATATAACATAATTATTAAAAATTGTGATTCTGATAAATTTGAATCTTTATGAAATTGTTCCAAATTTTCTGATGGATTTAAATATTCTTTAATAAAATCCAAGGTATATTGATCTTTATATTGCATATCTTCAATAATAAATATTATTGGAATTTGAAATGAAGGTGAATAATTAAATTTAATTTTTATTATTTCACTTATATATTTTCTGTATAATATAATCATATCAAAAAAAAAATAAATTAAATCATTTTTTGATTCATCATATATAAAATCATTATTTCCAATTTGTTCATTAATAAAGTAATTTTTTAAATCTTCATTTATTTCAAAATATCTATTAAAGAAATTAAGATATTTAATACAATTTCTAAACTTAATTAATTCTAACAATTTATTTTTTTCAGTTGAATCACTAAATAAAACTTTAAATATTTTTTTTAAATAAGACTTAAATCCATTAAATTCATTTTTAGAATTTTCATTTCCAAATAAGATATTATCAATAGTAGTTTTAAAAGAAAAAATAAACGGAATATTCTTATTAAATTTTTCTTCTTTATCATCATTAATATTATTAATATCTTCATTAAAATAAACATCACTTAAAATTCTATTTTCATTTAAAAAATCAATTAAAGTTCTTCTCACAAAAAGTGATTTCCCACATCCAATTAATCCTTTAATAATAATTAATTTAACATGATTTTTATAATCAACAAAATCTTTTAAAATTTGAAGTAATCTTCTATGTTTTTTAACTCTTCCAACCATTTTATTAGAAGCATCATATAATTCTTCTAAATAATATTTATTTTCATTAATAATATCTTCATCAACTTGATCTTTATTTAAAGGATTTTGAATATGAGTTAAAATAAAAGGAAAAGGATTATAAATATTTTTTTTAGTATTATCATAATCTTCTAATAAAGGAATATAAAAATTTTGTTCACTTTTATATCCTTTAGGAATACATTTTTTAAAAAATCTATATTTTAAATGTGGAGAAAGCATTAATCTACTTTTCTCATCAAAGATAATTTTAGGATAGTTAATAATTTCTTTTGAAATTTCCATACATGAAACAGCATTATTAACAACATCAGAAATTACACTATATTCTCTTCTTCCTCCAATATTACCACAAACACCACAAAAACATAATCCAGTTCCAATACCAATTTGACAATCAATATTAAGTTTATTTAAAAAATTCCATATTTCAAATGATGCTCTTACTGAAAATGATGTGTCTCCTGTAAATGAATTTGGTGCTAATCCCCATATTAATAATATTGATATTCCTTTATCATCTAAAATTATTTTATTTATTGTTCCATATGAATTATGTGATATTTCTTGGAGTTTATATATTATATTTTGAAATGTTTGTTTTTGTTCATCTGATATTTCAATATTTAATGTTAGAAACATTATTGTTAATATACGAATTTCTTTTAACCATCTTTCATATTGTTTACTTAATGCCATGAAATTTGTTAAATATGGAAGAAATTGACTAAATATGTTACTATTTTTTACTATTAAATCATTGTATTTATTTTTCATTAAGTTTATTGTTGATTTGTTTATTTGTCTTACAAATAAATTAGTTGGTTTTATTACTCTATAAAATTTTTGTCCTATAATTGAATGTCTTGTTATTATTAAATCTTCACATAAAAAATAATCTTTTACAATTTTATATACTGAATCACTTATAATTAAATCTTCTCCATCAATTGCTTTTTTTTCACATTCTAAAGCTTCTAAAATTGAAGGTCCTAAACAAATATATTCATATGAATTATCATAACCTCCAACAACAATTAAACTAATATCACCAATTCCAATACCAATTTTAACATTAAAAGAATATCCTTTTATTATTTCTTGATTATATAAATTTTTATGAATATCCATTGCACATTGAAGAGCTTTAATTGAACAAATTCTCATATTTTCATTATATTTATGAATATTAATATATCTTTCATTTTCTTTATTATCAGGAGACCAAACAATAAAAACACCATCTCCTACAAATTTAATTATATCTCCACCATTATTTGATATTATACTTATTAAAATTTCGAAATAATGATTTAAACAAAATTGAAGAAATTCTGGAGAAAGTCTATTTCTATGACTTATATTTACTGAAAAATCTATAAAATGACTTATATCAATATACATTGTTACTCCATGAAATGTAAATGATGCTGGAAGGGTTGAATTTTTTTTATTTGATAATATTTTTTTATCTAATATTCCTTTTATTAATATTGAAGGAAGATATCCTAAGTAATTTTTTTCAAAAGAATAAAATAAACTTTTTTTCTTTTTTTTCTGTATTATGTTTATATTATCTGTCATTTTTTATTTTGAAAAAGTAAATTGTAATCAAATTTTTTTTTAATATAAAAAATATTTTAATAAGAAAAAAAAAATAATATTATTAAATTTAAATTAAATCAAAAAAAAATAATTAAGTAACCAAAAATAAAAAATAACAAAAAAAAAAAAAAACCAAATGTCCCTCAATATATCATTTAACAAAATCCCAACAAACAAAACAGAAACAATACTTCCAGAAAAAACAGAAGGATTCCTTTTCTTAAGTATAACAGACATAAACTCCTTTTTATTTTTAGGAGGAACATCAATAGAAAATTATGGACTATACATATTTGATTTAAATAAAAATTCATGGTCAAATCCAAAATTAAATGGTGAGCTTCCTCCTCCCTCAACTTATATAGCAGGATGGTATGATTCCCCATATTTATTTATACATGGAGGAAAATCTCTTTTAGAAAATAAATCTCAAAATGAAACATATTTAATAGATATAATTACCTTTACATCATATAAAGTTTTTACAATGGAACAACCATCATCACGTTATGGTCATAGTGCAATACATAATAATGATAAACAAGCTTATATTTTTGGTGGTTGTAATATAGGAAAAAAAACTGATAGATTTTTAAGTGATTTACATAAATTAGAATATAAATCAATTACTATTGTTGATAATGATAATAATAGTAATAATAATGTTAATGGTGCTTCATGGATTACTAATATTGCTACTAAAGGTGAAAAACCTAGTGGAAGAATATTTTATGGAATGGTTTATTTAGATAAAAATAATTGTATATTACTTTATGGTGGTATGGTTAAAGGAAATTTAATTAATGATAATATTTTTTATTTGTTTAATATTGATGAAAAAGAATGGAAAAAATTTAATATTAATAATTGTGATTTAGGTTGTAGATGTAATTTTTTAATGATTGTTAATACAAATTGCGATTTTGTTTATATTTTAGGTGGAAAAATGTCAAATGGAGATATTTCTGATAAAATTTATAGAATTAATGTTGATGATGGTAATTGTATTGAATATAATGGAAAAGATGAGAATTTAATGGGAAAAAGATATTTAATGAATGGATGTGCTATTGTTGAAGGAATACATTTAATGAGTCATATTATTATTTTTGGAGGAAAAAAAAATGAAAATGAATTTTGGGATTATGATATTATTGATATTGCTATTAATGATGAAAAAAATGATAATTTAAAAAATGATAATCATAATATTAATGAAAAAAATTTAAATTCTAATTCTGGAAGAAAAAATGGTATTCCTATTTCTTCAAGAGAAATTAATCCAACTTTAGAAATTATGAAACAAAAAGATAAATGTGTTGATGAATTAATTAATAAACAAAATAAATTTATTACTGATTTTAATAATTATGTTGATGTTAATAAAGAATATAATAAAAATAAATATGAATTGATGAAATTAAAAAAAGAAATTAAAGAAAGAGAAATTGAAATTAGTTTAAATAAAATGATTATTAATGATAAAGGGAGTTTAATTGAGGAAAATAAAAATTCAATTTCAAATTTAAATAAACAAATATTAGAATTGAGACAATATAATGAAGTTTTAGAAAAATATTTGAATTTATATAAAGAAAGATTTTGTTTATGTTCTCAATTTATAATTGAATATTTAATTGATATTAACAAAATGGATGAAATTATACTTAAAAATGAATTTCAAATACCTGATATTAATTATGAAGAACTAATTAATTCTCGAAATAAATATAAAAATTTTGTGGCAAATTTAAAAAATGAATTTAAAATGTATACACAAAATGAAAGAGAAATTTATAATAAAATTGTTAAGTTATCTTCAAAAAATCAAATGATAAATAAAGAACAAACATTAAGTTTTCGTGAAAGAGATTCACTTGAATTTGGATATTAATTATAAAATTTAAATTTTAAATTTTTTTACGCTTAACTAAATTAAAATAATCCAAAATTTTCTTTAAAATAACCCTATAATTATAATATTTGAAAAACAAGTCATTTTGAATATCTTTTTATAAAAGCACTAATTTTATTTTTTTCAAATTTTGAAAAAAAATAACTTTTGATTTTTTTTCATAATAAATAAATAGAAATAAAGAATTAAATTCAGAATGATATATATATATACGAATTAGAATAAAAATTATAAATGGAAAAAGAAAATAAAGAACCTGTTATGATAAATCGTCCAAATATAGATATGCTGAAATTGAGTTATATAAAAGGGTCAAAAGATATATATGTAAATTTATATAAAATCAACTTAAAAAAAAATTTGGATATTTATCAATATCCATATGCTATTACACCAGAAATATCAAATGAAAACATGTCAATCAGAGATAAACTTTTTAGATATTCAATGAGAAAACTAAGACCAATTTATGGTGAATTTTTCCAAAGTGGTGACTCACTTTATGGAACAAATTTAGTTAAAGAACTCAAATCTATTACTGCATATATATATTCAAGAGAGGGAAAAACTGAATATACTATTACATTTCAACCTTGTGCAAATACTATTTCTTTAAATAATGAAGATATTAAAGATGATCCTTTAGCTAAGCAAATTATTGAAACTTTAATTAGAGATATTTTAGGTTCAAATCCAGATTTAGATTTTTATAGAAATTTATTTGTTAATAGAAAAAATAAAAAGCCAATTTCAAGTGGTAAAGTTAGTATTGATTTTTTTCCAGGTTTTACAACAAGTTTCGTTTACACAATGAGTGGTAGTTTTTTAAATGTAACATTAAAAAATAAAATATTATCAATTGATACAGTTTTAGATTATTTAGAACAACATAATTATAATGATAAAAGAAGTCAGAAAAAAATAAAAGACGATTTAATTAGAAGATCATTTAAAGTTAGTTATGCAAAACGAAATTATACAATAAATGATATTGATTTTCAAAAAAATCCAGAAAATACAACAATTAATAAAGATGGGCATACAATTAATTTATTAAAATATTATAAAGTAGCACATGATATTGATATTAAAAATAAAAAACAACCTTTAATAGTTGTTAAAAATAATGATACAAATATTTATTTCATACCTGAATTAAGTTATCTTGGAGGATTAGATGACAGTGCTGTAAAAAATGGTCAATTTATGAAAGAATTGGCCAATTATACTAAATTAAAACCAGAATTAAGAGTAAATAAAACAGATGAATTTATTAAATTATTAAATAATCCAGAACATAAAGTTTATGAAAAAAAAATTAAAGATAAAGAAACTGGAAAAGAAACAATTGAAAAAATTACAGGTCCATCAGCTAAGGAAAAAACAGAAAAATATGGAATAGAAATACTTCCAGTAGATAAAAATTTCAAAGCATATTATATAGAATCTCCAGCATTAGTAGCAGGACAAAATAAACAAATTGAAATAAATGCAAGAGTATTTAAAGCATTAAAAGTAGAACAATTTAAAAATTGGTTATGCTTATATGAAAAACATAATTATAATCAAGCAGATCAATTATTTAATACAATGAAAAGTGCAGCAAAAGGTTATGGAATATCAGTATCTGAACCAGAATGGGTTGAAATGCCTGATAAAAGTAATGATCCAAGGGATTGGACAGCAACTGTTGATGATTATTTTGAAAATAATAAATATCAATTTGTATTATTTTTATTAGATAGAAATGATTTTATTTATCCTGAATTAAAGAAACATTCTCTTGTAAATACAGGTTATATTTCTCAAGTTGTAAAAACTTTTTCATTAAGAAAAAATGCTATGAGTGTTTGTTCTAAAATTATTCTTCAAATTAATGCTAAGTTAGATGGTGCTTCATATAAAATCAAATTTAGTAATAGTATTTATGAAAGGAAATTAATGGTAATTGGTGTTGATTCAAGTCATTTTGGAAATAATACATGAGTTGCAATGGTTGCAACAATGGATAATGATTTTACTTCATTTTATAATAAAGAAGAAGTTATTGAAGAAAAAAATAAAGCACAATTAGAATTTAAAGTCTCACTTTTTATAGAAGATGCACTTAAAGAATTTTTAAAAAAAAATAATAATAAATTACCAAGTGGAGTTATTATATATAGACAAGGAGTATCACTTCAACAAAAAGATTATTTAACAAATGAAGTAAAGCAAATAGAATTAAGATTGAATGGTGCAATGGATCAAAGTTTTATTAAAGGAAAAGCAAAAATTCCATACTATTATATATTAGTTAATACA
>JAEEGL013540980.1_pt1 | contig 11769 bp, 6 predicted proteins | sample 9134231 | NCBI WGS metagenome assembly JAEEGL01 (sample SAMN16246548, study PRJNA631951) | gut metagenome | biome: gut microbiome; feature: rumen; material: fiber-attached | host: Bos | place: Iran: Karaj | collected 2018-10
GTTGTGATGAGGATCTTTTTCATGTTTGTGCCTTTCTCTTTGTTTTTGAAATGGGGTCCTGCTCTCCTGTGTCATTTCCCCTTCAACGCTTCCTATTAGATATAAAACAGCATTTAAGTTCAAGAGGGAAATTCTGAACACTTATTCTAATTCTGAATCTCCATTCATATTTACTATTATATGGGCTGAAACCCCATGGCGGGCAGGCCCTGTGAAAAGCCCACTCAACAGTGTCGTTTCATGGAATGGCTTGACCGATCAAGAATGCCTTCTCAATGGCTTCTTTGTAAGCATGGCGGGAAGGTGATAATCCCCCTTGGTCAATGCCGGCTTTCCATCGCCGAAGCCATCCCCTCCCAGGGCGGCAACACAGCAGGCATCCTCATCTACGCAAGGCTCCAGGTCATCAGAAGTGAAACCCATGATGCCAAGGTCCTCGCGGTCGAACTTCACATGATACAACTCGTCCCCATGCCCTGTGCAAAAGTCCCACTCGGGTTGACAAGGCACAATGACCCCGCTGTGGCCGCTCTGCCTGCAACGAAGTCCCTTCCTGACGGTGACCCTTTGACCAACCTCGAAGCCCTCCTTCACCAGGATTCCCTCGGTCAAGGAGTTTGCAAGATCATAGGCCTTGGCAATGGCATCATTCATCCTTCCAATGTGTCCCGTGCGGCGAAGGACCTTGAACACAATGTTGTCCTCGCTCATTTCATTCTTGCTGGCTCCATTGAGGCTGGCACGACGGGCCTTGATGATTCTGTCCTTTATGGTCTGGAGCAGTTCGCCAATTGACTTCGCCTTGTTGGGGTCAATGTTCTCGTCCCAAAGCATCTTCTCCAAGCGCTCAATCCTCTCAATGTACCACATTGCGCGATCCTTGACCTTCTTTTGGCTGAAGGAATTGACGGGCATGCGAACCGGGAGCTTCAACCACTTGTTGTAGAAGAGGGAGTAGATTCCGTTGGCGGCGTTCTTTTCATTTATGTCCTGGACATACAGCTCAACGTCATGCCCCTTGACCAGGAGTTCGGGATGCTTGTTGTTCCAATCGTTCTTCTTCTCGGTGAAGTACTTCTTGAGGAGTTCCAACTGCGTGGGGGTCAACTTCAAGGAATCCATGTCCACGATGATATGCATGTCCACATCCGAATAGGAGGAATAGTTGTAGGATGCGAGCGACCCCAGGAACCACACGTCCTTCACGAAGCTTCCCATGACCGGGACATCGAGGATTTCATTGAAATCCAAAGTGGAAATGAAATCGCCGGCAATCTTGAGGAGCCTGGCCCTGATTTCGGGCATGAGCTTGTTGTCATTGCGACGATCCCAGAAGGTGCGGTTCAGGTCATTCTTGATTTCAAAGCTCTTCAGGCTGATGCCATCGGAGGTCATGATGTCGTCGATGCATTCCTCTATGGTCTTCATGTTGTGACCTCCTGGAACTGAATGGAATCCCTGGTCAAGCACAAGTCAATGAGAATGTACTCAATGGCCTTGGTGGGCTGAATTGCAATCTTGCAATGCAGTTCATTCCTTTCAATGGTTTCCCTGGTGTTGTTGGTTTCATCACATACAATTCGGAATGCATCCACCCCGGCGTTGCGTTGTATGTCTTGAAGAAGGCCTTCCACTTCAACCGCAAATTGACCCCTGTTGCCCTCATTGTTGGGCTCATACTTGTAACGATTGGCAATGTCCCGAACGGTGCGCTTGATGTAATTGCACAGGCGGCGAACATTGACCCTGTCCAGGGCGGTCCTTTCCTTCTGCATGGTCTTGTTGCCCTCCAGGACAACCCCGGTGTCAACACCCTGCACGAAGTAATTCCATTGATTTGAATACAGGATGTTGTTGTCATCCGAATATGGCTTGGTGCGAATGGATATGAAATTGCATTGCGATGGCCTGCCGCGGCCCATCCCGGCCGGAGCATACCAGGGGAAATACATTCTCTCGGAATTGGCATACACCTCGGCGGCAACAAGTGATGGTGGAAGCCACAGGGACGGCGCCGTGCTGCGATCGGTTGCCATCACCCAGTTGAAGATGCGGGTACCATAGGAAGTGCTGATGTCGCTAAAGTATTTCAGATACCCGTTTATGACATCGGTGGATTTGAGGGTGTTGTATCGTTGCAACAGAGGAACATTGCGATCCAGGTTGAGGCACCTTGGACCATCCGCAATGAACAGGCAATCACCCCGCTTGGCTTGAATGAAACCGGTGAACAATTTGACCATCTTGTTCCATGCGGTGGTGCAATAATCCAGTTCCTCAAGGTCTATCCTTCCGGGTGTGAACACTTGTTCTTGAACCGGGTTGAAATAGAAGGTGGAATCCGGGTCATCCAAGTACCTGCGCCAGGCATGATGCGCAACGGTGGTCAGGCCGGCATCCAATATCAAGTCAATGCGGGTTCCGTCCACGTCATCCAGCCAAGTGTCCAGCATGTAGGAGATGGGGTCCTCCAAGGATTGCTTGTAATTCATCTTCTTCAGCAGGTCAACCTCGCTCATTCCCATGACCACCAAGGGTTGATTGGAAATGTGGAAGAAGTCACGATAGCTGGAAGGCCTGACCTTGCGAATGATGTGAATGTACTTGGACTTGGTGTTTATGATGTCTTCAATTGGAAGATGCTCATAATCGGAATTGACCACATAACCATAGAAGGCCTCCCTTGCAATGAAGTCAACCTTGTCCGTGTCCTCATTGAACACCATCTCGAACACCACGACACCCAATTGGTCAAAGCACTGGGACTCCAAATGATGTGGGGAATTGTATCGAATCAGAGGATGGGTCAAAGCCGCGGTGTCACCGACCGAGCGCCTGTCATAATAGGTTCCAGTGTGATTGAACTCCAAGGTCTGTGAGCACTCGGTGAGGATCTGCTTCAAGGTTTCCTGTATGACCTCCTCGCTCTCTTCTGCCTTCATGTCGGTCCAATCCCCATCCATCACCAGGCCATCGGGGTTCACCCTGGCAACGGTGCCGTCATCATTGTACTCAATTGGAATGGAAATGAGGTTGAACAGCTTGTCATTCTCCGCATTGTTCTCTATCTTTTCCTGAACATATGCGGCAACACTGGAGGTCACTATCACGGGGACAATGCCCAAGTATTGGAAATTGGACTTCGTGAGAAGCGGGTTGGTTCCCAGCCTTTGCTTGCGGATGTCAAAGATGTAGATGGAATCATCCTCAAGAGGGGTGGAATCCAATGAAACCTCTTCGAACTTCTGAATGGACATGCTTTCCACGGAATGACTGGCACACTTTATCCTGGAAAAGCCCCGCAGATAGGAATCCACCTCATTCATCTTCTTGAGGACTTCCACCCCATCATTGTCAATGCGCCTGTACCTCTCCTCCGATTTCTCCCCCTCCGCATACACATAATCCATGTGTATGGGTGCCTCCACGGAATAACGAACATACTTGATCGTGTTGCATTGCGCATTGTCATATGGAAGGCGAACCATCATGGGCGTTCCGCCGCCGGAGAGGACCCTGGCCGCCGCATTGTAGAAATACTTCTCCAAGGAGGTTTCGGGCTTGCCATATGTTTCATCCACGTCGGTCATGGATCGAATGTATCGTGGTGAAAGCAAATCCCCCCTGGGTGAAAAGCCGAAGATCAAGCAAACCGGCGGTTCGGGCCTTGGTTCAATCTCGTAATTGGACAGGTCCGTCTCGCCTACTTTGACCCCAGGTGCTTGGGTCAATGTGTTCTGAATTGTTGTAGCCATTGATTACTTGTATTTACCGAGGGTTTCGAGGTCTTGCGCCATGTCAATGATCTTCTGCTTGAAGTCAATGCCCTCCATCAATTCCTCCATCAACGCATCGTACTTGTCCAAAGCCAGCTGAACATTGTCATCATAATTGGCCAGGGTTTCCATCGTTCCCTGTTCATAGTGCTTCATCATGTCTTGATACACGGAATTGACCTCATCAAAGGAGTTTTGCAAATCCACCTTGTGCATCACATTCTTCCTGAACTGCTTGGTTTCCTCCCGCTCCAGGTCCATCAATTCGGCCTTCTTGACCAAATCATTGTTGGCACGGTCCAATGCGGCAATGCCTTGCAGGATGTTTGACCTCTTCTCCTTTGTGGCCTGAAGAAGCTCAAACTCCTTGTCGGCGGATGCCTTGAATTCATCTCGAAGTGCTCTGTTCTTTTCAATCAACTCCTTGGCCTTCACAATTTCCTCTTTCATGGCCGTGTTCTGCAGGGTGAGATAAGGGCTTGCCACCACCAGGAGCAATGAGTTGAGAAGCTGGTCATCGGTGTAATTGGCGAAGTCCGGATGCAACTCCTTGTAGACGGGAAGGACCTCAAACAAGCACCTTTCATACATCTCGTCCTTGGTTGGGTTCACGATGTCCTCCGGCTCCGGGGCGGAAATCTCCATGGGCTTCTGCTCCTTGTCATCCGGTGGCACGTACCCGGGGACCGCATAGGTGACATCGTAGACCAACTCGGTTGACATGTCCCGTATGTTGGAAATCCTTTCCCTTTTCCTCTTCAATGCCGCCAGCTTCTTTCGAAGTTGAGGAAGTTTGACCGCGGTCCTGAGACGATAGGAAACGGCATTGGCATCCTTCTTCTCCTCCGGGGTCAAATCCTCGGACACCCATGCTTTCCAATCCGCCAAGAGTATCAATTGGTTCAACCCGGCGGTGTCAACCGCTTTGTCGATGTTCTGTATGTCCCGGTCAAAGAAGGCAATCAGCCTTTGCATCATCTTCCATCTGTCCATGCGCCTTTCATAGGAGCCGAGCAGGCTGGTGTGGGAATTGGACAGGATGTCCAACAACCAGGAATTCATGACATGATCGTACACCACCCTGGCGCAATTGTTTATGGTGTCCTGCAACCCGCCGGCAAGCAGGGCATCCCTCCTTCCAACACATTCGTTGTATTCCTTGGAGCATGCGTTCTGTTCCAAGCGCAAGGATTCCAGCCTGTGCTCCGCCTTCCCATACGCAATTCGGGCAAGTTGCACGGAATCCAAAAGCTTGACCCTTTGTGGAAGCTCCTTGTACTCATCATGGGATTCCATTTCGTTGGACAGGTCTTCATATTCCTTCTTGAGGAGTTCCACCTTGGATTCCAGCTTGATTTCCGAATCGGTCAAGGAATTGTACTTGTTGCTCAACTCAATGATCTTGAAGCATAGGGTGAAGAATTCACTCAAATTCTCATTGTTCACCGTTTCCTCCACCTTGGCGGAATCCGTCTTCAAAGCCGAATTCATCTCCATCATCCTGGAGGAAAGCCCGCCACAAAGCTGCCTAAATTTGGCTTGCTCCTTTCCGGCAACATTGGCCCTCTTCCTGTGGTGCAAGTATTGGGCAACATAATCCACCGAGGTTGGAATGTATTGGTCAAACAGATCATCCATGGAATTGGTGGTGTGGATGGTGGTGTATTCCGAGGGGGACAATGGGGAACCTTCCCAACAATCCCTGTTCTTCACAATCAAAACCTCAAAGGCATCTTGACCTTCCTTTGGATGTTTCCTGATTGGGCATTCGCCCATCCTCATGCAAACCAGTGGCCTGACCTCGCGGTCGATCGCGGACTGAACCACATAAGCGGTCCTGGGTTCCAAGGTGTAATAAACTTGCACCTCCTGGCCTTCCACGTGCCTGTGCATGGTGTAGGAAAGAACATTCCCGGCTTCATCCTTCTGCACCGCATTCTCATATTCCTCATCCCCGGGAATGGGCTTTTCCTCATAGTGCCAAAACCCGGTCGGTCGCTGCTTGGAATCACATTCCGTTGCCTTCACATAGGACTTGCAAGGAACAATGGCGGTCAAAGGATTGTAGTGCTCGCCGCGCTGGCCATGCTTCATTATTTGAACACCATCCGCGGTGTTGAACACCCAGTGAATGGTGTCCCGGGTGAATTTGCTCTTGCTCCTGACCAACCAAGGAAGGGCAATAGGGAGTGGGACGGAATCATCCTCCCCCTGTTCTTCCTGGGGCAAGGTCACATATTCCAAAGTGTCGGGAAGAAGAACACCTTCTTGGAACAGATCGGACTTCAAGACATCCCCTTCATAATTGACCTTGAAAAAGTACATGTGACCATTGCGAACCCACAGCTTGCACCAATACACCCCGGTGTGATTCAAGTCATCGTCAATGATTTCCCAGAAGGAAACGCTTCCAATGGAATTCCCATCCCCCAGGTCCTCTTCCCTCTTCTCCGCCCGATGCATTCTCAAGAGGTCCATCATCACCATGGCCTCGGGCATGGAATCCTCCACGGGCTCCCCATGCTCATCCCTCCTTCTCTTGAACTGCTCGTATCGAAAGAGGAATGGATGTGCCTCGGGTTGAATGACCTCGGCCTTGGGGAATTGCCCAATCTCCCTCAGCATGTTGTGAATGGGGGTCAAGTAAACCCCAACATTCCACAAATTGCACTTGTCCTCCAAGAGGAATGCGAAGGAATTGTTGGGTGCCTTCTCAAGGGATTTCAGTGCCTTGTATGCAAGGGATGCCAAGAAGGGGCTGTTGAATTCGCCCATGGGTGCAAGCTCGGCCTTGATCCGGCTCAGCACATGAAGCATGGTGTTGATACGACCATAATTCTCAATTGGAGAGGTGTCTTCACCCGGCTTGCATTCCTTGAACATCCCGGCCAGCTTGCCGCCATAAACGGTGAAAGGAACATAATGCCGTGTGGTCTGTTCGCCCATGTCGGAAATCACTTGTCGAACCGCCTCCTCCAAGCCATCAAACTTGCCAATGGTGGCCGAATCAATGATGGGCTGAATTTGTATGATGTCGAAACCATTGGACAAGTTCTCATCGACCAAGATGGACACATTCGCGGAAGGATAGTCAAATGGATCCCGCTCCATGCACCTCTTCAGTGCCATCATCACATTGTAATAACGGCGATTGACCTCCTCCACCGCCTTGAAGGATCGTTCATATTGGTCCTCCTCGGTTGGATCATCCCTGCGCAGAAGTTCAATGGTTGATGTTGGGGCGGGGACGGACAATGGATCATTGCTGGCCGAGGAAGACAAGGGAACGTCAGAATAAGATGGGCTATTAAATGATTCAAATTGAAATTCCGCCGGATTCCAGTCAAAGGATGGTTCATCGGAAGAGGAAGCATCATCGCCACCCCCATCCATTGCATCGGAGGATGGGCCAGACTCATCGGAGGATCCGGGCGGAAACCCTTGCAATGCCATCTCCGCATCCACCTCCGTCTTGTCAATGTCGGTTTGGGTGTTCCCTATTTCCCTGTCCAAATCGGTTATTGCCTTGTCATCCATCGCGGCGGGTGGGGAGGCCTTCTCATTCTCATTCAGGTTTGGAATTTGATTATTGGGAGTGAGGTCAAGCTTTGGAGCTCCACCTTCGGGGCTTTCCAGTATGCCCAACCCAGCGGCGGTTTCCGCAACAATGCTGTCCGCTTGCATGTCCACCAAAACCAAATCGCACAACATGGTCAAGCGCCTGGTTAAGCTGCTCCTTCCCTCGTTGTTTATTTCAGGGATGTCATATGTCCTGGGCCTTGCCCCAATGTATTCATACACATAGTTTCCTATGCTTGATTTCCCCGCCGGATAAAACCTCATGGGGGTTGAAACCTCCACCGTGCATATTGGATATGGGGTGGAATGTTCACTCATGGCGGTTGCCGAACTGTACCACTTGGCATTTCCAATCATCTTGAGCCATGGATAAAATATGGCATCCAACACGGAATACTGGGTGTCCAACAAAGTGAAGGATATTTCACGGCCACCATCGGAGGAGTAAGGGGAGAAGGCCCCAACTTTCATGTTTCCCAAAAGGGTTTCCACATCCGGATTTGTGCTGGTGCCTATTTCCGGAAGCTGAACCGATTGAACGAATGGTGTAAGGTCAAAACACATGCCTCCGAGATTTTTGCCTTCCCCATCTGAAACATAGTCTTTGGAGAACAACCCGGTATGCCCATATCTTTCAAACTCTTGGTTCCTTCCTTGAAAATCACCCGACACAACCATTTGAAATGGATCAATCTTTCCACCAAGCGCATCTCCGCCTCCGGGAAGGAAGGGGTTCTTGATGATTTGACCGATTCCATTGTGAAACCACAAACGTACATTGACCTTCAAGTCCGTGTTTATGTTATACGACGGAGTATTGGGAGGAGACAATTTCCACAGGAAAAGCTCCAGGTCTTTATTGAGGTAATCTCCGGATTTGTCGGCCATTGGTATGAGTCCAGATTATTGTTTGTTCAATAACTGTATTTACCGACATTATGACACATCAAATCGCGGTAAATACACTTTAGGAAGCATCGAACGATCATGTCGCTTGACTTTGACATAAACGCAAATTCAAACTTGAAAACCGCATTGGATGTGTTGAACAACAACCCACCCATAGTTGGATCATCGTTTGAAATTTGGTACAACAGATGGCCACAAGCCAAATGGGTGGCACAGGGGATAACCGCACCCGGGTTGAAGACCAACACCGTGGATATCAACTTCTCGGGCTTTCATGTTCCCGTAATCATAAACACCACCTATGATGAAACGGAATTGTCCATGGACATCCTGGCGGATGAGAATGGTGTGTATTATAACCAATGGAGGCAATTGGTCATTGAATACTCCAGCGATCCATTCAAAGGCAGACCGATCTTGGATGACTTTACCATGGTAAATGAAGTCCAAACTGGCGGCTATGGTTACGAATGGACGGAGATTGGCTATCAAATGCGAGGTAAATCATACATAGTGGCAAAGCTGTGGAATCCAACCGAATTGAAAGCAACCGGGCATTGTTGGAGATTTCACAACTTCAAGCCAACCTCCATTGGTGAAATAGAGATGGGGCATGACAGCAGCGATTTGACTACATTCACCGTGACCGGGGTGTTCACGCATATCAGTTACACCAATGAAACGAATGATGGCCTGCTTGGATTTGCCAGGGGCAAGATTCCGGATGTCAAGGTAAGAGTCAGCAGGAAAGGAAAGCCTGGTTGGAAAACGGACAAGGATGGCATGGAGGAATACAAAGGAGATAAAACCCCAGGGGCATTCACCAAGGAGCAAACCGGAATGGAGAAGTACAAGGGATCAAAATCTCCTGGTGTGTTTGATCCGTCCCCGCATCCAACTGGCATGGAAAAGTACGCGGGAGACGCAAAGTTGCCAGGATATTGGATCAATGCCGTACCGGGTGAAGCTCCTGCCAATGCCGCGGACATATATGATGCCACTTCCGTGCTCTCCTCAGGGACGGAACAAGGCCCCATGATAGCATAGACAAAAAATGTTGCGCCACCTTGTGGATGGCGCAACAGTTTCAATGAGTTGAACTAATCTTTTATGCCGACGGTATGCTCGGATCCGGTGCCGGTTTTGCCGGAACAAATTCCTGCAAGGTCCAATACACGGACTTGAACTGAACCGTGAAGGTGGCAATGCCACCATCGGTGTTGGACAAACTGAGGGTTCCAACTTCGGATACTCGAACACCATACATCCTGTATGTAAGGATGGGGGTCTGATAATCCGGACCAAGGAGGGTGAGATCAAGGTTGGCGGCACCGACACCTTCAGTGGGCCGACGATCGGACGCAAATGATGCAGAGTTATCTTGATGGTCAATGTCGGCATCAATCGCCCGGTTCATAACATCAATGAATGCCGTGCGAAGCAACTGCTGTGAATCGCAATTGAGGGTGATGCTGTGTTCCTGTGTCATCTTCGGAACCGTTGGCGTTGGAATTTCATATCCACGATATGCCACGGTTGCAAAGTCATTGGTCCTGGCAGGAGCTTCAAATCCCTGTCCATAAATCTGCATCGCCTTGATGATTGGATCTTGACCTCCCCAGCTTCCAGTTGGCGACACATGCCACATTGTCTGGGTCATCACCTGATCGCTGTTGTACGCCGCAAGTGCCTGCTTGAAGGTGAAATTGATTCCACTTCCCGTAAGATTGATTGCCATGGTGTTATCCTATGTTGATTTGTTCAACTTGTTTCACTCATTATTTACCGAAGTATTCGGTCAATGATGATTTGTGTTGGTTGGTTTCACAATGTATTTACTGCCAAAGATGGGGATTGGCACACATTCACAGTAAATAATTTATGGTCAAAGGAAAAATTCGCAATGAAAGTGCTTCGTGAACGGGATGAACAGGAAACCCTTGGGCTGACCAAGCCTCAACAGCAGAAGTGGGATTACATAATCAAGAAGAAGGGTGCGGATTATCTGCTCACCGCGGTTGCCCATGCTTTCAAGTCAAATGATGCCAAGCGCTTTGACCGGTTCATTCAGGACCTGTTCATCAAGCTGTCGGATGATTATGCTTCCGCGAAGAAGATGCGGGATGGTCGATCGGATGACGACGAGCTGGAAGTGATCGGCTAAAAAACACACAAGCGCCAGCCCTTTCGAGGTTGACGCTCATGCTTTTTGCCCAATACACCAGCAAAAATTGTTACTGCATCTGTCCGGGTGCCATTTGAGGCATGGCGACAGTGTCGGGTGGCGGCGTGAATGTTGCCCCGGCCAAAGTGAGCAATGAACCGCCACCGGCGGTGCCATTCGTGATTGCCGCAATGAGTGCCGCCGCACTGTCAATGACCCCATCATTGACCAAATCGCCCATTTCATCCTCCGCACCATTGTAGCCATAGCGCCATGCCGTGAGCTCTTTGTCATTGGCATGCATGCTCTTGTTGGAAGTGACAATCCCGCTGAGGTGAGTGATACCCGCAACCTTGTCGCTTGGCATGGCATTGTTGATGATTTCGGCGGTTGGGGCGGAAAGCGCATTCATGAACACGCCAAAGCCCAGTGACTCATCCGGGGTTAACTCATTCGGATTGTCCACGGCCCACTGGGCAAGTGCGGCCTGCAAGCAAAGGAATGTGACACCACCACCGGGCACCACGCCATCTTCCAAGGCGCTCTTGACCGAACTGAAGGCATCGTCCACCAGGTCCTTCTTCTCGTTGATCTCGGCCTCCGTGGCACCGCCAACCGTGATGATGCCAATGCCACCGGTCAAGCGGGCCTTGCGGGTCCTGGCGATGTTCTTGTCATGATCGTTCTTCTCCGGGTCGTCGATTTCGGACTGAAGAAGGGCAATGCGTTCCTTGAGCCTGAGGTTGGTTTCCGGATTCATGTCCACATTCGGGACAATGCAAGTGGAATCGGCGGTGACAATCACCTGCTTCGCGTGACCCAGTACTCCCGGGCTGATGACCGCATCCTCTACGCTCATGCCGGTTGCGGGGCTGATTACCTTGCCATCGCACACCACGGCGATGTCCTCCATCATGCCGGTCTTCCAATCTCCCCAAGAAGGAGCCTCAACCGCGCACACCGGAAGTCCACGCAGCTTGTTGACCACCAAGGTGTTGATGATGTCCTGCTCATAGCCGTCCGCAATCACCAGAACGGGGCGATTCATCTTGATGATGGCCTCAAAGGGCTTGATGAGTTCCCCGATGACGTTGAGCTTCTTGTTGATGATGAGAACCACCGGATTGTCAAGCACCGCCTCCCTGTGGTCGTTGGTCTGGAAGTAAGGGCTAACCATGCCGCGGCCAAAGGTCATGCCATTGACGATCTTGCTCGTGGTGGTGCTGCGATTGCCGACCTCCACGCGGGCATACCCATCCTTGCCAATCTTGTCGAAGAGGTCCGCCAACGTTGTGGCAATCTCCTCGCTGCCATTGCTGGAAATGCGGGCGATGCGCTTGA
>JAEEGL014778046.1_pt1 | contig 11769 bp, 6 predicted proteins | sample 9134231 | NCBI WGS metagenome assembly JAEEGL01 (sample SAMN16246548, study PRJNA631951) | gut metagenome | biome: gut microbiome; feature: rumen; material: fiber-attached | host: Bos | place: Iran: Karaj | collected 2018-10
CATGATATTCCATGAAATACGCTTAGCTTCCGTTTTCTCAATTTGGATAACTGGTTGAATGCCGTAAAATGCGCTGAAATGCGTTTGAATGACTTGTGTTTCAATGTGACCGAGTGTCTTAGCGCTCAGAGGCATAAAACCGCATAAATATGCGGTTTTTCTTTGTTTTCAAGCATCTTTATGCATGCATGTTTTTGGTGAAAAAACGCTGTTTTGGTGCACTTTTGGTGCACAGCAAAAATTTTTTTTCATCGCGTGCAGCTTTCCATAACCCGTAATCGTCTGAAAAAAAACCGGCCCTAACAATGAAGGTAATTGAGCCAACCTCCTATTTCATTTATCCATTTTCATTGAATTCAGATCAGGAAAGCCGGTGCTTATACTGGGGTCGAAAAAATAACAATCACAAATCCTACTATTGTTGATTCACAAAACATTACAGTAAAAGAAACACAATAGTTCACTATCCGAAACGTAATATTTTGGTCTCTGAAATGATTTGTCTGCGGAATCTGCCGGATGAACCTAATCAGAGATCATCAGAGAATTCCGGGTGTGAGGGTTTCCAGCCGCACCCTGTTCCTGAAAACCAAGCCCATGATTTTCCTGTATTCCTGAAAGAAGTATTCACAATCCAGACCGGACGCATCATGCGTGCATGACTGCGGGATAACAGCCGCTTTCAATCCCAATCCCTGCTGTTTCGTTCATCATCCTTCTTCCGCCTTGCGCCGATACATGCATGAAAGACGGCGAGACCGCCCCTGGAGTTTCCTTTTCTCCCGGATTCCGCCGCCGCAACAGCAATCCCGGCCTGTTTCGCTTATAATCAGAATACAGGAACAGTGAGGTGAAACGAACATGGCAGGCGGATTCAATGAAGTGATGTATGATGTGATGAAAGACGATATGACTACCATAAAGGACCTGTCCATAGAAACAGGCATCTCCGAAGAAAAACTGCGCAACTACCTCAGCGGGAATGCGCCGGATCAGTTTGACGCGGAACGGATCTCTCAGGCGCTCGGCGTCAGCATGCGCACACTTTTCAAAAAAATACGTCCATAACACCCTGTGACAATGCCCCGGCTTCGATGGCGCAAGGATAGGATGCGGTCAGGGCCTGCCGTATGCCCGGCTTTCCCTTTCACTTAAGAAGTGCTCAGGAAAAGATACCGGTTTTCCGTTTTTTTACGGAAAGCTGTTTTTTACAGATTCTCCATCGAAAGACACGGATTTTTTCCATTTCTCAGCCTGCGTTTTTCCGGCGAAGTAATGTCGAACCGTCCGCAGAAAGAGGAAGCGGAATCAATTTCTCCGCCGGCATCTGTTACCGCGGAAAAAAGCGGATCCTGCGTGTGAAATCGTGCCGTAATTCCGTTTCGGAATTCCCGCATCTTCCGTCTTACAGATCCAATTGGATTTCAGTATCCTGTTTCTGAACGATTTCTTTTTCAGATCCGGGTCAGATACCGTTCCCTCAGCGCTTCGATCTCTTCGGCCCCAAGATGCAGTCCGACGGACACGAAGTTTTCAAAACTGCCGTATCCCCTTTCGATCTTTTCATATGCAGAAAGGATATACTCCTTTTCCGCCCCGAACAGATATTCGATCGCCCTTGGCGCATTCTTTGCATAGGGAAACTTCTCCCTTACCTGATTCTTCTTATTTTCGATATCAGGCTTCAGATTCTCAGCCGAGCGCAAATAGTCTTCTATGATCATCTCCTTCGATACGCCAAGCAGCGCCTCAGTGATCATCGCCGCAATGCCGGCCCTGTCTTTTCCTGCGGAACAGTGCCAGAGCACCGCCTTCTCATGCGGTTCGAGAAGGAGCCGCACAAACTTTTCCATCTGCCTGCGGCTGAATTCCCTTTCAATGAGCATTTCATACATGCGCTTCATATAGTTCTTCGCCGCTTCCGGACGGAAGAGGTAGCTGTAAATTACAATTTTATCTGAGAAGCGCAGTCGGCTGATGCCCGGCACGTTTTCTTCGATCAGCGGCAGAGAAACCGTATTGACGCCTTCCGTCAGATACTGCGGCCGTTCTCTGATCTCCATGGGACTGCGAAGGTCAACCACCGTATCCACATGACGAAGAAGATTTGTCCGGAACGGTTCACTCAGTTCGGAAAGGCTGTTTGACCGGATCAGTCTGCCGACCAGAATCGAGCGGCCGTCAGCTGTCTTCATTCCGCCGAGATCCCGTATATTGCGCATATTCGAAAAAAGATTCTCATCAGCCATACCCAGTCTCCTTTTCTCATCCGGGTTACATAAAGCATTTCAGCAGCCTGCCGGAAGGCAAGCTTCGCATGAAGAAGCGCTTCATGCGTTTTCATTCGATCTTCCCTCTTCGCGGCATACGCACAGTAAAGATCCATCGCGGAAGAAAACGCTCCGTATTCCAGGAGATGCACCCGCATCAGAATTCCCCTGTCATCTGCTCAGGCATCTGGGCGGGGATCCCGATCACATCCGCGGAGTCTGCGCCGGAAAGCGGATAAGGGACGATATTACTGCAGGAAACCGGAGAGATCGATCTTTGTCCATCCGGAGCCGCCGATTACCCGAAGCCAGAGTGTTTTTGTTTCAGGAATCACCACCAGCTGGTACATGGTCAGATCATTCAGGGCTCCGCCCTTCTCAAAGGGAGTTTCCATGATTTCCTGCATTTTAACGGCATCTGTCATTCCCCTCGCATTTTCGCAAAGCGTTATGAGGTTCTTCCGCCGGGTCAGAGCCTGCCAGGAATTCTCATCCGAAGGTGTGTTAAAAGGCCAGTCCGGATTTACATAGTAATTTGTGGATACCAGCAATCCCTCCATCAGATCTGTATTTCCCTTTTTCACACCGGTCGGACACCATTCAAAGGAGGCTGCCGACTGACTGTCAGATACGTTGATAATGTAGGAAGAACTGCAGGCAGCGGTATGAAAAAACAAATCCCAGTCCTTCAGTTCATCAATTTCAAACATTGCGAAGAAAAGCATCGTGGTTCCCGGGATCCTGTCAGTCTGCGTTTTGATATTCGCGGAAGGAAGCCCGTTGTTCAGTTCCATGAAAATCCCTTTTTCATTCAGGGCATTATAGGAATTGATCTCACCCGCATACCCAATGGTTGCGACCGCCAGAGAACCGTCGGAGGAATGATATATGGTGACCACCATATCATCCTTCAGCGGGGCAAACGCACTGGAATAATCATAGTTCCTGCCGGCGATCAGTTCTTTGGACGCATATTCTCCCCAGCAGAACACGGCGCTGCATTTCGGCAAACCGCCAATCCGTTCCACCGCATTTACGGCACGGATCTGATCGATCGTAAGTCCGGAGGTCTCTGAAGCCCCTTCCATAAACTCCTGGATCCTGTAAGGGGTCTGTGCTTTGTCCAGTGCGAAAATACTCTCTGAGCGTTCCGCATTTTCAGCACTGGCGTTAATGATGTCCTCCACGAAGGCATACACTTCATTCAGTTCCTCTTTCAGAAGACTCCCATACTGACGGCCCATTTCATGCCAGGTGCCGTGCAGACTGACGACGCTGATGTTGTTTGCGGCGGCTTTGGAGCCCTGTTCAAACGTCTGATTCACATCCGAAACAGTGATTGCCGGTTCCCCTTTCTGAGGTTCGGATATCACACACACGCGCCTTGTCATAATTGCGAACAGCAGTGCGGCAATCGGAACAAGAGCCAGTTTTGAAAGTCTGTTCATACAACCCCTCCATCGTTTTCATGTATATATCCAGGGTTCAGATTCCAACCCTGTTCCTTATTCGCAGGACAGCAGTGTATCGCAGGATATTCCTGCTTTTGCCTGCATGTATCTGTCTTCATTATATAAAACGCCGGTGCAGAATGATGACCTCAGAACCATGCAGAGGCTATTCTTTTCCGCTTTCTCAGAAACGCATCAGCCGCATGGGTTCTTCACGTTTCTGTCTCGCCGTCTGATTCTGGAGTACCGTCTTTTTCGGCATGGACAGAAAAAGGAAAGCCATTGCGGATCCTGTGAACTGCTGCATTGCGAAGGACAGCATCACCAGAACCAATGGCTTCAGGAATTCGTGTGATTGCTGAGGCTTTGAAGCATCAGGGGCAGGCGAGCAGGGAATCTGCACAAAGACTGTTTTCTTCCGGCCTTCAAAGGGCAGTGAACAATCACAGCCCCGGCCCGGTGATCCCCTTTGCCTATCTGTTCTCCCTGAGATTCTTCGCCGCAAAGAATGCTGTCAAACCCGACAGAAACATGGCTGACATATGAAACAGAGGATGGAACGGATCAGCGGTATTCGGTACCGTCCACTTCGCCGCGGCACTTCCGGAAGATCCGCTCTGGCTGTTTTCTTTCTCTTTCGAAGGCGATATTCTCTGCCAGTTTGCCCAGTAGCGCCGTGCACCAATACTGCCGGAAGGAATGATGACTTCCTTCTTCGGTCCGCCGGAAATTCCTGTACCCAGCCAGCCTGTGAATTCATAACCGGAACGGGCCGGTGCACGCAGCCGTATTGCGGCCGATGTCACGGTATAAGACTGCGGATTCCCTCTGGAAACACCGCCGTTCAAATCATAAGTGATCGGATAGATGATCTCTTTTGCGCCTGCACGCATGGTTACCTGCTTTGCGGGCATCACAAAATTTCCGCTCGCATAATCTCCTGACCATGCGTCAAATTCATATCCGGGCTTCATGGTCACCGCAAGCGAAACCGGTTCTTCAAAGCGATGGCTTCCATCGCCGCTGACCGTATCGATCCCTTCTTCCTTCACAACTGTCACATCATAGCTCTCCCGCGGATACTGATAAACCACTTCCGTGCCGATGCCTACGGTAACGGTCTCTTCCGAAGGAGACACAAATCCTTCATAGGTTTTTGCCTCCGGGGTGATGTCGGTTCCGAACTCAGCGTCAAAGATCTCTGTCTCTGCCGTTTCATATACACCCTGCTCAAGTGTTTCTTTCTGATGAATGACTGTCACCGGTTCCGGGCAGGTAGTATCCGTATACAGTTTCATGCGGCAGTCCGCACTTATCTTTTCTCCGTTCACCGTAAACCCCGGACCGCTCTGCTCACCATAATAGACCAGCGGAATACTGGGAAACCCACCTTCAAATTCATGCACAATCACCACGTTGTCCTCGGAAGTGGTGTATTCGGCGGTAAAGGTTATTTCACAGCGCTCTTTCACATACAGCGGGGTTTCAAGCGGAATCAGATAGAATCCTGCATGCGTAAGGTGTTTTTCTCCATACGAGGAAGCTTCACCGTCCGTTACCGTGACCGCTGCGTCAATATTTTCTGACATAAGCTGAACGCCGACTGCCTTGATATACTCGCCTTCATCAACCATATAGGCCTGGGAGACAACCGCATGATTTCCCTCCACGATCTGGAAATCCGAAATGATCCCATACGCATCATAGGAATAGCAGTACTCATTGATTTCTGTCCGGGCATCATAGGCATACAGATCGTTTTTCAGAACTCCCGCATCTTCATACGACATCCAGAAATAACCCTGAAGGCAATAGTCATCCTCTCCCCAGCTGTTGCGCACCAGCCAGGCACCGTCCTGTTCCGGCTGACAGTCATAGGAGAAGTTCATTCTGGAAAAACTGTCATCCCATCCCACTAACATGATCTGATGATTTACGCGCGGGTAATTTCCGTAGAATGCATTCGTCTCGCTGTTATACCGTACGCTGTAAGTTTCTCCGTCACGCTCGTAATCTCCGCGTTTCGAATACATGCCTGCCGCAACGCCGCCGTGTTCCATAATCGCCCGTTTTATTCCATTTATGTCTTCCGGATAAATGGTATAGGCTCCTGTTACCTGCGCCGCATTGGAAGACATGGCATATTTCTCATCCGGCACATAAAGGTCGGGACTGGGATATGGCACATCTGCTTCATTGACCGGTCCGACCAGATTGGAAAACGCCACCACAGACAGATCTTCCCTGCCGCCGCTCTTTATATAATCAGGAGAAAGCGCCTCTATACGATCCCCGGTATGATTGCCTTTGATATCTGTATAGTTATTCTTGGCAAAATAGATGTGCTGAAATTCCGAAAAGTCAATGGACGCGTCCGCCGCCCCGTCCGTGATCAGATCCGCTTCCACCGCCCCGATATTCGCAAAGGCCCAGCAGGTGCCGTACGGACTCTGTTTTCTGATGGGCGGCAGGATGTCTTTATTATTGAAATACGACGGAAGCTCGTCCGCTTCCTGCATTGAAAATCCGAGGGATGGGGAATTTCCCAGGCTGAATCCATTCAGACCATTGCCTGCCTCAGGTTCTTCCTGCTCTTCCTCTTCTTCCTCACAGCAGGGATCGTCACCGATATTGACATAGAATTCCGGAACCGCAGTGTTCTCCTTCACCCCATAGCCGTTAAGCACCGGTTTGAAGATATACTGCACCATCTCCTTTGTGACCGGTTCGTCATAATCCCGGGCCGTTTCCCAGCTTACCGGGATTTCCGTCCATTCTTCCGGATCGTCCTCGGTTCTGATTCTTAGAACCGCGGGAAAAAGAGACATCACGTCCTGCAGGGGCGGCTTTTCATCGTACTGAAGCCAGGTGCTGTCCACATGCGCAAATTCGATAATTAAACGCGGTTCAGAGTCTTCATGGATCTCTTCTGTGCCTTCTTCCGTACTGCCTTCTGTCCGGTCATCCGATTCATTCCCTTCGTTTGTTTCCGGCAGTTCTTCTGCGGCTTCTTCTTCCGGCGTTTCCCCCTCTGCGGATATGATGATCCCGTTCAGAAAACACGAAAGACAAAGTACAGATGACAGAAACAAGACGGATATGGTTCTGTAATATTTCATGCTTTTCCCCGTTCCTTTCATTACCTGTGTCCCTCGTGTTCTTATGATGTCAGAGACGGCTCTTCCCGCTGCGCAGGATCAGTGCGGAAGATCCTCCCAGAAGCAAAGAGATCACAAACAGGAATGACCACATCAGGATATGCGTGTTGTCACTGGTATTAACGACCTGCGCCCGCGTCTGCGTCTGCGGAACACTGACTGTGCCGCTGCCGCTGTTCTCGTCCTTCGGTGCAGGCTCATAGCGCTCCTGCACACACCACTGGGCGACGAAGGTATGATCTTCCGTAACCGTGTATTTCTCTCCTGCCCTGTATTCGGAGCCCTTCCAGTACCGGAAGGTATATCCGGATCTTGAAGGTTTCGGCATCACAATGACATCCCCTTCGTAATACTGCTCCGTAATCGTTCCGGATGCCCCGTTCAGCGTACCTCCGTTCAGATTCAGGGTAATCATGAATATCTCCTTTTCCGATTCATCGACGAGGAAGGTTCCGGTGATCATGCCGGTATAATTGCCTGTACCGGATGCCGTAACGGTTGCTTTGCCTTCAATAACATCACTGAAGGTGAGCTCATAATCCGTCCCCTCACTCAGAGTCCGCTCATCCGTTGGCAAAACCTCCAGTGCTTTTTTCAGATCGTCCAGGGTATGGAAGGTGCCTTCTGCCCTGAGTTCCGCCACTTCGGAAAGATCCTCCGGTTCAATGGCAAAGCTCACATACTGATCTTCTCCGGTTGTCCCGTCTTCCGTTTTCCAGACGAATCCATCCATGACCTTCAGCCTTGCCCGATATGTTCCCGTATTGCGTGCCGCGGCATCTCCATCTTCCGTTACCCTTCCGCCGCCGTCGACCTCTTCAATGGTATAGAACGCACTGGCATCGATGCCGATCTGTTCGCTTCCGGTGTACCGGGAATCCAGTCCTTCCGGAAGGGTGATCTCATTGTCAAACACATAGCTGTAGGTTACCGCCGCGCTGTCGGCCTTGCCTGGTTTTGTGGTATATGCCTTCAGGACAAACACCTTCCGCCCGGTCAAAACCGGTACATCTCCGTCAGTCATTATCACTTCATCCGTCAGATGTTCCGCATCACTGCGGCTGATCTCGATGAGACTGCCGTCATATTCCTGATACTGATCGCTGTCTCCGATCGCATACCAGGTGGTGCCGCCCTCTTCCCTTGTGATCAGTTCAGCGGAAAGATCCGAGAAATAGGTGCCCGATTCAGCCGATGCGACGGGTGAGAGTGCCGTCTCTGTATCTATGCTGATGTTTAAGGTAATCGGTGACTGGAAGAGTTTGTATTTGTCTTCGATAAGCTTCGGCAGTTCAGCGTCAGTCGTTGCGGTCCAGGAAGCGCTGTCAGCTTCTTTTTCAAGACTCCACTTAACCGGCATATCAACCTGATTTCCGTCATCGATCGTAAGGGTCAGGGTATCTGCCAGCAGCAGTGTGACTTCTTCCTCTTCCATGTCATCCGGCACGCTGGCCGTGCATTCCGGCTGGCTGACGGAAAGAAGGGTCAGCTTTGTAATCTCAAAGGTGTAGCTGAGGCTTCTGTCTTCCCGGTTAATCGAGGCCTCTTCTCCGTTGACAGTGGCTTTGAGATTTTCCTGAAGGAAGACATCCGCCTTGGTTCTGATATAGGCTTCTTCCCCTGTTTTTCTGACATTCACATAGGGCTGGCCCTCGCTGTCTGTCTTCGGAACAATCCGGATGACAACGGTATAATACATGAGATAGTCCGCGATCTTCTCTTCGCTCTCTTCGCTTTCGGGCTGCGGTGTCCAGCTGATGGACACAAACTCCGGATCAATCTCATACTGATTCGAAATCGTAACCTTCAGAGTATCCGCATTGGCTTCACTCTGCAGGGGCTGGCCGGTAACCGGTATTGAAATCTCTGCGGAAACCTCCCGGATGCCCGGAATGAACTCCGCGCGTATTTCGAGTTCATTCCCCGCCGGCATTTCCGGAATACGCACTTTGATCACCCGGTCGGAAAGGCTGCAGTCCGGCTGGCCGTCATTGTCTTCATCTGCGAGGATAATGCCGGAATCCAGTAAATTCCACTGCAGGAACAACTCATCCTCCACCTCGGGAGCGCTCAGGGTTACGATTCGATTCCCCGGCACATAGTACTGACGCGTGAAGCTTTCATCATAGTCCTGCAGATTCAGATCAAACGCCTTTGCCAGAAGGCTGATCTCTGCGTCGGGACGCACATACTCCCCGCTTTCCGCAGTTTTCTCAAATTCGATTTCTATCTCCGCACTTCCGTCTGCGTTATTTCTGATGACCTTCGTCACTTCTCCGCTTTCGGAACTTCCGCTCAGCTGATCGGCGAAGAGGATCTGATTTGCCATATCCTGCGGCACGAAGATCACAGCCGTATACGCCGTATCTCCCCAGGCAATGCCGGAGGACGGAACCGTCTTTGAAGAGGCGGATTCCGATTCTTCTATGAGCGATTCGGATTGTCTTTCGTCCTCTTCCGGTTCAGATGCGTCTTTTTCGCTGTCCTTCTTTTCTTCCCCATCCGGTTCGTTTTCCTCAGACGGTTTCGAACTGACGGTTTTGTGAAGTGTATCGGCCTCTTCGCGAAGCGTATCGGTGTCTTCATGAAGCGTATCGGCTTCCCCTTCCTCAGGGAGCGGCTCATCATTATCCTCCAGTGCCGCGAAAGCCTCACTGCCCTCCGGTTCATCCGCTTCCGGTTTTTCACTGACAGAATCTTCCGCTTCCTTCTCTTCACCGGAAGATTCAGCGGGATTCGCTTCGCTCAGTTCCGGTTTTTCTGTTTCCGGAACCGGGCTGATGTCAGCTTCCTCTGCTGCCGATTCATAACTGAGAGACTCTTCCTGCGTTTCTTCTTCATAGGTCCAGGAGATCGGATACTTTCCCGATCTGCCGTTGTCAAAGGTGAGCATTGCCTCATCCGCAAGCACGCTTCCGGCAGCCGGCGCAGCAAATGCCGCATGGATTTCCCTGATTCTGCTCGGGCATACCGCCGTAATTTCAAGGCTATACCCTTCCGGAATGACCACTGTACTTTCGCCGGGTATCTCTGCGTCTGTTAAAGGCAGTGTAAATACGGCAGATTCTTTCTCTGCATCTTCACCAAGAAGCGCTTCTGCAATATTCTCCGATACCGTCTCTCCGCCGGCGTTAACAAGGCGGATCTTCCATCCCGTAAAATACCGGCCGCCGGACGGATTGGCAGACAGGCTGAACTCTCTGCCTTCTTCATAATGATATTCCAGAGGCTCCGCATCCGACCCGTTATCCACAATGATCCGGTGGACGCTGTTAAGAAGATCGATATTGTACACGGCCTTTTCACTTCTCACTCCATAGGAGATCGCATAGGCGGTGATGGTATATTGCTTTGAAGGCTGTCCTCCCGCAGTAAGATTCACCCCGCCCCGGTACAGAAGGTTAGCCGCTATCAGCTTTCCCGTCGTACGGTCCAGAAGATCATAATAGACCGCTTCACCGACAATCCCCTCGGTATCCAGAAGGACCGTCTGGCCGCCTGTGATCCGATTCGTCTCTTCTGCGCCTTCCTTAAGGGAAATGATCTCTGATTCGCCGTCTTTTTCCGGTCCGCTCAGAGCCCGGATGCACGAAGCGGCCGGTTTCGCCACGGTATAGCCGGCCTGTTCGGAACGCGCGCCGTACAGAATTTCATATTCTGTGAACTCATTTTCATACAGGTCGTCATACGTTCTCGCCCAGGCAAGATTCACTTCCGGATAATGGTTCTGAAGGATATATGTCGCATAGGTCACAAACGTGCCGAGCAGGGTATTCGTTCCGTCGGTCCCGCCGGCCCAGGCATCGGAATAATGATATTCTTCCGGATTGTATTTATAATCCGCATTCACCAGGGTGAACAGCACATTCGCAAGGTTCGGCCAGTTCTTTTCCAGCTTTGCGGTTTCCGAGGCGCTTAGGAAATCAAATGCCCCGGTCGACTCGATGAGACTCCAGGTCCGTTTGTAATAACTGTCTTTGTCCGATGCCGAAAGGCCATCCCAGCCGCGGATGATTTCAAAATAGAATTCTGCCTTGGTAAGATTTCCTCCAACACCGATAAATTTACTCATGATCGTAGAGACTCTTCCCATAAAGCCGGAACTGCTTTCCGCATCCATGGTCATGACCAGTGCCAGCGTATCCCTCAGCGCTCCCTGAAGTTCCTGTGCAAATTCCACACGGTTGGAGATAGCCTGCGTTTTGGCCATGTATTCCTCCGGCTTCATACCTTCCTGGGCAAACCGCAGAAAATCCGCCACGAATGCTTCGGCATGATTGTGGTCATAGTGCCCGTTTTCATAGATGGAAACCCCGGGCACAAACTTGATGGACATCGGATGGAAATAATCATCAAAGATAATGCCCGAATCCACCGCTCTGAGCTGCATGAGCATCAGGTTCTTCAGTGTGCTGTCCGAATTCTTGATGTATTTAATGTCGTTGTCCCGATAGGTTGTGACCGTGTAGGGGCCGCCGGCTCCGGACCGGTTGGTCTTCCCGGAAATCGCAGAGGTGACCTTTACCTCGCCGGTCGCTGTACCCGGAATATAATGATCCACGCCATACCGCTTGAAGCCCATGAGCTGGGGTGCGACATGAGGAACGATGTCCACCGCATTGATCAGATTATGAATGCAGTAATACTTTGTTTTATCATCCAGTTTCTCGGCGAGATCCGAGCCACCCATCGGAGCTTCGCAGGTATACCCGTATACCTGGTTCTTTTTCCCTTCACTTCCGTCCGCATAGGTTTCCACCAGCCGTTTTGCGGTGATATTGGCTGTTGCGCCGGCCCTTGAATAGCCGGTTATCCAGAATTTGACCCTTCCTTCTGCCAGCGCATCTCCAAGGCTGTACTTGGCGATGTATTTTTCGATTTCGCTCATGA
>JAEEGL015412106.1_pt1 | contig 11769 bp, 9 predicted proteins | sample 9134231 | NCBI WGS metagenome assembly JAEEGL01 (sample SAMN16246548, study PRJNA631951) | gut metagenome | biome: gut microbiome; feature: rumen; material: fiber-attached | host: Bos | place: Iran: Karaj | collected 2018-10
CATTACGCATTGCGCATTACGCATTACGCATTACGAATTACCCCCCCAAACACATCAAATTCATAAAACAATCCAGTTCGGACTTATCACCCGGCCAACTATCTGGTAAAATGCTTTCGCCCGGTTCGGATTCATGCCATGCCGGATACGATTATCAGCAAAGCTTCCCAATACGATGTTTAGCCTAAGTCCCAGACATATCATTCAGCTTCCGAGCGCAAAAGCGCTTGCGGTAGCCATCAGTCCCGACGCTGCGCTGTGTGCCGCAGGGGATCGCGATGGCGTGATCCACATCATCGATACGGGATCGGGTCAGGTTCTCCGCAAACTCAGACCGCACGTAGAATTCGTATATACACTTGCCTTCAATCCGGACAATGGACATCTCGTTTCTGCCGGCAAAGACAAGAGTATCCGCGAATGGGACTGCGAAACCGGACAGTTCATCAAAGACTACGCCGGAATCTTCATTTCAAACGGGGCCAGAACGATGGGGGCTCAGAGCTTTAAGCCCACGACACGAAGCCATAAAATGACGATTCTGTCGATCGCACTCGAAAAAAATGGCCTCATGGCTACCGGAAGCCAGGATACACTTGTTAAATTCTGGAAAGACGGAGAACCCGTCCGAACCTACGACTGGCATAGAGGACCGGTCACGTGCGTTCGATTCCAGCCCGAAACAAATATCCTGTTCTCGGCATCCAAAGACAAGGACATCCGTTCCTGGAACGATGTCAACGGCGCGCTCATCCACAAATATACCGGACATCTGGCCGAGATCGTCGGACTCGAATTCATGAATCGGAATGATTTCGTATCCGTCGATGCTTCCGGGCAGGTCATTTCATGGAACGTCGACTCCGAAAAACCAGTCGAAACCATCTATGACGCCCAGAACCGCATTCAGTGCGCCACTTGGATTCAGGCTGCCCAAACGCTCCTTCTGGGTTTCGAGAACGGTACCATTCAGGCACTCCAAATCAACGATCCCAATTCTAAAATCAATTCATGCTTTTCCTGCGCTCAGCACAATATCAACGTAAGATGCATTCAGGCCACGAACTCAGGTCTCGCTGCATCCTGTGACAATGCAGGAAAAGTCATTCTCTGGAATTATTCCGCATGAGGAAACAATACATGCGTCAGTTCATTTTATTTTTATTCGTCGCGGCACTTTGTATCTCCACCGGATGCAGCAAGGATAATAAATCAAATACCGCCGCTGATGCCGACAAAACCAGGCTCCAGACACAGTCCATGGACACTTTTGGACTCGACCTTGAGCAGATCGACATCAATCACGACGGCGTCATCGATCAGCGCATTTACACTAAAAATGGCGAACTCAGGTACGCTGTGCGCGACCTGAATTTCGACAATATCGAAGATATGCGCGAATTCTATGAAAATGGACAGCATGTCCGGGACGAAATCGATCTCGATTATGACGGGAACTGCGATCTCATCATCACTTATCAGAATGATGTTCCCATCAAAAAAGAATTTTCAATCGATTTCCAGAGCAGCCACTATGGTACGCAATACTATAGCTCGTCCCAGAAAACCGAAGTTCACCTCGATACCAATTCTGATGGAAACATGGACACCGTCGAATATTACCGTCCCGGTGAACAGGAACCCTACAAAACCGAAAAACAATAATACAAACCATGAGTGAAGTTTCCCGCAGCTGTTTTTATTCCATGCAGAGCGTTTTCGTCGCCTCTGATTTTCTTCAATATGCCACGCAGGCGCTGTATCAGGCTTTCGAAGTGTCACAGGCTGCGTGCGCATCCCTGACCTGTTTTCATGCACTCGAAAAATTCCCGTCCATTATGCGGGATATTTTGTTCCCCTATGCCGCACTCGGAAGTGATGAAGTCGAAATCCTCAACGAAGTGCGCAATGGCATTCAGGATCGCGGCAATAAATACCTCGAAAAAGTCATGGAGGGAAATGCCTCCCATGTCCGGCTCAAAGTCGATTTCTCGCGCGATTCCATGGCCAAATCCATCCTCCATGCTGCCTCAGAATGCAACGCAGACCTCATGTTCTGCGGTTCCTACGGAACAAAACCGCACACCACAGGAATCATTGGAAGCATGGCTGCAACATTCGTTGCCTATACCAGAATTCCCCTCTATCTCATCAAGGATCCGACCCATCGCGGAAAACACAAAAAAATTCTCGTTGCTTTCCTCGATCCTGAGCTTTCGCCAAAGCTCCTGGCATGGGCAGTATCTTTCGCCATGTTTTATCCGGATTCCGATGTCGAAATTGTCACACCGGTTCCCGATCTGACCAGAGCCGATCCTTATGGAGATTATCAGGGATTCTCGCCGGCAGAACGACAGATCAAAGCTGCTACGGAACGCATCACCCAAAAGGCAAAAATTGCCGTTCAGTCCCTGAGCGTCCCGTTCGTCTATGAACAACATGCCAACGCTCTTTCGTTCCGTCAGCATGCACCTGTTATGCCCGCAGCCAGTGCAGTTCTCACTGTCGCAGACAAAATCGGCGCAGATCTCATCGTCATTCCGTCGACGCAGCCATCGCTCAATGTCGACAATACGCTGCGCGAAAATGCACGCAATATCACGGAATACGCCAATCAGAACTGCCTGATTATTCCGTCAAACTTCCTCAAATAACGCGGGGATTCCTAGAATCCCCACATCACCTGCAATGCGATTTCAGGCCGTTTTCGCTCCAGCGAAAAAATATCGCGAAAATCATCATACACGTGAAAACGGCACATCACTCCGAACCGAACCGTTCTGAGTGTTGAACGAAGTTCCACAAAAGGCTGCGCCCCAACGCCGACACCGGCCTGAACCAAAAACAGACCGGCGCGTCCCGGGGCAAAATAACTCCGAGCACTCAATTCAATCGCACCGGATACTATCCGCGACGCAGGATGAATGTCCACGGTTCCATTCAGACCGATATTCCACAAATGCGCGGCAGTCATGCTCTGATTCCGGTAACGGTACGAAACGCGTTCATCCAGGAGGGCCATCCAGGATGCCTCAAACCGCCCGTGAACGGTCACAAACGCGACGGGATTCCAGCCCAGTCCCAGATTTACCCCCAATTCATGAGCACTGTTCAAACTCGATTGCTCTGTTTCAAAACCAATCCATCGGGATTCAATACCGACCTCCAGATCAGCACTAAAATCGAGAGCTTCGGCACGAACGGCAGTCAGACAAAAAAGAACGCAGCAAACTACCGTCAGTAAATGCTTCATCCACCGAGTATAATTATAGACTGTTTCTTTGTTGCTATAATCCCGGATATCCACGAACGGCACTCATCACATTACGACACTGCCAAAGATGGCGGCCAGAGGCTAGGACGAGATGTCCAAAAAAAAGCCACCGCATCAGCGGTGGCCACAATTTCTACAACACGACTGCAACCAGAATAATGGTAACGACCACAAGGAATACGAATATGCCGGCAAGTACCGGTATGAGCGGGAATTTCTTCTCACCCGATGCAGCACTCATAAAGCTGCCGCCCTCAGGTTTCATCATCACGGTTTCTTTGGCGGATTCCGGACGATTGTCTACCTTGACTCCCGAACTCAGTTCCTTGCTGATTTCGGTCAGTTCGAGATAAAGCTCATGACCATCAGCATAGCGATCCTTCGGATCTTTCTTCATGCATTTATAAATGCAGTTCAACAGACGCTTGGGAACCTGGTATTCCGGACGTGGATTGCAGGTCGGCGTATTGTTATAAACCTGCGCATACATAACTTCCATCGGCGAATTTGTCGGGCTGTCAAACGGAACATTCCCTGAAATCGCCTGGAAAAGCATGATGCCAAGTGCGTAGACGTCACAGGCCGCCGTAATGTCATCCAGCCCCATGGCCTGTTCAGGGCTCATGTAATGCGGCGTACCAAAGGCAACACCGGCCATCGTCAGTTTCTTGGCTGCATTCTGAAGACGCGCAAAACCAAAGTCCAGAACACGAACATGCTCCACTCCCTCATCATCCTGAACGATAAAAACGTTCTCGGGCTTCAGATCGCGGTGGAATATACCATTCTTGTGCGCTTCACCAAGTGCTGACGCTATCTCACAGAAAAATCGAAGCATCACATCCAGGGACGGAACATTCTTGCGCAAAACATCGAACAATGTCCTGCCCTTCAAAAGTTCCATCGCCATAAAAATCGTATTGTGTACCTCATCCGGAGCACAGCCATACAGCTTGACAATATTGGGATGATCGAGCCGGGAAATAACTTCTGCTTCGCGGAAAAAACGATCCTTGAGCGTTTCATTTTCCATGTACTCGCTCTTCAATACCTTCAGAGCAACAGTTATTCCCATATATTTTGCCTTGGCCTTATAGATCTTGCCCATCCCGCCTTCGCCAATCACAGAAAGCGGTACGTACTGACCACCGACAAGATCACCAAGCATCTCATCATTGTCTGATTTTTTCAGATCTTCTTCTTCGACAAAGTGTTTATGACACTTCGTACATTCCTGGCCCAAATCACCAGTCGCACGACAAACAGGACAAATAGCCATATCTATACCTGCAAACAATCAAAATTAATAATTGCCAGAATTCCGGCGAACCGGAATAATCTATATCAAATCCATGTCATTTGACAATGATTAAGGCTTTTACGCAAAAATATTTGATCACCAGCGTACTGACACATCGCACCTCAACCATTAAGCATTAAGCATTATGCATTATGCATTAAGCATTAAGCATAATGCATTCCCAACTAAATCACCAATCCAGCGGCTGATAAAACCAGTACCGGAACATATTGATATCACGATCCGCCGTCAGACACGTCTGGCGAACCCGAAGAACCGTGTCATTCACAAATGCAGACGGAATCACAAACGGCCAGTTGCGCCAGCGCGTGCGGCGATCGTACCCGTCGCAGCGCGAAATCCCGACATCCTGACCATTGGCATTGATCAAAAGCTCGTAATCGCCGCGCGCATAATCCATCATGCGAATCACGCAAAGATGCGTATCCGGAATAATCCCCGGTATCTCAAATTCAGAATATCCGCCTTCGTGTGCAACACCGGTATCATCGATCAGCGCCCCGTCCGGAAAATAAAGACGCTGCCTGTTTTTCCAGATATCGCGCGATTCACAGATGCGGAACTTGTATTTGCGCTCAGATGCTTCGTCAGTAATGTTCAGTTCCCCAATCAAAAACCACTCCAGATCGTCGATCTTGAATATCTGGGGCATTTCCGCTGACCACACCTTCACAAAATCCCAGCTCGACGTAATCGGATACGTCCTCGGAAGCGGCTTGACCTGCCCCGGAATATAGATGCGGCGCTCATTGCCAAGCAGACGCACGACATGCGCATACGAAATCGAAAGCTTTTCGAGCTGAACCAATGCCATCTGCAAAATCTGCATCGGCGTTTTGCCCGGTTCATCCAGCAAAATCCGGAACGCACGGCAATTGTCCACATGGCGCTTCCATTCCGGGCGATCCAGAGTCTCCGGATTGATACTCGCCGTCACAGATTCGATCACATGCGTATCCAGCGCCTGAAAAAATCTCAAAATCCCGCCAAGCGCCGACTCCTTCAGAACATTCGATTCGATCAGCTCCTGCATGATCGCAAAATTCTGTCCCAAAAGCGCCAGCTCCGGGAGTTTCGTGTGCCCCCCAAGTCGGTCAAATGCCGCCTTCCGATCGCGCAAAAGACGCAAAATCGTATGCTGCGCTTCCATGTCGATCGCACGCGTACACGGCATCAGACGGCGATTGCGCATGTCGATCTCATTGGGCCCCGGCATCATCGGATCAATCGGATCGCGAATCGCCGTACAGTCCGTCGTCACCGCTATCCGGCATAACTCCAGCTGATTGTCATCCGCAGGACGATCGCTCACAATAAAACGATACGTCTCCCGAAAAAATCGATTCTCGATCCGGCCATCCCCCAAACGCACGCGATCGGACGCCATCTCCTGATACACGACTTTCACATACAGCGTCACCGGAAGCTGAAACTTGTCGGGCTCAATCGCAACGCTGTCGACCGCAGGCACATAGATCTCGCGCCCCTGGCCATCCGTCCCTATCCCCGGCGTCACATCCACCTTAAGACACGGCTCCGCCTGCGCACGGACCAGAAGACTCTGATCCCCGTCCTGAATGCCCATCCCATGCATGTTCCAAAGGTGAAGCCGACGCTTCTGAACATGATAGTCGTGGCGCGCATTCCAGTCCTCTTCACTCAGAAAATACTTGAAAAAATGGACGCGCTTGTACCCCTGTTCGCCCTCTTTCTCCATCTTATCCATGCCTTAACCCCCATATTAAAGCTGGAAAAGCGGCGCCGGCGCCGGCGTGTCATTGGGAACCGTCTGGGCCACGATCATGCCCCCCTTGGCCATCGCATCTTCACAAAGATTCGACAGATTCATCAGCTCATCTTTAAAAACCTTCAGAACCGTCGAATACTCCGCTCGATATACGCCGCGTTCCCCGGTCATTTCATCAAAATCAGAAACCGAATCCCCGCGCCGGCAAATCCCCTTAAAACCATGAGCCCTCACCTCGAATGCACCCTCCGCATCCGAATCCGAAAAGGATATCCCGCGCTCCTCCTGACCTTCGGACGTACGAATGATCGCCGTACAAAACGATTTTTTAAACTCCTTCTTCAACAGCTTCATCAATCCCCCAAAACAATCAAAGGGATCGTATTCACGACGCGCCGAATCGGAAGCAAATCCCGCCAGCGGACTGCCCGCAGCAGCAAACAGCCCCTCAAGTCGTGCCGCATCATAAATGATGACGCTGTATTTCTGCGCATACGCGCCGCTTAAAACGCTAATCGTGTACTGTACGGCGTATTCCATCTTATCCTCTCCATCGCATAGAATAACGACCGCCAAATCATGCCCTGTCACCCGCTTGCAGGCAAGGTATTTTTGCTTTTTTTGGGGGGCGGCCTTGTGCTGCGCACTACGGACCGCCCAAAACGCCTATTGCCTACAGCAATACGGCGTTTTATACCTTAGGGCGCGCACCTCACCTCCCTGATGCTACCGCACCTCCACCGCATCATCCGGTATCACGCCGACAAATTCACGGTTATCCCCCAATACCCGATAAACCCTGCGATCCTGCGTCACGATTGCTTTGAATAACACTTCCGTCAACTCATATTTACCCTTTCCAACATCAAATTCATAGGCATCCACTCCGTCCACCTGGATGACTTTCAGAGGCACAATCCACCATGGCAGCAACGTTGCCGGACCATCGTAGCGCCTGATAATGAGTTCGGATATCCATTTGCCGGCAAGTTTGACTGAAACCATGTCCCCATCCGACACGGAATAAGGTACAGCCAATATGGCAATGTCATAATAATGATAATCTCGGTCATCTTTTAACGGATCGATCGAATTACTCAGTAATGGAAGCTCACTGACAACGGATGGCACATGGCCAATGCGCACCGCATCATAATAATAGCGATATAATTTATGATCCTCGCTTACTGCTGCATAGAACCAGCAATCACCATCTCCATGATAAACATAATAAACGTATGCATTCTTATCACCAATTTTATCTGCATGAGCAAACAATATTGTCCATTGACCATCATTATAGTCGCGTAAATAATTGGATTCTATCTCCAGTGCCGCCCGTTTTATCAAATCATCAAAATCATAGTATCCTTTAATTGTCGACACTTTAAGACCGATCAAAGGATAGTAGCGAACGACACATAATTTGATATATTGCTGCCTGTTCCAAAGCTGTTCGTGGTAATTACATTTCACATACTGTTTTATCGACCCTAAGACATGCGAACTCTTCTCCATATCTTTTATAAGCTCATATCTTTTTTCAATATAATATACATTCCTGCCACGATCGACGAAGAAATATTCCTTTTTATAACCAGTTCTGAACACATTGTCATAATCTTCCGGAACCGGTAAACTCACCAAATACATACCGTCTTTCTTAATAAAGGGATCCTTTGCTGCACCAATCACCTGAATACCGGTATTATAATTACGGAATTTCTGAATCGAAGGCAAAATATCCGTTGCGATATAAGTAGCTGAAGCAACGGGATCCATCCCCCGTAACTTGAGGTCAGATTGTACAGGCCAATAATAATCAAACAACGAATACCTTGTAACACCTCTCTCCTTATTCATATTTGCATTACTCACAGATTCCGGAATCTGAAAGCCATGCCCGTTCGGCACATAAACCGCGTTCAGTGTTTTGGCACCCTGGGGCGCTGCCAGAATCACATCGTTCCCCTTGGGTTCGGTCTTGGCGTCCTCTGCTTTCGCAGCGCCATCGTGCTGCGCTGTTTCTGCAGATGGTTCAGCGACTTCCGATGTTCCTGCAGATGTCACGTTTTTTGTCGATGGTTCAGCACCTTCCGCAGCTTCGCTGGACGGTGTCGCTGCCGTTCCATCCGATTTGCCCGCTTTATCCGATGACTTATCATTGGCAAGCGCGCTGCTGATGGCAGCTGCCATGCGATCAATATCCTCCGAATTTACACCGGATTGACTTTTGGATCTCACTTCTTCTTTCTGCGCCTCCGACACATTGACGACAAAACGCAAAGTACCGCCTTCGATCAGGTAAACATCATTGTTCGGCTTAACAGCAACCCTGAAACGCGGATAATACTTCCCACCGAGCACCTGTCCCGCGATGATCTCGACGCTCGATTCGCCATCCGGCTCACCGGCAGCTGCTTTGCGAAAATACCATGGAGAGAGCGCACTCGTTTCATTCCCACGATAAAACATATCTAGATTATCATAAATGTCACCTGCTATTTGAGCTATTCTCGCAAGACGATTATCTTCATAATCATCAGAGAGGCGAATCCAGATGAATTTCTTATCCCAGCATTCATAATAATCACGCATACTAATGCGGTCAGGCTCAACTTCGGACTTTGGATCAAAAGAACGAACCTTCCATGACTGCGGATATTCGCCATAAAACTTCATCCCCCGTTGGTACCGATATATTTCACCGTCTGCTGTCACGAGTATCTCATCCTCAATTTTTTCAGCTTCCTCCTCCCATGACGCGTTGTTCATCTTTTCCACCAAAGATACTGAAATCAGGTCACCAATGGCAAATCGATAATACTTTTTCCCATCTTCTTCCAGTGAACCGCGATAAATTATAAGTCGGTCCCGACGCCTCGTGTCATTTATATCCGGCAAAGCATTCAGACTGACCAGCTCACGATGAATACCTCCGGTATCCAGTTCCAGCTTTTTCTGATAGGGTACTTTCGGCCGCGATTTGAACCACTTGTTCAGATTCTCCGCTACATTGCGAACGAATTTAGATGCCTCGGAATCATACGAAGCCTCGTCCATCTGATAATCCGGATGCGACTTATCCTCGATCTTCAGATGGTATTCCGGATAATACTGATATTTAGTCATCGGAAGCACACCAAGCAATACCATTAACCTTGCAAACAAATAGTCTTCTTTTTCGGACTCCTGTACTTCACTGAATTCATCATCTGCATCCTCCATCGTCATTTCGGGCAATAACAATGTTTCAACTTTCCCTATTTTTTCCCAGTTTGGCTGATAGGTATATATTTTACCCTGTCGGGTTATTGCAACTCTCAAAACTATATCAAGAGAACCATTCATATATATATTAGAGGAATACCCTCTAACGATCGAATATATATATGCTTCCTGTTCCTCGACCAGTCCGCTGCCTTCCCGCATGATAATCAAAGTATCACACCCCTGCTTTATACCCAGTTCCGGAATGATATGATGCGCTATATAATCCGCCGCATCAGCGCTCGCAATATTTTCAAATTCAACCGGTGATGACACTCTTTTCACATAACCGTACTTATCAAATGTTAAATTGGATTTCAGTTCCAGTGTAACATAGCGATAATCCCTCATCACATTATCATCATAATTAATCATCCAATAATAGTGCTGCTTCAAATCCGGCTCTTCCTCGCCCTTGGGAATGCGTGCGTAGAAATTTTCATCTGAATCCAGTACCTTACCCCATTCGGTAATGTACCATTGCGAATACTTATTGCCGTCATATACAACAAACTCAAATCCTTCGCTGTTATCGACAAATGCTTTCGTCGATAAACAGATAACGAGTGGTTTTCCCTTAGCATTTTCCTTTGTCCGCAGCAGCTTCAGCAATTGGGATGCCGCATACGAAACAGACATATTGCGAATCGAAATCTCATCGCGATCAGGAGTGTATAAAATATCAGATGACCGCATGAGCAGATCAAATTCAGGATAATGATACAATGAATGCAGTTCGTTCTGCATGTCTATATCAACCATCGGCAGCACGCGCTCTTCCTGCGCTGCGATCTCCTGCATATTTTGATTCCGGGATGTGGGGACACAGCCGGCAAATCCAGCAAAACAACTCAATATAATACAAAAAATGAACCTCTTCATACATTTTCCTATATATACCCCAGTAGCATTCTGGGAGTAATCTCTCTGCATCTGCGGAATAAGAGACTGGTCAGCCAAAGACCACGTCTCACTACCCACAGCATCCTTACGGTCATCAATCGTCGTTCCCTCAGTTCATTCTGCTCTGGATTACCCGAATTATCGCCAAAAGTCAATCTCACGCCGGATGGATGCCAGGGCCACCGCATTTTAACACGGTACACTTTTTGCCGGATGAACTTAAACCAGGCAGACATGCAACTTTAGGGCAATGGGGGTGGGGCTCCATAGCCGCCCGGCCAGGCTTGTGAGAATTCAGTCAGGTGAAGGAAAAAGCGCAAAAACATTGCGGGTTCCAAGGGGATGAGCCCCTTGGCGGGGTTCGGGACAGAGCCATTTTTACTCCTCTCACCCTCCGATCCGATGGATAGCACATAGCCCTTTGCATATAAATATGGTAATGAACCGGTCACTTGCAGGTTGGATAACTCACATCTCTCCTGCAAACGACATATCTTAAGCCCCCAAGGAATTCACCATGGAATACAGAAATCCCACCCCCACTGTCGATACCCTCATCATTAAAGACCATCAGATCGTTCTCGTCAAACGACGCAATCCCCCCTTGGGCTGGGCTCTGCCCGGCGGCTTCGTCGACGAAGGCGAATCCATCGAACATGCTGCCATCCGCGAAGCCAAAGAAGAAACCGGACTCGACGTCAGGCTTCAGTCCCTCTTTTACGTCTACTCCAATCCCAACCGCGATCCGCGCCAGCATACGATGTCCACCGTATTCGCCGCCACCGCCGACGGTACTCCCAGTGGCGACGATGACGCCGAAATCGCACAATACTTCGACCTCGATAACCTCCCAACCCCTATCGTCTTCGATCACGCCCAAATCATCGCCGACTACCTCGAATTTCAAAAAACAGGCAAGCAACCCGAACTCGCCAGATTTTTATCCAATCACAAGTAAACCACAAAACGAACGCAGGGGTGCCCCCGTCTGATCGCCCAAAGCGAGCAAAACATGCCGCCTAATTAAAATAAGGCACAACCACGCAGGGGCGCCCCCGTCTGATCGCCCGATGCGAGCAAAACAAACCGCACCAGAAAATCCAAGGCAACGAGCGTAGGGGCGACCCCATGTGGTCGCCCGATGCGAGCAAAACATGCCGCCTAATTATAATAAGGCACACCCCCGTAGGGGCAACCCCATGTGGTCGCCCAAAGCGAGCAAAACAAACCGCGCCAGAAAATCCAAGGCAGCGA
>JAEEGL015684284.1_pt1 | contig 11769 bp, 4 predicted proteins | sample 9134231 | NCBI WGS metagenome assembly JAEEGL01 (sample SAMN16246548, study PRJNA631951) | gut metagenome | biome: gut microbiome; feature: rumen; material: fiber-attached | host: Bos | place: Iran: Karaj | collected 2018-10
GTGGTGTCCCGTCTACTACCACCAGGCCACGAAAGACAGCGTCGGTTTCAACCGCACCCACACAGGAACCGATGCCACCAGCCAGTACCGCCCCGACATGGCTAAGCTCTACGACAACATCGAGACTTGTCCAGAAGACGTACTGCTGTGGTTCCACCGCGTGCCCTGGACCTACCGCATGAAGGACGGCTCCACGCTGTGGGAAAGAATGCAGTTTGAATACCACATGGGCGTGACGTTCGTGGACATCCTGCAGACCACATGGCGCTACAAAATGCGCCACTACGTAGACGAGCAGCGCTGGCGCGAGGTGGACGAGCGGCTGGAAGACCAGTTGCAGAACGCCCGCGAGTGGCGCGACGTCTGCCTCCGCTACTTCGGCCAATTCGCCAAAGGGAAGTGATAGCCCTTTTGTTCATCCTCTATTTATAACACATGACAAGATTATCCTACTACAAGCACTACTGAGCGTCGCAACCACCTGTAAAGCAATTATATACGGGTGTAAGATAGTCGTTTTATCCGGCACCTTCTTACACCTAAAGGTATAAGTGTGGCGATGCATTCTTACACCTAAAGAAATGCCTCTTATCATTGATGCGGATAGGCTCCGTGAGTCATGCGGATGCCTTCTATACCCTTATGGAGACTATCCGCACAACCCGTAGATGACGTCTGCGTGAGTGATAACAGGCATCCCCATAATAATAAGAGCCGAGTATTCTCAGATAAGTGTCCCTTATTGCAGAATAAGTGGCGAGTATTGTTTGTTCCAAGCCGTGGAACATTTTTTTGACTGCACTCAAAAAATAATTGGAGTGCACTCTAGGAAAAAGCAGAGCGAGTACAAATGAAAAATCGGTAAAAAGATTTGGCGCTTTCAGAATTTTATTTTACTTTTGCCATTAGAATCTAAAGACAAAAACTCATGTTACGTACCAAACTACTTACTCTTTTACTATGCCTGTCGATAGGCCTACAGGCACAACGCATTCTCAGACCTGAAGGTCAGAGTGTGGCACGCAGTCTCAGACCTGAAGGTCGGAGTGTGGCACGCATTTTGGGCGGCGAGTTGAGCAATTCGGCAGCAACCTCGGTAGCGGATATTGACGAGGTGATACCTCGCATGAAGACGCTGGGACTGAACACGGTGCTGGTGCCGGCCTACTGGGAACTGCTGGAACCTACGGAGGGACGGTTTGACTTCACCCTCATCGACCGCACCATCCAACGGGCTCGCGAGAACGGGCTGAAGGTGGTGTTCCTATGGTTCGGAGCGTGGAAGAACAGTATGTCGTGCTATGCTCCGCTGTGGTTCAAGCAGGACACCAAGCGTTTTCCGCGAGCCAGAACGGAAACCGGGAAGCCCTTGGAGATTGCCAGTTGTTTCTCGGAAGAGGTGTTCAAGGCTGACAACCGCGCCTTCGGTGCCCTGATGCAGCACATCAGCGAGACGGGCAGCGACGTGGTCAGCATGGTACAGGTAGAGAACGAGATTGGTATGCTGGAGTCGGCCCGCGACCATTCCCCACTGGCTGACGCTATATATAAGAAAGGTGTACCCTTGGAACTGCTGACCTATCTGAAGAAGCATGAAAAGGGACTGCACCCGTGGCTGAAAGAAAGGGCTTCTGGTGGACTGAAGGGGGGAACGTGGACGGAAGTGTTTGGCGACGACATCTATACAGACGAGATTTTCATGGCCTACTACTATGCCAAGTACGTAGGACGGTTGTGCGAGACAGCCCGGAAGTACACCCAGATGCCCCTCTACGTCAATGCCGCCATGAACAGTCGCGGACGCCAGCCAGGCCAATACCCCTCAGCAGGTCCGTTGGCCCATCTCATCGACCTCTGGCACGCAGGTGCCCCACAGTTGCTGTGTCTGGCTCCCGACATCTACGATACCGGTTTCAAGGGCTGGGCCGACCAATATGCCCTGCCGAACAACCGGCTGTTCATTCCCGAGAGCCGTTGTTGCGAGAACAGCGGAGCCCGCGCCATGTACGCCTTTGGCGAGCATCAGGCCCTCGGTTTCTCGCCCTTCGCCATCGACCAAGCCTCGCCCCGCGAGACCGCCAATATCACCAAAGCCTATGCGCTCTTGCGCCAGTTGTCAGCCATAAACCCTCGCAACGCCACACTCTCAAAGAGAGAACTGCAAAAAACTAACAGCCAAAAGCCAACAGCCAACAGTTCCTATGGCTTGCTCTTCGACCAACAGGACAAGGAGCGCATCATCCAAGAAGACGGTATGGTCATCACCTGTCGTCACTACTACACGCTGCCTTGGGACCCACGAGCCACCGACGGTTCCACATGGCCCGAAGGCGGTGCCATGCTGCTGAAACTGGCCAAGGACGAATATCTGCTGGCAGGCACTGGCGTCGTAGTGACCTTTGCCACAGCATACGAACAAGCCCATGAAGAGCAGAAAGTGTTAGGCGAAGACGGATTCGTGGCAGAAGGCGATGGAAGGGTAAAGGGAAAAGTGAAAAGAGAAAAATTTAACGGCCAGCGTGTCGGCATCGGCTCGGTGGACGAAGTGACTATTGATGAGACAGGAGCAACTCACTTTGTGAGACGTCTCAACGGTGACCAGGACCATCAGGGAAGGCACGTGCGGATAGCCTGTGGGGACTGGAAAATCCTGCATATCCGCCTTTATAAATACGATTGAAACAAATTGAAACGACCATGAAACACACGAAAATAGGCATTTAAGCGTAAATGTCTACCTTTGCAGCGTAAAGTTCAGACCATAAGGTCAAGATAAAGTTCTAAAAATTACATATACCTTTATTACTAACAAAACTCAAAAAGTATGAATCGCACATGTAGATTTCTAAAAAGAATCCTTGGGGTAGTGCTTCTGCTTTGTATGCTTCCCATAGGAGCGTATGCGCAGAAGATTACCGTGAAGGGTACTGTAAGTGCAGCTGACGGGCCCGTCATCGGAGCCACCGTCAAAGTGAAAGGAGCTCAGGGTGGTACCATTACCGACTATGACGGTAACTACACCATTGACGCTCAGTCTAACTCAACACTTGTCTTCAGCTATGTAGGCTACGAAAACAAAGAAGTCAAGGTGAACGGCAAGAACCGCATTGACGTCACCCTGACAGAAGACGAGACATTACTCAACGAAGTGGTGGTCGTCGGCTATGGCACGATGCGTAAGTCAGACCTGACGGGTGCCGTCACACAGGTGGACAACAAGGCCTTCGAGAAGTCCGTCACCACCAGCATTGACCAGGTACTGCAGGGTCGTGCCGCCGGTGTCCAGATTCAGGCCAACACCGGTACGCCTGGTGGTTCCAGCACCATCCGCATCCGTGGTACCAACTCGCTGAACGCCTCCAGCCAGCCTATCTTCGTCATTGACGGTGTCATCATCGACTCAGACGGCGGCGACAACGGTAACTCGAACCCGCTGGCAGGCATCAACCCCTCGGACATCCTGACGATGGACATTCTGAAGGACGCATCGGCTACAGCTATCTATGGTTCGCGCGCAAGTAATGGTGTCATCATGATTACCACCAAGCGCGGTAAAGCCGGCGAGGCCCTGCTGACCTACGACGGCTACGTAGGCTGGCAGCAGATGCCCAAGAAACTGGACGTGCTGAACCTGCGCCAGTATGCTGAGCACAACAACGCCATTGCCGATGCCCAGATCAAGACCCACAGCGGCACCTATATCCGCCCGGAACTGCTGGGTGAAGGTACCGACTGGCAGGACGAGATGTTCAAGACGGCCTTCATGACCAACCACAGTCTGTCGCTGACAGGCGGTACAGAGAAGACCACCTACGCCATCAGCGCCGGCTACCTGAAACAAGACGGTATTGCCTTGAACACAGGTTTCCGCCGCCAGACCATCCGTGGTAACATTGACACGGAACTGAAGAAGTGGCTCAAGGGCGGTATATCGTTCTCACTGTCTGACTCGAAACAGGAGATGGAGAAGAACTGGGACATCATCAATACGGCCCTGCGCTCGCAGCCTTCAGTGGCTGTCCGCAACCCAGACGGCGGCTATGATGGTCCGGATGACCAGTGGATGCCCGAGAATGCCGTGGCACTGGCTGAAATCAAGACCAACTATGCCAAGCGCCTCAACTTCCGCATCAACACTTATCTGGAAGCTACGCTCTACAAGGGCCTGACCTTGAAGACTGAACTCTCTACCGACTATAACCTGAACAAGACGAAGACTTATACTCCAGACTACAAGTTCGGTGTCAAGGAGAGTACCCAGCGCGACGGTGCATGGTACAAGAACGACACGAAATACTGGTCGTGGCGTAACATCCTGACCTACAACGGCACCTTCGCACAGAAGCATAACATCAACGCCATGATTGGTCAGGAAATGAGCGAGAGTTACTGGGAGAATTTTGCCGTGGCCAACTCTGGCTACCTGTCCAACTCGGTGACGGATATCATTGCCGGTGAGACAACGGGTAATAACATCAACCTGACACAGGGTAACCAAGACCGCAACAGCCTGTTCTCATATTTCGGCCGCGTACTCTATAACTATGACGACCGCTACTTGCTGACGGCTACGCTACGTCGCGACGGTTCCAGCAAGTTCATCGGCGACAACCGCTGGGGCTGGTTCCCCTCTGCAGCTCTCGCCTGGCGTGCCTCGCAGGAGGAATTCCTGAAGGATAACAAGATTGTCAACAACCTGAAGTTACGCTTAGGCTGGGGTGCCACGGGTAACCAGAACGTGGCCAACTGGATGGGCGATGCCATGCTTCGTAACTACACCACTACATGGGGTGTGGGCGTACTGAATGCTAACAATGCCAATGCCGATCTGAAATGGGAGACCACCTATTCGACCAACATCGGTTTCGACCTCTCGCTGTTCCATAGCCGCATCGACGTCGTGTTCGATTGGTACTACAAGAAAACCAAGGACTTGCTCATGATCAAGGATATTCCCGCCTTTGGCGGTTCCGGTGCCGGCAGCAACTACGGCGTAGCCAGCAACCCGTGGGCTAACGTTGGTAGTCTGGAGAACAAGGGTATTGAGATTACCGTCAACACGGTAAACATCGAGAACAAAGACTTCTCATGGCGCTCTAACATCGTATTCTCGCTGAACCGCAACAAGGTGACGGAACTCGACTCGGATAGCGGCAGCCTGCCCCAGACCCTGCAGATTGGTTCTGAGACAGCCACTGTCACCAATACCGTGGTGGGTGAGCCTATCGGCCAGTTCTGGGGCTACAAGGTCATCGGCCGTTTCGACAAGCCCGAGGACTTCTACTACAAGGATGCCGACGGTAACATCAAGCCTGTGGCACTGCCTGAGGGTGCTTCGATAGCCACCTCGCCCACATCGGGTGGCATCTTTATCGGCGACTACATCTATGCCGACATCGACAACAACGGTGTCATCGACAACAATGACCAGACCTTCATCGGCAACCCTGAGCCTAAGTTCACTTGGGGCTTCGGCAACACTTTCTCCTATAAAGGCTTCGACCTGAGTTTCCAGTTCAGCGGTTCTTATGGCAACAAGGTGATGAACTACCAGCGCCGCTTCCTGGACATCACAGGTTCTACAGCCAACCAGCTGACCACCGTGCTTGACTATGCACGTCTGGCCAAATACGATGCCGATGGTCCTGACGACTATCGTAACTACTACGTGACAAACCCGGGTACCAACATGCCCCGTTTGTCGACTGAGAGTGGTGTCAACAAGAACAACCGCGTCAGCGACGCCTACGTGGAGGACGGTTCGTACATCCGCCTACAGAATGTATCTTTGTCTTACACGCTGCCCCGCAAGCTGATTCAGAAAGTCTATCTGACCAATGCTAAGATTTACTGCAACATCCAGAACCTCTTCACCATCACCAAGTACGACGGTTTCGATCCTGAGGTGGGTTCACTGCGCGGCAATGCATTGCTGAACGGTGTTGACTACAGCCGCTATCCCTCACCTCGTATTTATACCATTGGTGTGAACTTGCAGTTCTGATAAAGGCAAAAAAGTAAAAAAACAACAAAGTAAAAAACTATGAAAACAAATATATTCAATAAGGTAAGGACTCTGGCGAAAGCGGTATTACCCTTTTACCTTTTTACCGTTTTACCTTTACTGACAAGCTGTGCCGAGGACTTTCTGGACCAGAAGAACACCTACCAGTTGTCACAAAGCAATTTCTTCTCGAGTGACGATGCTGTGTCGCAGGCCATCATCCCGCTCTACAGCTACGTATGGTACGACTTTAACGACAAGTTCTACTACGGCATGGGCGACGGACGCGCCAACAACATCACGGCCCAGTACTCTGACTATATCTATCCCTACACTAACTTTACCGAGACAGGTCTGTCTACAGGTCTGACCGAGGCGTGGGGTGCTCTCTATTCCGTTGTAGCTCAGTCGAACAACTCGCTGAACAACATTGCCAACTTCTCTACAGGTGATGTCTCTGAGACGGCCAAGACACATGGCATTGCCGAAGCCCGCTTCATGCGCGGCTTGGCCTACTGGTATATTGCCTCATTGTGGGGTTGCGCTATCATCTACGACAATACGCAGACCGTTATCAATAATTATGTGGTTAGCCCCTCTCGCATGACCGACGCCATGGAGTTTGCCATCCGCGACATGGAGTATGCTGCCGTCAACCTGCCCGCCACGTCGCCAGCCACGGGCCGCGTCAACAAGTATGCTGCCTACGGCATGCTGTCGCGCTTCTACCTGTCAATGGCCGGTCTGACCACCAGCGGCCGCTATGACGGCACCAACATCCAGACCAACTTCATCAGCGGCCAGCGCAACGAGTACTATCTTGACGCTGCACGCAAGGCTGCTGCCGTAGTCATCGAGAAAGGCCCCTACAAGCTGCTCGACAACTATGCCGACCTGTTCTCGGCCGAGAATTTCAACAACAACGACGAGAGCATCTTCCAGCTGCAGTTCCAGGCTGGTGCTTCCAGCGGTCTGGCCCAATCGATGACCCGCTTCCTGGCGTGGAGCACACAGGTCAATCAGGGCAACTCATGGGGTGGTTCCACCTATTGCTCTTACGACCTGTGGGAGGAATTCAAGGAGTATGACGACCCGACCTTAGGCACAGTCATTGACGACGCCATCCGCCGCCACAACTGCGTGGCCTCCTATGGCGAGTCCTATCCTGAGCTGTCGGCCACCGACAATCCATACGTCTATGGCGAGTCGGAGAATGCAGGTTCTCAGGGTGCCAACATCAAGAAGTATGTCATTGGTACTAATGCCGTCAACGGCTTTGCCGTCAACAACAACTCTGGCATCAACACCTACATGATGCGCTTGGCCGAGGTCTACTTGAACTATGCAGAGGCCGTACTCGGCAACAACAGCACCACTACCGATGCCCAGGCTCTGCAGTACTTCAACGCTCTGCGTAGCCGTGCCGGGGTTCCCGCCAAGACAAAGATTGGCTATGAGGACATCCGCCACGAGTTCCGTGTCGAGACGGCTTTCGAGGGCCTCTACTGGTTCTTCCTCGTGCGTCGCGGCTACTACCAGCAGCAGGAGGTGGTCAACTACGTCAACAACCAGTACCGCAATGCCAGCTACTACACCGCTTCTACCCACGAGTACAAGCTGTCAGACTCTTACAGCAAGCCTGGTCCCAGTGTTGCCGTTGCCACTGCACGCAACCTGACGCTGCCCATTGCCGACACTGACCAGACCAAGAATCCGCTGCTGAAGCCCGATACCGACGGCAACATCAGCACCGTCGCCTACGAGTTTGGCGAGCGTGAGGTCACTGACGCTGAATTGTTTTAAGGGAATAGTGAATAGTGAAAAGTGAAAAATTTAAAGATTATGAAAACAATCAGATATTTTATGACTTTGTGCCTGGCCTCGCTTACGCTGGTATTTATCGGCTGCAAGGACGACGACAGTTCCAGCACGGCACAAATGAAGATTGACAAGGTATTCCTTGAGAATATTAACGACGATGTCAACAAGGACCGCGAGGTGGACTTTGCTCGCCTGGGCCAGTTGCTTCGCATTCAAGGCTCAGGCTTCACGGGACTGAAGAAAATCTATATCAACGGCTACGAGACCTACTTCAATAACGCCTTGATGACCGACAACAACGTGTGGGTGACGCTGAACAGCAAGACTCCTGTAGACAAAGCAGAGGAAAGTGTACGCAATACTATTGTCTTCTACAAGAGTGACAGCAACCGTCTGGTGTATGAATTTACCATCCGGGCTGCAGCCCCCAGCATCACCAACTGTGACAACACGCTGCCCAAGGCTGGCGAAACGGTGATGGTCTACGGTGCCAACCTGCAGGAGACCACCAAGGTGACCCTGCCGGACGGTACGGAGGTAACCAGCGGTATCCTGAATGACGAGGATGGCAAGTGGTTCTCGTTCACCGTTCCTTCGTCAGCCGACCTCTCCGTAGCAGGCTCGCTGACCAGTGAGGGTGCCAACGGAACGGCTGTGACTCCCGCCTACTTCAACGACTTCCGCAGCTTCATCACCGACTTCGACGGCAAGGGCGAGCTGGGTTCATGGAGTGCCACCTACGGCAGTGAAGACCTCGTGGACGACCCGCTGGGTACAGGCCGCGGCAAGGTGGCCATGCTGGTGCCCAACGTGAAGCTCGACGCTGGCGGCTTGGATGCTGGCTCGAATGCCCTGCTGTGGGCGACGGCTGGCAACGACAATGCCAACGACGACTGGTCGCGCATGTACAGCTACATCCCCGAGACCACCAACGCCTCAAATCTGGCTATCCAGTTCGACATCTACTGCCCTGAGGCATGGGATCTGAGCGGACAGCTGGAAATCTCGCTGCTCAACAACCTGTCGAACTACGGATACGGCTCCGGCTGCACCAAGTACAGTGCACAGTACACCAACGTGGCTACCGTCTGGGTGCCTTGGTTCAATGCCGCCGACGGCACACACGCTGCCTGGACGACGGGTGAGCGCTGGCAGACTGTCACCATCCCCATGACAGCCTTCGGTAACTACGATGCTGCTGAGAATCCTGACGCCACGCTGAAGAACGTCACCGACGACCGCAATGCCGGATCGTACAAGAACCTCGTATTCCTGTTCTGCAACAGCGACTTAGAGGACGAGGGCCTTGGTGTCAAGTATCCTGCAAGCCTCTTCACTCAGAAGATCTATATTGACAACCTGCGTGTCGTGAACACTACCGCCATCCCGGTAAGCGACTTCGACGACGAAACAGAAGAATAACCACTAAAACGTATATTCATTATGAAAATCAATCAAATCATATTACCAGTAGTAGCATCGTCGATGCTGCTCACTGGGTGCAAAGACCAGATAATGGAGTGGGGCACTCCTGACGGTCATACGGGTGTCACCAAGTCAGAAATCCCCCTGGCCGTGAAAGAGGTGCTGGCCAACTACGACGTCATCAAGGCCTACTCGGCAGAGAACCACCCTGGCATGAAGCTCGGACTGGGCGTCGGCAAAGACATCTATATGGGCGAGGACGGCCGCCACGACCTAGCTGCCGGCAATTTCCAGATGGTCACTTGGGGCAACGCCATGAAGATGGATGCTATCGTGGGTAATGCCGGAACCTTGAACTTTGCCAACCTTGACCCTGCCTTGGACCAGCTACAGAAAGATGGCATAGCACTCTACGGTCATAACTTTTTCTGGCACACCCAGCAGCAGCAGACCTACCTGAAGTCGCTCATCAAGCCCGAACTGGTGGTCGAGAGCGATAGTGATATCAAAAACATGCTGGCTGGCGACGCCAGTGACTTCGATGGCGGCACCACGGGCGGCTGGGGCTCATGGGGCTCTAACAAGGACAATGCAGAGGTGGTCAGTGGTGCCGGTCCTGATGGCTCTCCGGCCATGGTATTGACCAATAAGGGTGACGGCAACTTCTGGGAGGCTCAGTTTGCCTATACCTTCGACACCCCGCTATCGAAGGACGTGGAATATACCATCCGATTCAAGGCCAAGTCCTCCTCCGGAGCCGGCCAGCTGCAGTTCCAGTATCAGAACGGCACGTCTTACGGTTCGCAGGGTGGCTACACCACTTTCGAGGTGGGCACGTCGTGGACAACTTGTGAGGCTAAGTTCACGATTACTGACTACGACGACGTAGACCGCATCATCTTGAACTTCGGTAAGGTGGGTGGCTTGTACACCATTGACAACATTGAGTTCGGCATCCAGCAGGACAATCCGATGGACCTCATGCTGTCGTGCGACTTCGAGGACGGCACCACCCAAGACTGGGGCTCATGGGGCAGCAACAAGGACGGCGCAGGAGTTGTCGATGGTGAGGGCGTCAGCGGTTCGAAGGCCTTGATGCTGAAGAACAAGGGTGACGGTAACTTCTGGGAGGCGCAGAACGCCTATACTTTCGACTCTCCGCTGAAGCAAGGTGTAGAGTACACCATCCGTTTCAAAGCCAGGTCGACCTCTGCCGCCGGACAATTGCAGTTCCAGTATCAGAACGGAACAAGCTATGGTTCACAGGGTGGTTATAATACCTTCGATGTAGGTACGTCGTGGACGCCGTGTGAGTATACGTTCACCATCACTGACTATGATGACGTTGACCGTATCATCCTGAATTTCGGCAAGGTGGGCGCTACCTATTACATTGACGACATTGAGTTCGGCACCATGAAGGCTACCGACCCGATGGACAATATTCTGGCCGGTGCTGCCAGTGACTTTGAGGACGGTACTACTGGCGGCTGGGGCTCATGGGGCTCTAACAAGGAAAGTGCCGAGGCTACGGCAGCAGCAGCCCATAGCGGCTCCTACGGTCTGCAGTTGGTGAACAAGGGTGACGGTAATGCTTGGGAGGCTCAGAATGCCTATACCTTCGACTCACCGCTGTTGCAGAACAAGAAGTACATCATCCAGTTCTACGCCAAGTCAAGCAGCGCTGCCGGCGAACTGCAGTTCCAGTATCAGAATGGTACCAGCTATGGCTCGCAGGGCGGCTACAATACCTTCGAGGTGGGCACAGACTGGATGCTTTACCAGTATGAGTTCACTATCACTGACTACGACGACGTAGACCGCATCATTCTGAACTTTGGCAAGGTAGGTGCTACCTACTATGTTGACGATATCAAGTTCGGTCTGGCCAAAGATCAGGCTTCGGCACCGCGTCGTGTGGCTCCGCGTCCCAACCGTGCAGCCAAGAGCTACTATTTGCTAAAGAACGCCGAGGAGAAGAGCCAGATTCTGACCGACGCTATGGAGGCCTGGGTGAAGGGCATGGCCGAGCATCTTGCAGAAAAGAGCATTGTGCCTGTTGGCTATGATGTCATCAACGAGGCCATCACCGACGGCGACAACAAGGTGCGTGGCGTAGATGGTGTCTTTGGCGGCTCATGGACCGATGACGACGGTACTCACTACGATGCGGCCCCTGTGGAGACTGAAGAAGACGGTCTGACCCTCAACTGGGGCAGTGGTCACTTCTACTGGGGCTACTATGTCAAGGACTATGCCGTGAAGGCATTCCAGTTTGCCCGCAAGTATCTGCCTGCCGAGACCAAGTTGTTCTACAACGACTATAACCTGGAGACCTCTGACGGCAAGCGTGCTGCTGCCATCAAGTTCGTACAGGCTATCGACGCTGCCAACGGTTCGGCTATCGTAGACGGTATCGGTACCCAGATGCACATCACACTGAGCGGAACCAGCGACAATGCAGAGAACAATGCCGAGAAGGTGGCTGCCCTGCGCGCCCAGGTAGACAAGCAGTTCAA